>CEQE01148788.1_pt1 | contig 14911 bp, 12 predicted proteins | sample 356201 | NCBI WGS metagenome assembly CEQE01 (sample SAMEA2619970, study PRJEB7988) | marine metagenome | biome: marine biome (ENVO:00000447); feature: mesopelagic zone (ENVO:00000213) & marine oxygen minimum zone (ENVO:01000065); material: "saline water (ENVO:00002010), including plankton...
AAGTCTCCATTAACTTTCCGTCCCATTTAGGCTGACAGCCAACAATCTGGGTTACCGTGCTCAGTCGACAACCAGCGGGGACGAAGCCGTGCGAATCCTCGATGAATCCGTCGCCGGAGACATCGACCTTCTGCTGACAGACGTCAACATGCCGTTGATGAGTGGAATCGAGTTGGCATTTCGGACTCAAGCGGCGCACCCGAATGTCAGATTGCTTTTCATGTCCGCATACACGGACATACAGATCCCCACCGAGTTGGGCGCCGGGTTTGTCGCCAAGGGATTCACCATCGCAGAACTCTCGCTCGAGGTCGAGCAGGCGTTGAACCGAGGCCCTCGCCCCGTGCCGGACCCACCGCAGTTGCCTCCCGCGGCTGCATGACTCTCCTCGTTCGCGATCTCGCGCGCCATACGACCCGCGACGATCCTTCAATGCGGCTCCGTTGCCTGGCAGCTCCAGGATCCACGTCTCACGACACGGCGCCAGCCCGTCGGGCGAAGTAGCCTTTGGCAGATTTGATACAGTAGTCGGACAAACCGTCTCCTATTTTCTATCTGATCAACTAAAGCAGGCTGCAGGAGAAACGGAGCCCGTCGTGTCAGACATCGTACTTGAGATCTTCAGGGCCGGCGTCATGGGCCTCATCTGCGCCTATGTGTGGTGGGTGGGCAGGAAGGCGCAACTACGTCACCAACGAGGTTGGATGTTCATTCTGACCGGTTTCGCCCTCTTGTTCGTGGCTGGGGTCATCGATGTTACCGATAACTACCCTGCCTTGAACGACTACATCGTAATCGGTGACACGGTTTACGAGGCTTTCTTGGAGAAGGTCGCCGGCTATCTTCTCGGGTCCGTTTTGTTGTTCCTGGGGTTTTGGCGTTGGCTTCCGCTCATTGGTAAAGCCAGAAACGCCGAACGAGAGCGTCGCGCCATGCAGAAGAACTGGAAATGCAGGTCGAGGCGCGAACTACAGAGCTGCAAACGGCGGACGAGCAGTTGCGCCAGGGGATCGACGAGCGACTCAGGGTGGACGCGGTTCTGCGCGACAGCGAAGAGACCGCACGTCGCCTGGCGCGGGAGAACGCCGCCATGGCGGAGATCGGACGCATCGTCGGTTCGTCGCCCGACATCCAAGACGTTTACGAACGATTTGCCGCCGAGGTCCGCCGGCTGATCCCCTTTAGCCGCATCGGCGCCAACTTGGTCGACTTCACCCGCAGAACCTACGAACTTTCGTACGTTCGAGGTCTTGACGTGCCTGAACGAGACGCTGGAGCCGTGCATCCGTTGGAAGGCTCTTTTACCAATCATGTGGCGGAGAGTCAGGCGGCGATGATTGTTCGTATGGAGTCCGAACGGCACATACCGGCGACGTTGCCAGGCCTTGTCGCGTCGTTTCAGGCAGGGGTGAGGTCGTCGATAGGCGCTCCGGTGACGTCCGGCGACAAAGCCGCCGGCGTTCTCATTTTGGACGCCATTGAGCCGGATGCCTTCGAGCAGCATCACGTAGAGCTGGCGCAGCGCATCGCGGACCAAATCGCCGGCGCCATCGTCAATTCGCAACTGTACGCCGCGCGTCAGCGTGCTGAGACTGAAATCAGACGACTCGTTCGGCAGAACGACCTGATATTGAACTCCGCGGGCGAAGGAATCTGCGGCGTGGACCTGCACGGCGCCACGACGTTCGCGAATCCGGCGGCCGCGAGGATGGTCGGATGGACCGTGGATGAACTAATCGGCAAGTCACAACATGACGTTGTGCACCACTCGAGGCCCGATGGCGCACCGTACCCGAGTGAGCATTGTCCGATCCATGCCACGCTCGCCGACGGGCAGGTGCACCACGTGGCCAACGAGGTCTTTTGGCGAAATGACAACAGAAACTTCCCTGTTGAATATGTCAGCACTCCGATTCGAGACGAGAACGGTGAGTTGGTCGGCGCAGTCGTCACTTTTCGCGACATCACGGAACGCATTGAGGTCGACCGGCTCAAGGACGAGTTCGTGTCCACCGTGTCACATGAGCTGCGAACGCCGGTTACGTCCATCAAGGGCTTTCTCGACCTCATAATCGAAGACGATTCTCCGGGGTTCTCAGACGAACATCGTACTTTTCTCGAAGCTGCGGCCAGGAATACGCAGAGACTCGAACGTCTCGTGGGCAGCCTTCTAGACATTTCCAGGCTCGAGGCTGGGAGGCTGCAAATCAACGTCATGAGCTTCGATTTTCGCGACGTGGTAGATCTTACACTGGACGACATGAGGGCAGACATCGACGGCAAGAGCCTGAAAGTTTCCGTGACGGGCGCCGCCGAACCCGTTGTCGTGTGGGCAGACAGGAATCGCACAATTCAGATATTGGCCAATCTGATGAGCAACGCGATCAAATACACTCTACCGCGAAAAAGCATCAAGATCGAAATCGGTGCCTTGAAGATCGAAGACGGGCTGCTCCGCGTGGACGTCGTAGACGAGGGGTCTGGCATCCCTCCTGACGCCGTCGACCGTGTCTTCGAGAAGTTCTATCGCGTGGAGGGTTCAGGCATGGGATCCGCCACCGGAACCGGCATCGGGCTGGCCATCAGCAAGGCTCTGGTGGAGCTGCAAGGCGGCATGATATGGGCCGAGAGTGAGCTCGGCAAAGGAAGTACGTTCAGTTTCACGCTGCCCAGACTCCCGGAGTCGGTCGCTTAAGCCGTCGCCTGCACGTCCGATCAACCTTCGATCGCCAGGTCGCCGATTGAGCGCATACATGATCGGCGCCGGCGCGCAAGCGGGCGCCGCCTCCGGAAATTGTTGACGGCATTGCGTTGCGCCTGTACCCTACACAAATCACGCGTAAGATCGTGGTCGGGTTAGTTCACGCAACATGTTGAAACCTCGGCTGATCGGTCAGCGGGATTGCAGGCGATCCAGGTTCTGTCATCAACACAAGGAGGCTCATCTTGACGAAGATATTCAGGGTTAACATGGCAGATCAGTCGGTGACGGAAGAGGAAGCGCCAAGCAAGTGGGCGCTGCTGGGAGGCCGTGGTTTCACCTCCAGGGTGATAATGGATGAAATCACACCCGGATGCCATCCGCTCGGACCCAACAACAAGTTAGTCATGGCGCCTGGCATCGTGACGGGCAGTGCGGCTGCAACCTCTGGACGAGTCTCGGTCGGCGCCAAGTCGCCGCTCACGGGTGGCACGAAGGAGAGCAACGCGGGCACACCGGTGTCGCAGATGCTTGGTCGCCTCCGGATAAAGGGCGTCATATTCGAGAACCAGCCTGCGAACGGCGGTTGGTGGTTGCTCCAGATCGGCAAGGACGGAGCGGAACTTCTCCCGGCCGACGACCTGGCGGGAAAGTCAACTTCCGAAGTCAACGAAACCCTTTTCGAACGGTATGGCAATAGGATCGGCGTCGTCTGCATCGGGAGCACTGGGGAGAACCTCATGTCCATGGCCGGGGTCTGCTTCAACGATACAGAAGGCCGAGCCAGCCGATTCGCGGCTCGAGGCGGCCTAGGCGCGGTCATGGGCAGCAAAGGCTTAAAGGCGATCGTCGTCGATGCGACCGGCGCCCCCGGGGTCGAGGTCAAGAACCGGGATGTCTTCCGCGCCGGCGAACGCAAGATGCTCTCAGCCCTCCAGACCCACGACGTCACCAAGCCTGGAGGCGCCCTGAATACGCTCGGAACAGAGGTCTTGATTAACGTGATGAACGAAGCGGGCGGGTTGCCTACGCGCAACTTCCGGTCGGGATCGTTCGAAGACGCCAACAACCTTTCCGGCGAGACGCTTGCCGACATCATCCGCGAGCGTGGGGGCATGGGCAAATCGACGCATGCGTGCTCTCCGGGCTGCGTCATTGAGTGCTCGAACATATATCCCAGAGCCGATGGCAGTGAGTTTGTCTCCGTGATGGAGTACGAATCGGTCTGGGCACTCGGCGCCAACCTGGGTGTCAACGACATGGACGAAGTGGCCGAGATGATACGGCTCTGCAACGAGTTCGGTCTCGACACGATCGAGGCGGGCGTCACGCTTGGCGTCGCGATGGAGGCCGGCATTGCGCAGTTTGGGGACGGCCCGGCGGCGATCGCCCTGCTCTACGACATCGACGAGGCCACTCCAACGGGACGCATCCTCGGAAACGGCGCCACTTTTACCGGAAAGGCGTTCGGCGTAACCAGGGTCCCAACGGTAAAAGGGCAAGGCATGCCAGCCTACGAGCCCCGGGTCGTCAAAGGCCTGGGCGTCACGTACGCCACCAGTCCACAAGGCGCAGACCACACGGCCGGCTATTCGAACGCACAGGAGATCCTGGGCGTGGGCGGCAAGGTCGACCCATCGGCGGTCGAAGGCAAGGCTGACCTGTCTCGGACGATGCAGGCTGCAACCGCCTTCATCGATGCTCACGGCTACTGCCTCTTCACCGCTTTCGCCATGTTGGACATATCCAGCGGCATGGAGGGTATGGTCGAGACGGTCAACGGAATACTCGGCACCGACTGGACCGTCGACGATGTCGGCAGAGTCGGAATGGAGATCCTCGAATCTGAGCGCGAATTTAACGCCGCGGCAGGATTCACGAAGGCGGACGACCGCCTGCCGGAGTTCATGACCTACGAGCCGCTTCCGCCGCTCAACGAGGTGAACAATATCCCTGACGCCGTGATGGACAGCGTGTTTGGCGAATAGTTTGGCCGTTCGACGCGAGCGAGGAATTCCTGCTTGATTACGATCGAGGTGGCGCTGTTTGCGACCTTACGGAAATACCGTCCTGACGACCCAAAGGGAGGGACTTTTCGAATGGAGGTTGCCGACGGCGCCACCGTGGCGGAGTTGCTCGATCTGCTTGGCATACCGCCAGCGCAGACCAAGCTGATCTTCGTAAACAACGTCGGTCGAGACGAAGACCACGTTATCAAGGCCGACGAGAGGGTGGCGATCTTCCCTCCCGTCGCCGGGGGCTGAACAGTATTTGAGGCCGCCTCATCGGGTGGCCTCGTTGCTTGTGGGGCCTGCTCCGATCACGCCATCCGGTCAGCGAACAACCGGCGCCGGACGCGAGCCAAACCGATCATAATTTGTCCTGAAACCAGTCGAAGATGTACGTGGTCCCAAGGGTTTGGTTGTCGCCCTGGCAGTGCTGGTGGCCGCCCTCCTCGGCTGTGAACACCTTGAACGTCTTGTCGCTCGAGCCGACGGCGTCGTACAGCGCGCGAGCGTCTTCCATGGGGATCTGAGCGTCAAGTTCGCCGTGGGTCAGCAGGAATGGGCACTCCATCCGCTGAACGACGCCGTCGAGGCGGAAGTCTTCCAGCTTCTTCAGCGAATCGTCCAGGGTCTCGACGCCAAGCGCCCACGATATGTGATGCCCGGGCACCGACAATGCGGTCTGGAACGCGGCGTCGATGCGGCGCTTCCAGGTGGCGTGATAGTCCCATATGGCGCCCCACGCGACACATGCCTTGAATCGTTTTTCCATCGAAGCGCAACGCGGCGCGTAGTACCCGCCCAAACTCAAGGCGAGCACTCCTACCCTGCCTGAATCGACGTCGGCGCGTCCCTCCAGGTAGTCGAGCGCCGCCGAACCGGCCGCTTCGTAGTCATATCTTAGCGGCATCCCTCGGAATCGTATCGATTCACCGGTGCCGGGTCCGTCGACTAGCAGACAGGCGATCCCCCGTCGAGCCAGGTCCGCCCCACGGATGTACAGGATCTCTTTGGTTACGTCGAGTCCGTCGAAGAACACCACGCATGGCGGCCGTTCGAGATCGGTGTTCTCGGCCGGCAAGAAGTACGCGGGCATGTCGCCGTCGGCGCACGGAACCTCGACGACCTCGATCTTCGGACGGTCGATGAGCTCCGCGTAGCGATGAAAGCACTCTACCGACGCCCGGTACGCGTCCAATGCGTCGGCATCCTTGGGCGTGCGGAATCGCTCACCTACCTGATAGTAGGTCACCGCTCGGAGATAAGCGCCCGCCGCGGTCAGCCTGTGGTTGGCGGCCTCTGCATCGACGGCCAACTCTCGGACATGGTCGCCCATCGAGCGCCATTCGCGGAACCAAACCTCGTCGTCGCCGTCCGCGGAGGACAGGCGTTGGCCGACGACGTCGACTTCGCCGGGTTCCGCGCCGCCGCCTTTGGCCGAGGATATCGCCATCCTCAGGGCCGCGGACCAACGGTAGTTGCCGGGGAAGTAATCGAGGCCGATGGTGTGATCGGCGGTGTTTGTCACGTTGCGCCTCCGCAAAGGTTAGGATCGAGTTGTGATTCGGACGACGTGGCGACGCTCGCCTCAGGCACGATGCATCGAATGTCGACGCGGCGGCATTGTATCATCGACGCCGCTCCTGGCATCCCCCTCCGAGCCGTAGCGGGTGTTGCCAACGCGCAATTGAACCTCAAGCCCGAGAGTGTATAATTGGCGACGCCGAGAGTCATAGCCCGTTCTGTGAAGTCTTTCTTCGCCGCAGTTCGCGGAATACGGGCGACGAGGCTTGTCAGCCAGCCGAGCGGAATCACGTCCTCGGGTCGGTGCAGCGAAAGAGGAGTGCATGGACAGGTTCAGAGTTGTCGGATGATCCCGACTGCAACGACGCAGAGCCGACAGGGCCGTCCGACCCTGCCGGTCACAACGGCGACGCGCGGCCGATTGCCGGTCGTCCGAGCGCTCCCCCGATAGCCGCCGACCAACCAACTTCGCGCCCAGAAACAAGTGGTGCTCAGGCGTCGTCGAACGTCCGGTCAGCGCCCGTGGCAACCTGGCGGAACACGTTCCGATCGCTTTCCAACAGGAACTTTCTCTTCATGTGGCTCGGCATGCTCGGCGTTATGGCAGGCATGCAGATGCAGATGCTGGCTCGGAGCTACCTGGTCTACGACATAACCGGTTCGGCGTCGCTCCTGGGCGTCGTCGCCGCCGCCAATGCGCTCCCCATGCTTGGCCTGTCGATGTTCGGCGGCGCCTTCGCTGACCGGTTTGACCGCAGACGCATCATCCAAGCCGGTCAAGCGGTCTTCGCCACACTTGCTCTTGTAATCGGGATCGCAATCTACACCGACACCATCACGTGGGTTCACTTGATGATCGCGGCCGCGGTCCAGGGCGTGTCGTTCGCGTTCATGATGCCGGCCAGGCAGGCGATCGTCCCTCACCTCGTCGAACCCGAAAATCTAACCAACGCGATGGCTCTGAATTCCGCGGCCATGAGCGCCTTGACCCTGGCAGCCCCCGCGTTCGCCGGGCTCCTCTATGCCTACGCGGGACCGGACAACGTCTATTTCGTCATATCCGGGCTCGGGTACGGCGCGGTCGTGATCACGTCGAAAGTTCCCAGAACCGGCGGAGGATCAACCAGCCGGAAGAACTCGATGCTGAAAGAAGTCGGCGCCGGATTGTCATACGTGCGGCGCAGCCCGTTGATCCTCGCACTCATGGCTATGGGCGTTGCCGCGGCGGTGCTGGCGATGCCGTTCCGCATGCTGATGCCATTGTTTGTCGTCGACGTGTACCACGTTGGTCCCGAACAGATGGGCTTGCTCGTCTCCTCCATGGGGGCCGCTTCGCTCATCGGCGCCCTGTTCGTGGCGTCGCTCAGCAACTGGCGCAGGGGCATGCTGTTGATCATCGGCAGTTTCCTCTCCGGATTCGCGTTGTTGCTTTTGGCGACGGTCCCCGTCTACGTGGCGGCGATCTTCTTCATGATTCCACTTGGCCTTGGCGACTCCAGCTTCAGGACCTTGAATCAGTCGCTCGTGGTCGAAAACACCGACGACCGGTTCCGCGGTCGAGTGATGGGCGTGTTCATGATGAATCGAGGCCTGATGCCCCTTGGCGTTCTGCCGACCTCGATCATGGCTGATTTCCTCGGGGCGCAGTTCGCCATTGGGCTTTTGGCGGTGCTTCTGTTATTGTTCACGACGACGATTCTGGTCACCCAGAAACGAGTGCGGGAAATCGCCTGAGCCTCACAGGCGCCTTCAATGGGCTGAGTGTCGCGACGCTGCCCACGCCTCGGTTCGACCGACCGCCTGATGATCTCAACTTGCCGGGTTCGACCCAATTGGAGCAGTGAGCATGACCACGAACGAAGGAATAGTGCGCTTCGACGCAGATGTTCTTGTGATTGGCGGCGGCGGGGCGGGCGCCATGGCCGCTGTCAAAGCCGCTGGTGAGGGCGCGGACACTTTGGTCGTCACCAAAGGACCGTACCCTTCTGGCAACTCGTCGATCGCCCTGGCGGGATACGCGGTTGCCCTGGGATCATCGGACCCCAGAGACAATCCGCAGGTGCATTTCGAGGATATCATCAGAAATGGCGTTGGGCTCAACAACCAGAGCTTGGTGAAGATATGGGTAAACGAGATCGTCGGGTTGACGCGTGAGATGGAGGAATGGGGCATCGATCTCATCCGCGAAGACGGCAAGCTTGCCCAGAGACCCTGGCCGGGACACACATATCCTCGGATGGTCCACCATCACATGACGACGGGCAAGGCCGTGACCAAGAGCCTGGGTCAGAAGAGCGAGGAAGTGGGTGTTCGCTCGTTGCCTCACACAGTCGTCGGCGGTCTGTTGAAATCCGGCGCGGGCGTGGTGGGCGCCTGGGGAGTCCAATACCAAACCGGGCAGCCCGTCCTGATCAGATCGAAGTCGGTGATTCTGACAACCGGCGGCATGGGACACCTGTTCCCGGCGACTGACAACGTCGGCGGGGTCACCGGAGAGGGTTACGCCCTGGCGCTGAGAGCGGGCGCCGAGCTCATCGACATGGAGTTTTGTCATTTCGTTCCAGGACCGTGCCATCCGCCGAGGATGCGGATTCGCGACGGCTTCCAACGCCACGTGGGCGCCCTCATCAACGAGGGCGGCGCCAAGCTGTTCAACGGAGCAGGCGAACGTTTCATGAAGCGGCAGTTCCCGGACTCGGCGGAAAAAGGGCTCGATGGAGAATCGCTCGTCAAAGCCATCGGATTCGAACTTTGCGAGGGTAGAGCTGGTCCCCACGGTGGCGTTTTCCTAGATCTCTCGGACGTACCGCAACACATGCGAGAGTCGACTTTCAGCGAAGTGTGGGCGACGGCCGAACGAGCCGGCATTGACGTCTCCTACCAGCCGGTGGAGATCACACCGACCCTGCACGACCTGGTGGGCGGAGTCAAGATCGACGAGTCCGGAGGCGCCGGCGTTCCTGGCTTGTACGCCGCGGGCGAAGCCGCGGGAGGCGTACACGGCGCCAGCCGGTTCGGGGGCTCGGCGTTGTCCGACGCCCTCGCCTTCGGGGCGATCTCGGGACGGGCCGCCGCCCAGTATTCGCGTCAGGTCGACGCGCCGACCAGCGGCGACGATGCTGAAGCGGAGTTGCAAGCCGCGATGACCCGGATGCTGTCTCCGAGGGAAGGACAGGCGCCTGGAGAGATACGGTCCGCCATCCAGAGCACCGCGTACCAGTATCTCAACGCCGTCCGCAGCGGAGACGGGTTGACTCGGGCGCTGACTGAACTCGACCGCATCGGAGACAGGCTTCCGGAGATGTTCGCCTGGGCTGAGAACCCTCGCCAGCGGGGCGCCCTGCTGCGCCAGGCGATCGAGGTCGACGGCCAGGTGGAGCTGGCCCGCATTCTTGCGACCGCGGCGTTGTACCGAGAGGAGAGCAGAGGAGGTCTCTTCGGAGGCCATTACCGAAACGACTTCCCAGACCAGGACGACGAAAACTGGCTGAAGAGCGTCATCGTCTCAGGCGACGGTCCTGAGCTGTCCTGCCATACCCAGCCGCCCGTGAAGATTTGATTCGTCCGACTCCACGCTGATCGGACTCGACACGGCGGGCGTTCGAACGGCTTGTGGCCGAATCAATCCGAATCGTCGAATACCGGATATGAGTGAGTTCAGGAGGGCATTATGAATTTCGGACTGTTCTATCTATTCAGCGACTTTGGCGACATCCCCCAGGACCAGGTGTTCAACGAAGTTCTGGATGAGATCGGATACGCGGAGGAGTTGGGATTCGACTCCATCTGGCTCCCGGAGCACCACTTCGCCATATACGGCATGCTGGGTAATCCGCTGACCTTCGCAGCCGCCATAGCTCAGCGCACGACGAAGATGAAGATCGGCACGGCGGTCATGATTCTCCCCTTCCAGCATCCGCTCCGGGTGGCCGAGGACGCCGCTCTCGTGGACGCGCTCAGCGGCGGGCGGCTCTTGTTGGGATTGGGTCGAGGATACCAACCCCCGGAGTTCCACGGATTTGGCGTGCCGCAATCGGATTCGTCGGCCATGTTCAACGAGAGCTTTGAGATCATCAAGCGAGCGTTGAGCGGGGAGAAGTTCACGTTCGAAGGCCAGTTTTGGAACATCGAAGAGCCCACGGAGATATTCCCCAAGCCGATCCAGAAGCCGCATCCGCCGTTCTACTTGGCCAGCGTCACGCCCCGAAGCCTGGATGTGGCCGCCCGAAACGGCATGTCGTTGCTCCGGGCGCCTCAGTTCAGCACATTGGACACGGTTGCCGAAGCGTACACGACCTACCGATCGATGATGCGAGAGCACGGCCACGACCCGGACAGCCTCGATCAACCCTTGTCAGTTCGGACCTACGTCGCGCCGACGATGGAAGACGCCAGGGCCGAAGCCGAGCACGTCGTGTGGTTCTACAAACTTATGGCAACGCTGCTTCCAGGCGCTCCTGGCCGGCCAACGCCGCCTTCCGGCTACGAAAACTACCCCCAAGACCCGTCCGCACTTTCCGCGATCACGGTCGACGACGTCTTGGAGCGCGGCACCGCCTTCGGCACGCCGGACCGCGTCATCGAAACGATGAAGACGTACATGCACCGGCTCGGCGCCACCAGCTTCATGACCCAGATGCGAATTGGAGGTCTCGAACACTCCAAGGTGCGTCAGTCAATGGAGCTGTTCGCCAAAGAGGTGATGCCGGCGCTGCGGGAGGAAGAGGCCAAAATGCAGGCGGAGCAGTAGTTATTAGGCACGCTCTCGGAGCCGGGTGTCTTCACCCAGGCGCCTGGCTCATCGTGCGAAATCGCAAGCAGTAGCAACCCAGAGAGTATTTGCCTTGTGCCGCCTCAGAACGGTGGAGGCCAGAGGCAGTCACAGACTGTTTCGACCGTGACGCCTAAACCGATCAGATATTGTCTGCCGAGCATAGCTCCATCTCGTCGGCCACTTGATCCAAGTATGACGGCAGCTCGTCGATCAGGTGCATCTTGTCGATGAAGTGGGCGGCGCCGGCTTCCATCGCTGCCAGGCGATACTCCCGTTCACCGTGCATGGTCACTACAACGACTTGGAGCGCCGGATTCTCTTTCATGAGTTCGCGCGTCACATCCAATCCGTTGATGTCAGGCAGGCTGATATCCATGGTGATGACGTCGGGCGTCAATTCCCGAGCCATCTCAAAAGCAGTGGCGGCGTCCGCCGCTTCGCCGACGATTTCGGGCTCCCCGCATCGGCAAAACCGCAAGGCAGTCTTGATCATGTTGCGAGCCAAGACGTGGTCGTCAACCACGAGAAGTTTCAATCGGGTCACCTGATCGCTCCTGTCCCAAGGCAGCTAATATTCCGCCGCGAGCTTGATCCACGCGTTGGAAATCGAATCTCGCACTCTCCGAGACTCCTGTGCACTGAATGACAGCAACGGAACTCGGAATGTCCCATACTTGGAGCCGGGAGAAGTCCGCCACGCGACTCATGACGGCGGACGATAATTCTCGGCCTGGTCGACAAAGTCGATGCCCACCATCTCGCTCCACGCCGACTGGAGCTGACGGGTGACAGGTCCAGGAACCTCACCGTCCAGGACGCGATTGTCGATCTTGCCGGCGGGCATGATGCAATAGGTCGTGTTCGTCATGAAGACTTCATCGGCCGTGTAGGCGTCGTACGGCTGCAAGTCTTCTTCCGTCGTTGGGATGCCGAGTTGTGCGGCGAGTTCGACGACCGACCGTCTCGTGTCGCCCTGAAGCGAGCTCCGGTCTCCAGGCATCCGAATCACCCCGTCGGTGACGATGAAGAAATTGCCCAGGATGTGTTCGGCGATGTTGCCGTCCGAGTCGAGCAGCACGGGAAATGCGTTAGGGTCGACGTCGGCAGACTCCAGGTTCGCCAGCACGAAGTTCATCCGGCTGTAGTGCTTGACCTTTGGATCGAGGGACTCGACAGGATAGGCGCGGGTGCGCGGGAAAACGACGTGAACGCCGTCTCGATGGAATGGCCCGTACTGGCCGAAGTCGATGTGCTGAGGCAGTATGCAGATCGTCGGGTTGGCCGCATCGGTGACGCCGCGCGTCCTCCCGCGAGTGACGAACTGCGTGATCGTGAAGTCGCCGCCGGGATGCCTCGCGGCCTGGTTGCGGTCCACGACTTCGCGCGTCAAAGACTCTAGTTCGTCGATGTCCAACCCCGGGTCGAGACGCGTGTACTTGAGCGAGCGCATGAATCGTTCGAGATGTTCTCGCAACCTGAAGATTCGCCCGTCGAACGTTCGCTGAAGGTCGTAGACCACGTCGCCCAGCCGAAACCCGCGGTCGGTCGCGTGGACCACGCACTGGCTCTCAGGAACGAACTCACCGTTCAGATACGCAATCAACTCCGGCATGTGTCACCTCACGTTCGACTGCCCGTTTCGATCATGCGCCGGTATTGCGACGGGCTGCCCAGGCGGGCTGGTCGCATATGTGTCCGAGGAACTCCAGGATCGTGTGGGCTGCAAGATACGACGTGATGCCCGTCCCAACATCGAGCTGAGGATTAACCTCCACCAGGTCGAACCCGACGATCTCGCTGCGATTGGCCAGGGCGACGAGAGTGTCCCGTAGCTCCGAGTACGTCATCCCATTGGGCTCAGCGGAGACGCAGCCGGGGACCAATGGCAGATCCAGCACGTCGATGTCGATGCTGACGTAACAGCGCTCTCCTTCGGGCACCACGGCGGCGAGTTGTTCCGCGCCCATCTGCCAGAGTTCCTCCATGCCGATGACGCGGTTGCCGTCGTTCACCGAGTCGTCAACCCATTCTTTCCTGTTGCGCAGGCTTCGGATGCCGACCTGCGTCAGGCTCTCGACGTGCGACATATGGTAGATGTGCCTGAACGCGTGCGAGTTCGTGTATTCGAAGCCATGCACGAATGGCGAGTAGTCGATATGCGCGTCGAAGTGTACCACGTGCAATGGCTCGGTGTAGGCGCGAACCACGGGGAACGTGATCGCGTGGTCACCGCCGAGGACCACGGGAAGCGCGCCGCGGTCCAGTATCTTCCGAGTCATCACCGTGATGTTCTCGAACGTGTCTTCGACGTTGGTCGGCAGGACATCGGCGTCCCCCACGTCAACGATTCGTCGGTTGACCATCTCGTGTTCCAGAAACATCCGGTCCGCATCGCCGTCGTAGTAGCCTTCCTTGCCGAATCGCAGGGAGTGCTCTCGGATGCCTCGCGGTCCGAATCGGGCGCCCGGCATAAACGGCGAGCCTTCGTCCGTCGGCGCCCCCATCACGGCGATGTCGGCGTCAAGCTGATCGAGGTCGGTGCAGACATCCGATCTCAGAAACGAGACGAGGCCGGCGAACGGATACGTAAGCCTGCCCATGTTGGTCGCTCGGTTGTCGGATTGCTGCACGGAGCTGCTCCTTCCGTCATATGATGCCAGTTGTGGAATTGCCGATAGATGTTACGATACCACACGAACAGACATCAGCCGCGGGACCAGCCATCGAGTCAGGGATCAAAGCCGGGCCGCATTTCGTGGACCCAACAAAATTGCGCAGCAGGCGCCAACGACCTACCCGAATGAATACGAGGTTTGCTGTCTGCGCCAACTCATTGGGCAGAATCATAGGTCGTGATGAATCTCACCTCGGAGTGTGAAGTAATATTCCTCGACGCTCCGGTTCCGAATGGAGTGCGGTCGATGAAGCATCACTCATTAGCGTCAACCGTTGTCGTCTTGATCGTGGCAAGCCTGTTGGCAGCAGCAGCCTGCTCCGATTCAGGTGACGACTCGTCAGAACCATCGGTCGAGGTTTCATGTGACGACTTCGCGACTCTAGACGCTGGGTTTGCGGTGGTCAAGGAAATGACAGTGGATGCCGACACATTGATGGCGGTCACGTTGTGTTCCAACATAACCACTGGTCACTCATGGGAATTGGCGGATATCAGTGATGCGAGCGTTCTGGAGCATGTGGACAGCCAGTACGTCAGCCCCGAAGGCGCGAACATCCCTGGGGCCGCGGGCAAAGAGACGTGGACCTTCAGGGCAATCGGCAAGGGGGCGAGTACGGTGTCGATGGAATACAGCCAACCATGGGAAGGCGGCACGAAGCGTTCATGGGCGTTCGATCTGGTCGTGGCGGTCAGATAACGTGCTGACGGCCGATGCACCCAAGTCGTGAGCGCCAACCCAGTTCATGCTGGGACGCCTGGCAGGCTATGACAGCGAACTGACCAAGTAAGTTGGAGCCCTTCACGAGAGTAGGCGCTATTGCATGCCAAGCAACCACATACAGATTTCCGACGAGTATCGGCCCGAATTGGAGGCGTATCTTGAAGAGCGCCTTTATGAGTTCAATTCCGAAACCACCGGAATACGCGACGGCCAATTGCTCAATGCTTCGGTGAAAGACGAAAACGGTGACATCGTTGCAGGCATGAGCGGCCACACCTGGGGCGGCTGTTGCGAGATTCGAACGCTCTGGGTCCACGAAACTCGCAGGGGCACAGGTGTTGGCACAGCCTTGATGCAGGCCGCGGAACAGGAAGCCGTTCGCAGAGGTTGTCGCCAGATCGTGCTCTCGACGCACAGTTTTCAGGTGCCGCGGTTCTATGAGAAACTCGGCTTCCGCAGTTTAGGGGCCGTTCCGGATTATCCTGAAGGCCATGAGAACGTCAACTAC
>CEQE01068029.1_pt1 | contig 14902 bp, 11 predicted proteins | sample 356201 | NCBI WGS metagenome assembly CEQE01 (sample SAMEA2619970, study PRJEB7988) | marine metagenome | biome: marine biome (ENVO:00000447); feature: mesopelagic zone (ENVO:00000213) & marine oxygen minimum zone (ENVO:01000065); material: "saline water (ENVO:00002010), including plankton...
ATATATCGCTAAATTCAAGGGATAATATGATTTTATGCATGTATAAATTGAAAGGTGTCGTGAGCTGAATCCTCGATATGATGTATCCTCCCAAAATAGCCATCAGATCAAAATAAATTGTCAGACATATTGTGGCGATAATACACCCTAAAAGCCTCGGCAAAACCAGTAGACGAGTTTTGTTTATTCCCATTATCTCGAGGGCTTCGATTTCCCGATTAATACGCATTAGCCCAAGCTCTGTAGTAATGGCAGATCCCGACCGTCCTACAACCACAATCGCTGTAATTAAAGGTCCAAGCTCCCTTATGATAACCAGGACAATAACACTGCCAACAAAATTCTCTGCACCGATAATCGGTAGCTGCGTAGTAGACTGAATAATAACAATAGTTCCCAGGAGCAGAGAAATCACGCTTATCATGGGAAGAGCGTCAATACCGGTAAATAGTATTTGTCGCAACAGCAGATTCAAGGTCACACTATTTCCTGTCCGGTTCCATTTAAACAGCTCTGTAAGCGCGTCAAATGATAAACGGTAAAGCTCATAAAATAATTGAATCAAATTCAAAACCTTGCTACCTGTCAATTCAGCAAACCTAAACATTTATTATTTCCCTTATACAGTTAACCTTACTAAACTATAAAAGAGCATATTTCATACCGAATAAAAAAAAAGTACTGGATTAAAAAAATTGATATCATACCCATACAAAAAAAAATCTTTTGATAGAAGATGAGAAGGATACCATCAAGGCACTTTCTAATGCCTCAATACTGGAAAAGGAGGAACATGAGACAAGTTTTGCAGAGGATGGGTGAACAGGGCTGGAACTGGCACGCAAAAGCAAACCGGATATTATTTAGACCCCTTTGCTTCTGACATTCCAAACAAAGTTTGGAATCTTCGTTTTTCGCTCAGTGCAGGTTTCGATAGAAATCCATGCCCCGAATAAAACAAGGATTTGTCGCGAAGTTTACCCTGATCTTAATAAAGAGTCTTTGCGGCATCTGAGATGAGAGATTCTTGAGTCTCCTCGCTTCTTCAGAATAACAAGAAGGGCTCGAAGTAGCAGGGAAAGGTGGTTTTCGTCAGGCACTATATAGCAAAATTCTATATTTCAATTTTTCCCGACTGCATAAGGCTCTACTGTATCTTCATGCTTATTGGCACGGGTGCAGGCTTCGCAAAGCCTGTTCCAAATTCCAAGAGAAGAAAATAATTTGTCGCACTTCAGGCATTTCCGCCTTTTCACAACAATATCAGGAAGCCCTGATTCTTTTCTAAAATTGTTTAAGGCTTTTAATAATCGTTTATTTTTATAGACTTTATTAGTCATAAGCTATTTTTTTTAATGAAAAAATCTTATAATCTGATAGTCATTTATAATTAGACTTATTAGATATATTTAGGATTCTTTTTTTTATTATGATAAACCAGCGCTTCCAGGACACTATTGGTTTTATAGCACTTATAGTGCTTTTTTTCTCCCAGGCCGGCATGTTTTTTAAGCTGGAACCATTCTATACCTGGTTTTACCTTTTTGCCTGGTGGTCCTATATCATTTTTATCGACTCTATATTATATAAAATTAAAGGAAATTCCCTCATTAGAAGCCGTGGAAAAGAGATTTTAATCCTCTCTGCCTGGTCCGTAATATTCTGGTTTATCTTTGAAACTGTAAATTTCTCCTTGAAAAACTGGTATTACATTAATCTTCCGGTTGATAATTTTCTTAGAATATCCGGTATTATCTTAGCCTTTGCTACCGTACTTCCAGGATTTTTTTTAACATGCGAATTACTAGAAATATCAAATGTTTATAAATCAATATCTATAATACGGTTTAGGTTTAACAATTATGTTCTCTGGATCCTTTTTCTCACGGGTGTTTTGTTCGCGGTACTGAGTGTCAGGTATCCTAAAATCTTCTTCCCATTAATATGGGGGAGTTTTACGTTAACACTGGAACCCATTCTTTATTGGTTCGGAGGGCGCTCCCTCTTAAAAGACCTGGAAAACGGCAATCCCAGCAAAGTGTTAATACTTTTAACATCCGGTCTAATTTGCGGCTTTTTGTGGGAATTCTGGAACTATTGGGCGTACAGCAAATGGGTTTATACCATTCCCTACTGGAATACCGGGAAAATTTTTGAAATGCCTGTGGCCGGTTTTTTGGGCTTTCCGCCATTCGCGATTGACTGTTACGTAATGTATAACTTAGTCTGCCTTTTCAGAAAAGATAGTGGATGGGAAAGAAATCCTCACCCGGTAAGTTACCCATTACCCAAACCGTTCACGACTTTTATTCTACCCCTTATAATGATCGCATTCTCTTTTACTGTCATAAAGAATATGGAAAAATATACAATCGGCTCTTATCAATCATCTGTAAAAGATATCCCTGCTGTTTCAGAAGAAGACCATGCTTACCTTGTAAATAAAGGGGTAAGGCGTATTCAAAAATTTATAAAATTATGTGCAAATCCGAAAAATCTCAAAAAAATTTCAAAAGATCTAAACAGACCTTTAAAAACAGTGCATAAATGGTGCGACTATGCCCTGCTCATAGACTTTCAGGGTATTGGCGCAGTAAATCTTTTGGTTTTAAAAAAAGCCGGAATAGAAAGCATCTTAGATTTGGCAAAAACCAATCCTGAAATATTACTCGAAAAATTCAAAAACACTCCACCAGCCAGAGTCAAACTCTGGATAAAGGAAGCAAAGAAATTAAAATAGCAATCAACTATGCTAAATAAGTTTATAAAAAACAAAAAAATTATTGTCATCCTCTCTTTCCTTACTATCATATGCAGTTTATTTGCACTCGTTTACACTGTAGACTCAGCCAATTTCCGAAGAGAGGATAAAATGTCAATAGCCTATGAAATGCTTGGAGACCAAAGAAAAGAGGATGTCAAAGAAATTCTGGCGTCACATGCTGTATTCCGCGCTTTTCAAGACATAGAATTTAAAAATAATGTTTCCATTGCGCGCTTTATGATGGACCATCCAGTTTTCCTCTCGGTAGCCTTAAAGGCTATGAAAATCAGGGATTATTTACTGAAGTACAGTGATGACGGGATGTACATATTTGATGACAGAAAAGGGATATTTGCGAAATTCGAGGTACTCTATATAGCGCATGGAAAAAGATATTATTTCGGTACTGTAAAACATCAGGGAATATTTCTAAAACTCTTAGGAAGAGGCACTGTGTTTCTGGAGTTCCGGGGAGAACAGGGGAATGTGCCCAAAACCTTTATCAACGCTAATGTTTATGCCAGAATAGATAACGTTCTTATAGAATTACTCCTTAAGATTCTGAAGCCGATAGTTAATCCCCTGATTGACAAAAAGGTTTACAAATTTATTCATGAAGCCCAGAGATTAGCAGTGCAGATAAGCACACATCCTGATAAGGTTTATGAAGCTATAAAAGAGAGCGATCTGGCAGATGCAGAAGAGCTGGCAGAATTTCACAAACTGATTTCAGAATACAAATCTCTTTTCACCGCAAAGATCGCTAAGTTGGGGTAGTCACGAATTGCGTTTACAGATTTGTCCCATCAAAGAATAATTTATGAGTCATGGTCTTCCGGTTAAGATAAATTGATCAAAGGAAGACTTGTTTTCCTCAAATCTTTTCAAGTGGCGTATAAAGCAGATTTAAGGAATCTGAAACAGAGGGGTGAGTTACTTCTCCTTTATAAATATTTACCCCTTTTTTTAAGGCGCTGTTTTTTTGAATGGTTTTTTTTAACCCGTTGTTTGCCAGTTGAAGGGCATAAGGAAATGTGGCATTGGTTAACGCGAATGTGGATGTGCGCGAAACTGCTCCGGGCATGTTTGTAACACAATAATGAATCACTCCTTCTTCCATATAGGTGGGATTACTGTGCGTGGTGGGACGAGATGTCTCCAAAGACCCGCCCTGATCAATACAAACATCAATAATTACCGATCCCTTCTGCATACGCTTGAGCCTTTCCCGTGTTATAAGCTTTGGCGCTTTTGCTCCGGTTTTTAATACAGCCCCGATAACAAGGTCTGCTTTTTCAATGGACTCTATAATATTGTGACTGTTGGAGCTGAGGGTAGTAATTTTCCCTCCAAAGATATCGTCCAGGTACCGAAGTTTTTTCAGGTTTATATCCAAGAGAGTGACATTTGCCCCTGTCCCTATCGCCATTCTGGCTGCATTTGAACCGACTATTCCACCGCCCAGAATAACAACATTTCCCGGCTTGACTCCCGGTACTCCCCCTAAGAGTATTCCCCTTCCTCCCTTTTCCCGCTCAAGATATTTTGCCCCTTCGTGAATAGCCATTCGTCCCGCAACTTCACTCATGGGAATTAATAGAGGCAATGAACCGTCTTCAAGCTCAACTGTTTCAAATGCAATAGCAATGATTTCCTTTTTCAGAAGGGTTTCTGTAAGTTCCTTTGCAGGCGCTAAGTGGAGAAAAGCGTACAAAATCTGTCCTTTTCTTAAATATTCGCATTCAGATGGGAGAGGCTCTTTGACCTTCATGATCATTTCCGCCTGAGAATAGATATCCGCGGGATTCTTTAATATTTCCGCTCCTTCTGTTTTAAATTCCGCGTCGAGAATCCCGCTTCCTATCCCTGCATTTTTTTGAACGAGCACCTTGTGACCGTTAGAAACAAGGTCTTTCACACCAGCCGGGACTATCCCAACACGGTATTCATCTTTTTTTATTTCTTTTGGAATTCCAATAATCATCTTTCAAACTCTACTGTAAGGATCAAAAAGTTTTTTGTACTCATCCATGGCATATCTATCTGTCATACCCGCAACATAATCACAAATCACCCTTTCTTTTGTTTCCTGCTCCATTTTCCTTTGTTCTTTTGGAGGTAAAACCACATGTCGTTTAAGATACGTTTCAAATAGTTCTTTTATTATTTTTTCCGCTTTCAACTCCATTCTAACAACCCTGTGATGTTTATAAAGGTTTTTAAAAAGAAACGTTTTCAATTCTGAGTTTTTTTCTTCCATTTCAGGGCTCAATGATACTATTGCAACTGAACAGTTCCTGACATCCTCTGGTTTTTGAATGTTGTGCTTTTTTATATTTTTCAACGTTTGCGAAACCAGGTCTGTAACTAACTGGTTGATAATCGTTCTGATTACCTGGTATTTTTTAACGGTAAAATCTGCTGATGGATTGCTTTTTTCTATAAGATCAAAATTATCCCGCCATAACCGGACATCAGTCAGCATGTCTTCATTAATTAAGTCAGATGTAATTCCATCGTCTAAATCGTGACTGTTATAAGCAATACCGTCGGCAAAGTCCACTATTTGAGATTCTACAAGAGGAAACATATTATCATCTGTTGCTTTCGGTTTATCATACTCCGTTGAATGTTTGCTCATCCCTTCCAATACCTCTTGAGTAAGGTTTAAACCGGGATATTCGGGGTAGCGTTTTTCCAGTTTTTTTACGATACGCAAACTTTGCAGGTTGTGTTCAAATCCTCCGTTGTTATTCATTAAATCATTTAAAATATGCTCTCCTGAATGGCCAAAGGGAGGGTGACCTAAATCATGGGCAAGAGCCACGGCTTCCGCCACATCTTCGTTAAGCTTTAATGCTTTCGCAATTGAACGGGAAATTTGAGAAACTTCAATAGTATGGGTAAGGCGGGTGCGGTAATAATCTCCTTCGTGGTATACAAAGACTTGAGTTTTGTATTCCAGCCTTCTAAATGCCGAACAATGAATAACGCGATCACGGTCCCTTTGAAATGCCGTTCGATAAGGATGTTCTTTTTCTTGGTAATGACGGCCTTTGGATACGCTACTTTTTGCTGCATAAGAAGCTAATTTTTCAACTTCCCATTTTTCCTGCTCTTCTCTGCTCAACATTTATTTACTATACAACTTAAATTTTTTAATTACAAACATGAAGGGATGCTATATGTTTTGCGCTTTAATAAAATTTTTACCAAAAAAAAGGCCGATGCTTTTTCGCATCGACCTGTCTAACATAAAACATACGGCGAAGGCGCCGCAACCAGACGGAGCAACCGCTCCAGTTAACAAACTGAAATTTCTTTCCCAAAAAAGAAGTTTTTAGAGGGTAATAGTATATAATTATTTAACCGTTTTGAAATACTCCTGAGAACCGACCGGGTCCGGTTTCATGGTTTTCTCCCCGGGCGTCCAGTTAGCCGGACAAACTTCCCCGTGTTTTTCCACATATTGAAACCCTTCAATAATTCTTAATGCTTCATCCACATTCCTGCCAACGGGTAAATCATTCACAGTCTGATGGCGGATGATACCTTTCGGATCAATAATAAACAAACCTCGCAAATGTATCCCTGCTCCTTCCAAAAGAACGCCATAATTTCTGCCTATTGATTTGTCTAAATCTGCAAGAAGCGGGATATTCAGCTCACCCAGGCCTCCTTTGTTTCTGGGCGTATTTACCCATGCCAGATGAGTAAAGTGACTATCTACAGAACATGCCACAATTTCAGCCCCTATTTTTTTAAAATCCTTGCTCCGTTCACTGAAAGCAATAATTTCAGTTGGGCAGACAAATGTAAAGTCCAGGGGATAAAAAAACAATACCAGCCATTTCCCTTTATAACCCTTTAAACTAATTTCCTTAAAACCGGTTCCTACTACGGCCTGACCTTTAAAATCCGGCGCTTCCTGCTGCACTTGAATTGCCATTTACTAACCTCCTTCAAAAAAATTGTTAATCATCTATAGGATTAAAATTCAAATACTATTGCATACAGTCTTTTGTTTACTCCTCACAATAATTAAGCATCACCTCTCTTTTTTTAAATCCATATTATAAAGCTGCTCTTTCACTGCCTTATATACGTTTTCTACGGAAATACCTTCCATACAGATATGGTTATCGCATTCTTTCTGAAAGCATGGACTGCATTCTACTTTGTTGTAAAAAATTTTATGGTTATTCCCTGTTGGATACCATAAAAAAGGAATATCAACCGCGCTAAAAATTGAAACGGTAGGAGTTCTCACTGCCGCAGCTATGTGCATTGGGCCTGAATCATTAGTAATTAATAAATGGCACTGTTTTATTAAAGCAGCCGTTTGATGAATAGTTAGACACCCGGATGTATCTAAAGGTTTCTTTTTTATTTGCTTTTTTATTTTTTCTACAAGTTCTTTCTCGGATTCGCTGCCTAAAAAGATAATTTTTACTGAAAAGTTTTCGTTTATTTTATTAATTAGCTTGGCAAAATAGTGCCCGGGCCATAAGCGAGCAGGGTATTTCCCGCCGGGTAAGATGCCAATTTTTACAAGATTTCCGGTGATTTTATGCTTGGCTAATAAGTTCTGAACAAATTTAGTATTTTCATTTGATATGGCAAACTGAGGAAGTTTATTTCCATTTTCTATTTCCAGTGGTTTTAATAAATCAAATAAACGGTCTATCTCGTTTTTGGGGAGGATCTCATGTTTAAGATAGAAATGATAATCTTCATACACTCGGAAACCAACACCGCATTTTATTCCCGCAAGAAAAAAGAAGATCATGTCCCTGCAAATAGTAAATACTTTCCAGAGATTGGAAGGTAGGTAAACAATTAAATCGTATTTTGCATTGCGGATAGTGCGGTAAAAAGTGTAATAATGTTTCAACGAAACAAAATCATCCGGGAAAAAAGTATGAAAATTGTCTATAAGATTTAATGGTTTAATAATTTCCTCAGCGCCGACGTACTTCCTTGATCCGCTTGATGATAAAAGAGTAATTTCCGCATCATCATATTTTTTCCTTAATGCCATGTAAACCGGTGTGGATACGATTAGATCCCCTATATTTCCTACCTGGTAAACCAAAATTTTAAGTTTTTGATTGCTATGGGATGGGGAAAATGGTGGATTCTTAAAAAAAAAGCGATTAAATACGCTTAAAAAAAGATTTGGCAGGTAAAATCGATTTTCTCCTCTCATATTTGTTTCGTTTACCCGGTTATAAGGTCAGTAAAGTATGTATTTTACCGGCATTAGATCGTTTTTTCAAACCCAATTAAGTTAAATTCCCGCTTTAGCGGGAATCTATAAATAGTGAAATTCCTATACATCAAGTTAATTTATTGGAAAGAATGATTGACTTTTAGTCGTTAACTCTGGTATATATGATGGATACATTAAATAGAACATCACAAAATTTTATATAGGAGGATTTATGATTTGGCCTGGAATGGGTGAACTTTTTATAATTCTGATAATGGTATTAATTATTTTTGGTGCTGGCAAATTGCCTCAAATAGGTGATGCGCTCGGAAAAGGAATTAAAAACTTCAAAAAAGCCACAAAAGAAATACAAGAGGAAGTGGATGAAGTCAAACCTTCACTTGAAGACAAAAACGAAGAGCCTGCCACTACCGCCAAGGATAAGCAATAATATAATTCTTTTGCCTCTCAATTGTCTCCGATATAGCATTAAGCGGCCAAGAGGCCGCAACCAAATTGAGCTTCCTCCCTGGCAAAAAACAAAGTTCGCTTTCTGTAACCCTGCCGCACGCTGCAGGGAATACATTCGTCAAACACTTTCACTAACAAGCCTTTCGAACAATTTCAGGAAAAGGCTATTTCCCTTGTACAAATCTTCAGGATGCCATTGAACACCGATTACAAATCGGTGCTTCATGCTTTCAATAGCCTCTATGATCCCGTCTTCTGCTTTAGCGGTTACGATAAATCCCTCGGCAACATCTTTTAATGCCTGATGATGGGTGCTGTTTACGCTTATCTCTCCCTTTTGAAGAATATTGTAAAGCTTTGTATTTTTTTCAATCTTTACATTGTGAAATGGATGTTCTTTCTCTTTTTCATCTTTTTTATGTTTGATCGGACTTGAATATTGAGACGGGATATCCTGATAAATATTGCCACCACAGGCGATATTAATTATCTGAAGCCCTGCGCAAATACCAAATACCGGTATACCTTTTTTCAAAACTTTATCAAAAAAACACATTTGAAATTGCATGATCTCCGGGTCAATCAGCACTACAGATGGATGCGGTTCTTCATTAAAATATTTCGGATCAATATCATCTCCACCCGGTATCAGCAAACCATCAATAAGATTAAGTGTTTTTCTTATGTCGTTTTCATCTTTTAAGGGTGGGATAATCACAGGGATACCTCCTGCTTCTTTTGTCGCGGAGATATAATTCGATTTAACGAAATAAAGCGGGCGGTCTTCTTTCCCCTGCTCTTTATTAATATCGCAAAGGATTCCTATTGTCGGTTTTTTTGCTGACATAACTGGACATTAATTATTGGTCTTTTATAAAAATATATATCGCAAAATTAAAATCAGACTTAATCCATAAACGAGCCAGTTTGCCTCATGGCTTCTACCTGATACGAGTTTCAAGAAGGCATAAAAAACAAAACCTGCGGCAAGTCCCTCGGCAATTGAAAAAGTGAGTGGCATTAAAATGATCGTTAAAAAAGCGGGAAATGCTTCTGTAATATCGTTCCATTGGATTTTTCTAATATTGCCCATCATCAAAGATCCCACAACTATCAAGGCCGGTGCAGTTACGGGATATAAAAAAACATTTTCAGAGACCTTATACCCTCCTCCAAACATTTCAGCTAATGGAACAAAAAAGAGTGCCGTTATAAAAAAAAGTGCTGTAAAAACATTTGCCAAACCGGTTCTGCCACCAGATGAGATACCCGCCGAACTTTCGATATAACTGGTAACCGTTGATGTGCCGAGGAGAGACCCCGCAATTGTCCCGACCGAATCGCTAACAAGCGCTCGATTGCCCCTGGGAAGCTTCCCATCTTTTATAAATCCTGCCTGTTCCCCTACCCCGACTAAGGTGCCGATGGTATCAAACATATCAAAAAAGAGAAAAATCAGAATAGGGGCAAGATACTTTAACTGAAATATATCGATGATATTGAGTTTAAAGAATGTTTTTGATAAGTCCGCGGTTCCAACAATATTTTTAAACTCTATCATACCAAAGGAAATGCCAATAATTCCGGTAATAAGAATACTGATTAATATCGCACCTTTAATTTTTTTTGCGGAAAGTGTAATAAGAATTACCAATCCTGCAAAAGAAAGAAGAGTTGGCGCAGAACCGAGTGATCCGAGGGTAACAAATGTATTGCTATCGGAGACAACAAAACCTGCTGACTTCAGTCCTATAAAGGCAATAAAAAGCCCAATGCCTGCTGCTGAAGCGAGTTTTAAGGATTGTGGAATAGAGTTAACGATTAATTCCCTTATCTGCGAAGCGGATAACAGAGTAAATATAACACCGGAAGCAAAAACAATCCCAAGCGCGGTTTGCCAGGGAACACCCATTTTTCCGCAGACAACAAAACTGAAAAAGGCATTCAAGCCCATTCCTGGCGCTAAAGCGATTGGGTAATTGGAGACAAAACCCATCAATAACGTTGCAAAAGCCGCAGCAATACATGTGGCAGCAGTTACAGCACTGAAATCCATGTTTGATCCGCCAGGCGCGGAAAGTATGGCGGGATTGACAAAAATAATATAGGCCATAGTCATAAACGTAGTGGACCCGGCAAAAAACTCGGTTTTTATATCTGTGCCGTTTTTTTCTAAATCAAAATGGTCTTTCAGTATTTTCATCATCACGGGAAATATAGCAAAATTAAACTTTTCTGGCAATACGAGAGTAGATAAGCATGACCTGTTAAAAAAATATAGAATCCCATCTATTTATATGCTTTAATCTGTTCCATTCTGTACCATCTTCATCGTAAATTTAAAAATTATGTTTCCACAGCGGGATACCCCACTTGGTATCCCATTTAAAAGAGCAAAATGCAAATTTATAACTTCATTAGTTTTTTCGGAATATTCTGCATGATGGGAGTCGCCTATCTCATGTCGGAAAATCGGAAGGCTGTAAACTTCAGGACAGTGGGTGTCGGTGTTGGACTGCAGATCCTACTCGGTTTTTTTGTTTTTTTTACTGGTATTGGTAAAGCATTTTTTGATTTTTTAAATAAAGCGGCCATTAAGTTATTAAGTTTTGCAGATGTTGGGGCTCAATTTGTTTTCGGCCCTTTAGCTATTCCCCCGGGAACAGATGGTTCTTTTGGATTTATCATTGCATCCCAGGTATTACCTCTCATAATTTTTTTCTCATCTTTAATGGCAGTTTTATATCATCTTGGAATTATGCAAAAAGTTATTTCTTTTTTCGCCTGGATATTTACAAAATTTATGAAAATCAGCGGCGCTGAATCTCTTTGTGCGTCCGCAAATCTTTTTGTTGGCTTTGAGTCTGTTTTGACCATCCGGCCTTTCGTTGAAAAACTGACACGCTCAGAAATGATGGTAGTCATGACAGCGGGTATGGCTACCATAGCGTCCAGTGTATTTGGCGCTTACGTTAAAATGATGGAGCCGCATTTTCCCAATATAGCCGGTCATCTCATTACTGCCAGCCTCATGTCCATTCCTGCGGCTGTGGTAATAGCCAAAATTTTAGTACCGGAGACAAAAAAACCTGTGACAAGTGGTCATGTTCCTCCTGAAGAAAAAAAAGAAAGCGCCAATATTTTTGATGCTGCCGTGCGCGGAGCTTCAGAAGGAGCAATGTTTGCCCTCAATATCGGAGCAACCCTGATCGCATTCGTAGCATTAGTGGCCATGGCTAACTATTTTGTCGGCTTTATCGGAAATGGGATTACAAGTGTCTCAGGGCTTTCTTTAGACTGGACACTTCAGGGGTTGTTAGGATATGCCCTCTGGCCGCTTTCCTGGCTTATGGGTATTCCTGCCACTGATTGTTCGATAATCTCCAGACTGATTGGAGAAAAAACCATTATCAACGAGTTTGTCGCTTATACAAGTTTTTCCAATTTACTATCAAGCGGAGTTCAACTGTCTCCCCGTACAGTGGTCATTGCCTCTTACGCTTTATGCGGGTTTGCCAATTTTGGCTCTGCAGCTATCTGGATAGGCGGTATCGGTACCATAGTACCGACAAAACGCGGCGAATTGGCAAACCTGGCTCTCAAATGCATTCTTGGCGGCACACTGGCCACTTTCATGACCGCTTCTGTGGCAGGTTTCTTCTATACCGGTGACTCACTTTTGCTTGGCAAATAGCATTTCAGGAAAAATGTCAGGATTACAGCATAGACAGCTTATTAAAAGGTTTTGATGCAACTCCTTTAGTTTCAGCTTTTATTTTTTCTGCTTCTGATGATTTTGATCTTTTGTTTGCCTGTTTTGACGACGCTCTGACTAATGCAGCAAAAAGAAGGAACAAAGGTAGCGCTCTAAAATTCGTGGATAAAAAATTATCTCTCCCTCATCCACTTTCTTATTATATCAATAATAATAATTGGATCTTCTTTAGCGATGATCCTTATAGTATTGATATCACGTGGAATTTCCGGGGGCAATTCATACCTGTATCGGGTTTGCGCTTGTGTTGATGCTGCTTGAGATTGTGGCTTAACGAGAGTGGCTTTGGTACTTGTTTTTTTCTTGACCTTTGCTTTAGACTTGATCCTGCGTTTTCCCTTTGGTTTTTTGCGGACCAGGAAAAAATACAGTATGAGAGATGCTGTCAGCGACAGAACAAAAAAGAATAGTACTCCTATTAAAACCCTCATCTTCCTTTTCGGCCCTGGAATGAAGCTACAAATTTAAATGCAAGGCAGTATACCATTATGATTTTATACGCAGAATTTTTTAAACTCAATATTGAAATTAGATAATTTCTTATCATTAAATAAAATAGAGGAGGGAACAAATGACAAGTCATTTATGGTTAAATTAAGCTGAAAACAAAGTGTTATACAACCAAAAAATAGATAGAGCTATTTAGCAATTACTCAAAAGTTTTTTTATTATCAATGTATGTTTTGATTTTGTATTTAACTCCATCTGTTGTGATAGTTATAGCACCGTCACGGTCAGTGCGATAAATTTTTGTGCTATATTTTTCATACCTCTCAATCACCTTTTTTGCAGGATGCTGAAAGCTGTTCAGGAAACCAGCTGATATTATAGCAACTTTAGGTTTAACAGCATTAATAAAACGTGTTGTGCTGGAAGTTTTACTTCCGTGATGCGGTACTTTAAGAATTGTGGAACGGAGCTTGTTTCCATATTGTCTCACTAAATATTCTTCTGCTTCCTTCTCTATATCACTGGCAAAGAGAAAAGATATTGCGCCATAACTTAGCTTCAAGACCGTTGAAAAGTTATTTTCATTTTTATCAAAGTAATTTGAAACAAACGTTTTTGTCGGGTGGATTTTTTCTATTTTGATATTTAAGCCGTCTAATAAAATACTTTGGTCCTTAATTGGAACTTTATTCTTATTGGCAACATTTTCCAGTTTCCTCAGGTTTGTTTTAAATGGTATTAATGAATTCGTCCATAAAACTCCGGTTTTCATTTCTTTTAACACGTAAAATAGACCTTCTATATGGTCGTTATCAGAATGTGTCGGAATTATAAAATCTACTTTTTCAATTCCGTGATCCCATAAATAAGGGGCAACAACACTTTCACCGATATCAAAATCTCCGAACAAGCCTCCCCCGTCTATGAGTATATTTTTGCCATTCGGAAGTTGTATCAATGTTGCGTCTCCCTGTCCCACATCAAGAAAAGTAACTTTTATATTATTATCCCTGCTATTAGGAAGATAATTTACCGATAAATAAATCAAAAAGACTCCAACTGCTGAGAAGACGATCCATTTCCGTTGTTTCTTCTCTCTTAATTTAATCAAAAGAATAGCGAGAATATAAAAGCTAAGAACCGCTAATACAGAGGGAGTTGCAAAGCGCAAACTGGCTGCGGGAAGATCGGAAATAAAATTTATTAAAAACATAAGGACTGATGTTAAAAATGAGATTAGCTTAAGACCTAAAATACCTGCCCATTTAAAAATCGGAAATACAACCATAGAGATTATCGCACCCGGAATAATCAGAGCTGCAAGAGGAATGGCTATAATATTAGCAAAAAAAGCGTAAGGGGTAACGCGATTAAAATAATACAATATTAGGGGAGCAGTTCCGAAAAGAGCAAACAAATTAATAGCAATATTACCGCGCAGAGTTTGTATGATTTTATTTTCTTCAACAGAAATATCATTCATTGCAATTTTTTTTCTTATCAACTCCTGATAACAAAAAATAATGGTCAACACCGCAACAAAAGAAAGCTGAAAGCCGATATCTTGATATGATAATGGTTTCCAGAAAAGTATGATAAAAGCGGCAATAAAAATACTGCGGTAAATTTCTTTTTGTTTTGCAAGCGAAACAGCAACAAGATAAACAATAATCATTATTCCTGCTCGCATAGAAGATGCCTTCCAGCCAACCAGCACCATATAAAATAATACTGGGAAAATGCCGAGAATTGCTGAGATAGGGATCATCCAACCTGAGAGGGCTTTCTCTATAAAGAAACGAACCATAAAGAGAGCTGTTATTTTTCTTATAATCGAGTATGAAACAAACGCGATAAACCCAATATGAAGTCCTGATACTGCCATTAAATGGGTATCGCTTTTAATTGGTAATATATCAATAAGTTACAAGGAATCAAAAACCAAAAAAAGCACATTAAAAGCACATTTGGAAAATTTTAACAGAGAAAATTATAGTAAACGATCGTTCACCTATACTGCTTCATAGAATACCTGGAATCCTTACGAGGATGCCGAATATTGGGCGATCTCATGTCCCGCTAAGTAAAGCTAATGGTTTCTAAGATGAAGATTAAAGCAGCAGTAAAATGAGGCTATAAAAATGAGAAAAATTAAGATGTCAAAATTAGAAACGATAATATTAATTTCAGAAGTTGTTGGAGTTAAGAATGCGCTGTTATTGTGTGAGGT
>CEQE01129573.1_pt1 | contig 14895 bp, 15 predicted proteins | sample 356201 | NCBI WGS metagenome assembly CEQE01 (sample SAMEA2619970, study PRJEB7988) | marine metagenome | biome: marine biome (ENVO:00000447); feature: mesopelagic zone (ENVO:00000213) & marine oxygen minimum zone (ENVO:01000065); material: "saline water (ENVO:00002010), including plankton...
TAAGACAACCAGCTTCTCTTTGTGGAGTAGTTGGGTTTAAACCAACTTATGGCCGGGTATCTCGCTATGGCTTAATTGCTTTTGGTTCCAGTTTAGATCAAATTGGGCCGATCACTACGTCTTTTATTGATTGTGCACACCTTTTAAATATTATTTGTGGGCACGATGCAAAAGATTCTACATCGGCAAAAATAGATACTCCTGATTTTAGTAAAAGCCTTAATTGCGATTGCAGTCAGATTAAAATCGGCCTGCCTAAAGAATATTTTGCTAAAGGCTTAGAACCAGAAGTAAAAACAGCCATTGAGGGGGTAAAATCTTATTTTGCCAATAAAAAGATTAAATTCATTGAGATAAGCTTACCTCACACAGAGTATGCAGTAGCAACTTATTATATAATCGGTTCTTCCGAGGCAAGTTCTAATTTACAACGCTTTGACGGAATTCGCTATGGCCTTCGCTCGGGCTGCTCGAATTTAGAAGAGCTTTATACAAAGACCAGAAGTCAGGGCTTTGGCCCAGAGGCTAAGAGAAGAATTTTCTTAGGAACTTATAGCCTTTCCAGTGGATACTATGATGCTTATTATGTTCAGGCTTTGAAGGTAAGAAGGCTGATAAAAGAAGATTTTGATAGTGCTTTTAAAGAGGTCGATGCTATTCTTACTCCGACTTCACCTAGTACCGCTTTTAAGATTGGAGAAAAAACCAATGACCCCTTGAGCATGTATTTATCAGATATATACACTATTTCTGTAAATCTGGCAGGTTTACCGGCTGTTTCTTTTCCCTGCGGATTCAGTAAAAATAATTTGCCTATTGGAGCTCAACTTATAGGTAAAGCTTTTGATGAAGAAACTCTGATAAAATTAGGGTCATGTTTCGAGGAAGGCAGCGATTACCATAAACAGATACCGCCTTTAGTAGTTAATAAAAAAAATAGCCATGAGTAATTTTGAAACTGTAATCGGACTAGAGGTCCACACTCAACTTAATACCGAATCGAAGATATTCTGTTCCTGCCCGACTGAATTCCAAAGTCCGCCTAATACTAATATCTGTCCGGTTTGTTGCGGATATCCGGGAGTTTTACCGGTTTTCAACATCAAAGCCTTAAAATTAGCCCTGAGAGTTTCTCTGGCTCTTAATTGTAAGATCAACCCCAGTATTTATTTTGAACGCAAAAACTACTTTTATCCCGATCTACCAAAAAATTATCAAATTTCTCAATATAAAATGCCTTTAGGATACAACGGCGCCCTTCTTTTGCCTTCAGGAAAAAAAATACGTATAAATAGAGTGCATTTAGAAGAGGACGCCGGTAAACTTATACACAAAGAAGATTACTCCCTGGTTGATTTAAATCGTACCGGTACACCACTGCTTGAGATAGTTTCTGAACCTGATTTAAGTGATGCTTCTCAGGCTTTTGACTACCTCACCTACTTAAAATTAATTCTTCAATACATTCGGGCATCTGATTGTGATATGGAAAAAGGATCATTACGCTGCGATGCTAATATCTCTTTACGGCCTAAGGGGCAGAAGGAGTTAGGCACAAAGGTAGAATTGAAAAACATGAATACTTTTAAAGGGGTAAGAGTTGCTTTAGAGTATGAAGCTAAGCGTCAAGCTCATGTGCTTAAAAATAATCAAAAGATAAATCAAGAAACAAGACTTTGGGATCCGGCAAAACTTAAAACTGCTATCATGCGCACAAAAGAAGAAGCCCACGATTATCGTTATTTTCCCGAACCAGATCTCTTAAATATTACCGTCGGAGATGACTTAATCAAAGCTGAGAGTAGTAACTTAGGAGAACTACCTTTGGCAAAATCTAAGAGGTTTCTAGATGATTATGGAATTTCCGGTAAAGAGCTCGATATATATATAAGTAATATAAATTTAGCTGATTTTTTTGAAGAGGTAGTAAAAATTTACACTAAAGTAAAGGAAGTCTCAAACTTCTTGCTGGGACCTTTTCTGGAGCAGATAAATAATAATAAAGAAGGGTTTAGTGCAGTTAAGATAGAGGCTGAAAATTTCTCAAAAATAGTAAAATACTTTTCCCAGGGACGCCTTAACAATCTAACAGCCAAAAAAGTTTTATCTTTAAGTATTTTTACAAATGAGGATATAGATGAGATAATAGATAGAGAAAAACTCACTCAAGTATCTAACGAGGATGAGTTACTGGCCTTTGTTAGTGAGGCTATAAAAGAAAATCCAAAAGCGATTTCAGAATTTAATGAGGGTAAACAACAAGCTATTCAGTTTTTGGTAGGGCAGGTAATGAGAAAAACAAAAGGAAAAGCTAATCCTAAATTAGCAAGACAGATGCTTGAAAAAACTATAAAGGGAGGCAGTGTATGAATAAGAAATTAGTCTTAGTAAGTGTTGTTATTGCATTGGTTTCATTTTTAATAAGTCCTTTTAATTCTTTTTCTGAAAGCAGGGATGATCTATATAAAGAGCTTGAAATCTTTGCTGAAGGTTTGGCTGTAATTGAACGAAAGTACGTTGAGGAAAAAGCACCTCACGACCTCATCTATGGAGCAATGTCAGGAATGTTACTTTCCTTAGACTCATATAGTCAGTTTTTAACCCCCGATGACTATAGCGAGTTAATAGTTGAAACCGAAGGTAAGTTCGGCGGCTTGGGGATAGAAATTACTATAAAAGACGGCGTATTAACAGTAGTCTCTCCGATTGAAGATACTCCTGCCTGGAATGCTGGTGTTGAGGCTGGTGATATTATCGTAAAAATTGATGGTGAACTCACTAAAGGCATAACCCTGCATGATGCAGTAAAAACTCTACGTGGCGACCCTGATAGCAAAGTTACCTTATTGCTTTTGCGTGATCGAACCAGGATGCTTGATGAGGTTACTATTACCAGGGGTATAATTAAAATTAAAGACATAAAACATGCCATGATCTTAAAAGATGGTATTGGTTATGTAAGAGTCTCTGAGTTTAGAGAAAAAACTTCTGATGACTTGGCTAAAGCTTTAGGAAAACTCGATAAGGAAGGCTTAAAGGGGTTGATTATTGATGTACGTTATAACCCCGGGGGATTGCTTTCTTCAGCTATAGATGTCTCAAGCCAGTTCGTTGAAGATGGTAAAATTATTGTTTCTACTAAATCAAGGAGTGATCCCGAGAGGATTTATACTGCCGTGCCTATGCGTAAGAAATACCTGGACATACCGATGATTGTTTTAATCAATAAAGGTAGTGCATCGGGAAGCGAAATTCTTGCTGCAGCCTTAAGAGAGAACAATAAAGCAATCCTTTTAGGCCAAACTAGTTTTGGTAAAGGCTCTGTTCAGACAATAGTGCCACTTTCCGATGGCTCTGCCATGCGCCTGACCACTTCTAAATATTATACTCCTAACGGTACAAGTATTCATGAGAAAGGCGTTGAGCCTGATATTGAGGTAGAGAGAAAATTAATCGAAGATGTAGAAAATGATGTCTTTGATGAGCTGGAAAAAAACAATGGAAAAGATGAAGATAAAGATAAAAACGGTAAAAGTAAGTTTGATTACAAAAAAGACAATCAAATTTTGAGAGCCTTAGATTTGATTAGAGGATTACTTGTTTTAAACAATTGAAATGAAGTTAGCTTGTTTCTTTGGTAAATATGTATACTTTAGGTGTTGAGACGTCGTGTGATGAGACTTCGGTCGCAGTCTTAAAAAATTATAAAACCCTCTCCAATATAACCATATCCTCTCTAAGAGAACATAAAAAATACGGAGGAGTGGTCCCTGAAATTGCAACTAGAGCTCACCTGAAAAATATTGATAAAGTAACGATCCTGGCTCTTAAAGAATCAAAGATAAAAATTGAAGAAATAGATTTAATAGCTGTAACGCATCGTCCGGGATTAATAGGGGCATTAGTTGTTGGTCTTAATTTTGCCAAAGCCATGTCTCTTAGTTTAGCTAAACCGTTAATAGGTGTTAATCATCTACATGCCCACATTTTTGCTCCTTTTTTAAATTGTCCTCAAAAAATAAAATTTCCCTTTATAGGAGTTATTATTTCCGGAGGTCATACTGAAATTTATCGGGTTGACGATTTTGACAAGATAAGTATTTTAGGGCAAACCCGTGATGATGCTTGCGGTGAAGTTTTTGACAAGGTAGCTGTAAGCTATGGTTTAGGTTACCCGGGAGGTCCGGCCATTGATAAGCTTTTTGATTCAAAATATAAGAAAGATTTTAAATTTAGATGCGGGAAAATCGGATTAGATTTAAGTTTTAGTGGAATCAAAACAGCTCTGGTCTATAAAAAGAAGGAGCTGCATAAAAGAAAAAGCCTTGATGCAAAAACAAAAAAGCGTATTCTTTCCTCATTTCAGTATACAGTCTTTGAAACAATTATTTCTGCCATTGTTGAGGCAACTCAAAAAACAGGGATAAAGAGAGTTGTTTGCGGCGGAGGAGTAGTGGCTAATACTTATTTTCGCCAACGGATTTTGGACCAAAATATGCAGAATTTACAGTGTTTTTTAAGCCCTTTGGAGTACGCTGGAGACAATGCAGCTATAGTTGCAGGATTGGGGTTTTACCTGTATAATAAAAAAGGTATAAAAAGTAATCTAAGTTTAAAAGTTCAATCCAGCTGATCAATAAATCATCAAACTTATCTCTAAATATGCTTAATTTATTTTCTACAACCATTAGACTGTTAATTGCCTTTGCCTGTGGAAGTTTAATAGGCTTAGAGCGGGAAAGCAAGCGTGGTCCGGCGGGCTTGCGGACCCATATTTTGGTCTGTGTGGGGTCGGCATTAATAATGTTGATTTCTTTATATATTTATGATATTTATGAAGGTAAGGCAGCGGTAGATCCGGGAAGAATTGCAGCCGGAGTAGTTACCGGAATCGGGTTTTTAGGTGCCGGAACTATTATGCGCAGCTCGGAAAGAGTTCGCGGCTTAACTACTGCAGCTAGTATTTGGGTTAGCGCAGCCATTGGCTTGGCTGTAGGTTGCGGCTATGTAAGTGGAGCCTTGATAGTCACTGTTATTTCTTATTTTGCTTTATCAGTTCTTAAAAGAATTGAAGATTCACAAAGAAGAAAAAAATCAGAATAAAATTATAGTATAAATTTAGGGGGTGGATATGGTAAGAAGAAGAGAAGAGGAAAAGTTTCTTGATGTCAGCGCAGCTATGCAGGGGAGTCTAGTTTTTTCTGATCCAGTTAATTTACGCATCAATGGAAAGTTTGAAGGCAACCTAACTACCAAAGGCAATCTTATTATTGGTAAAGCCGCCGATGTTCGTGCTGATATTGTGGGTGAGAACATAACAGTTTCCGGACAGGTTCGAGGAAATATTAAGGCCAGTTCTATGTTGGTTTTCTCAGCAAGCGCTCAGGTTCTTGGTAATGTAGAAGTGTCCAGAATAGCTGTTGAAGAAGGCGCTATATTCAATGGCAAGTGCAAGATGGTTGAAGGAAAGATCTCCTTAGAAGAGCTTTCTGACTATCTCTCCATTGAAGAAAATAAAATCATGGAGTGGGTAGAAGGCGGAAAGATCCCGGTAGAAAGTGAGGGAGACAGATTATTGTTTGATCGCAAAGAAGTCGAGACTTGGATTTCCCGTAAGCCTTAAATTAATATCTATACTAGCTTTACATTTTTAACTTACCTTAATCTGCTTATTTGTTCTGACTAGAGCTTACTTCGAGAAATGTGTTGTCAAGCCAGGAAAATATCGTAAAATAGGGCTTTTAAATTTTTAGTAGAGAATAATTATGAAGGAAAAATTACTTACAACCAGGGAAGCTTCTCTTATTTTAGAGATATCAGAAAAAGATATCATTGAGTTGGCTAATACCAATCTGATTGCCCATTTTAAACTTGGCGGTGAGTTTTTACGCTTTAAGAAAGACGATATAATTAAAATAAAACCAGCTATAAAGAAAAAATATAATATTCCTGATAAAAACCACCGTGGTTCCGAGCAATTAAGAGAGTTTATATACTTTAATGATTTTTATATTGTATCGGGAACAGTTATTATAGCCCTTATCTGGATAATAATTAAGGACTTCCTCGTTAAAGCTTAAAAATCCTCTAATAGCCTACTACTATCTACCAGTTTCTTTTTAAATCAATATCTCAATAATAAAAATATTTGCTTTAATTAAAGGAGTTGATACAATCAGATTGTATATTTAAACTATAGCCAGAAAATAACTAAAGGAGGATAAATGATTAATTTTGATGATTTTACAAAACTAGACCTTAGAATCGGTAAAATAATAGAGGCAGACTTTCATCCTGATGCCGATAAGCTATTACTATTAAAAGTTGATATTGGCGATAAACAAATACAACTAGTTGCCGGAATAAAAGAGTTTTACACTCCTAGCGAATTACCCGGTAAAAAAGTAGTTGTTTTAACTAATCTTGAGCCACGAAAGATCAGGGGCTGTGAATCTGAGGGTATGGTGCTTGTAGCCAAAGATGAAGACTCCTTGGGCTTAATTGTCCCGGAAAAAGATATAGCAGTGGCTAGTAAGATAAGTTAAGCAGATGCAAACTGACTATATTGATAAAAAAACCAAAGGCAATACTGATATAATCGATATAACCTCTGAGTTAAAGTTAATTGTAGAAAAGCAAAAAATTAACGACGGGGTTTTATTCTTATCAGTTATCGGTTCAACTGCTGGCTTAACCACAGCTGAATACGAGCCGGGATTAGTTAAAGATTTAAAAAATACATTTGAGAATTTATTTCCTTACCGCGATGACTATGCCCATAATTCTACCTGGTCTGATGATAATGGACACTCGCATCTACGAAGCTGCTTTATTAAAACCAATCTTTTTGTTTCAGTAACTAAAGGCAAAATTGATCTAGGCACCTGGCAGCAGGTAATACTAATAGATTTTGATACACGCCCCCGGCAGAGAAGGGTTGTGGTTAAGCTTTTAAAATAAGAGTTTTAAGTTATGGAGCTAAACAAAAATATTCAAGACTATGAGCTGGTTTTTCTTGACCTTGAAACTACCGGCTTAGACGTAGTAATGGGTGATACAATTTGTGAAATCGGCGCTGTAAAAGTAAGGCAGGGGAGGATAATTGATAAGTTCCAAACTTTAATTAATCCCCAAAGAAAAATACCTCAAGAGGCTTACCGGGTGCATAAAATTTCTGATGCAGATACCAAATTTGCGCCTATCTTTGGAAAAGTAGTTGATAAGCTTATTTCTTTTACAAAGAACAGCGTGGTTTGTGCCTATAATGTAAGTTTTGATATGGGCTTTGTCGACTACCAACTAAAGAGCCTGGATTACGGACCCTTATCAATTCCAGCAGTTGATATTCTTGCTATGGCAAGAGATGCTTTAGAGCTTTCAAGGTACAATTTAGAATCAGTAGCAAAATATCTTAATATTGATTGCAGCGGTGGCTTACATCGGGCCCTTGATGATGCTCTAATAGCTTATCAAGTTTTTTTTAAATTAATTACTATATTTGCTGATAAAGGAATAAGTAATTTGGATGAATTTATCTGTTTATACGGTTTTAACAATGAGATTTTTCAAACTAAAGAATCCAAGAGGATTGCACTTATAAAAGATGCTATAGAAGGAGAAAAATCTTTGAACTTAAAGTATTTTTCTTTAGAAAAAGAAATCCAAGAGGAAACAATGATGCCCTTGAGAATTTTGCAGGAAAACCGGTATTTTTACCTTCTTTATCAAACCAAGGACAAGACTTCTTCCCGTATTCGTTCAAACCGCATTCTCAACATAGAATCTGCCTAATTATTCTTATATTTTATATACAAATCTTTAATTCAGGAATTTTCTTTACAAGCAGAGGTTATTTATTTACAATAGAAGGTACTATTGTAGGGTGTAATATAGGTATTAATTATAATAATGGGGGTGGAAAATGGATGACATTTTAGAGATTTTAGAGAGCAATTCCCGGATTTCACTGAAAGATTTAGGTAAATTAACAGGAAAATCTAAGACGGCGCTGGAGAAATCTATTAAAAAATACGAGAAAAATGGTACTATTGTTAAGTATAAAACAATTATTAACCGCCAGAAAATCAAGGGCGATAAAGGGGTTGTGGCTTTAATTGAGGTTAAGATTACTCCTCAGAAAGATGTTGGTTTTGACTTAGTCGCACAGAGGATCTATCGTTTTCCTGAAGTAAAGAGCTGCTATCTCTTATCAGGTACCTATGATTTGCTCCTATTGGTTGAGGGTGATGATATACACACAGTAGCCAGCTTTGTTTCTGAGAAGCTGGCACCTCTAAGTTCGGTTAGAGGAACTGCTACCCATTTTATGCTTAAAAAGTATAAAGAAGACGGCGTCATCTTAGTAAAGCAGGAGAAGAATAAACGCTTGGCTATAACTTGTTAATTATTTAAAAAATGATTGCTAAACAAATTAAAAAAATACAGCCTTCGGGCATACGGGAGTTTTTTGATCTGGTCCTAGGAATGCCAGAGGTTATATCCCTCGGAGTAGGTGAGCCGGATTTTATCACCCCTTGGAGAATTAGGGAGAAAGCTATAACCGCGCTCGAAGAAGGCTATACTTCTTATACTTCAAACCAGGGCCTTTTAGTCTTGCGTCAAGATATCTCTGATCACTATAAGAAGAAATACGCTTTAACTTATAATCCCAAAAATGAAATTTTAATTACAGTAGGTGTAAGTGAAGGTCTGGATTTAGCTCTCAGGGCTGTGGTTAACCCTGGTGATAAAGTAATAGTTGTAAGTCCCCACTTTGTAGCTTTTCCGGCTCTTGCTCAAATGGCACACGCTAAGGTTTTATATCTGCTTACTAAGGAAGAAGAAGGATTTAAGATTAACCCAAAAGCCTTAAAAGAGCTGGTTAAGCAGAATCCCAAAGCAATAATTCTTAATTATCCTTCTAATCCTACAGGCATAACTTATACCAAGAAGGAATTAAAAGAGATTTGGAAAGTTCTATCCAAAAAAGATATAGTAGTTATTAGCGATGAAACCTATGACGAGTTAACTTATAAGGATGTTCATACTTCTTTTCCCAGTCTGGACAAAAAAGCCAAGGCAAGAACGATTCTTCTCAACGGGTTTTCTAAAGGTTATGCTATGACTGGTTTTAGAGTTGGGTTTGTTTGCGGCAATAAAGAGATCATCGAGGCAATGACTAAGATTCACTCTTATTCTATGATGTGCGGGCCGATTATCTCACAAATTGCAAGCTCAGAGGCTCTCCGGGCTCAAAAGGAAGTGAAACAAATGCGTCTTGCCTATCAAAGAAGAAGAGATTTTATTGTAAAAGAGTTTAATAGGCTAGGTCTTAAAACTATAAAACCCCAAGGGGCTTTTTACTGTTTTGTCTCACTAAAAAAATATAAAATTGACTCTCTTGAATTTGCTAAAAAATTGCTATTTCAAGAGAAAGTAGCTGTCGTTCCGGGAACAGCTTTTGGCAAAGAATACTCTTCCTATATCAGGATATCCTATGCGACTAGCTTAGATGACTTAAAAAATGCTATAATAGCTATTGAAAGGTTTTTGAATAAATTATAAGAGAATATTGTTAATACTTATAGGGAGATGCTAAAAACAAGGAAAATCAGAGTAGGTAAAAAGTATATTCAGGCTGTATCTTTTAAGTTATGCAAAAAGACACTGATAGTTTTACGCGGCTCTAAAGGCTATATAATGTGTGGCTATTTAAAGATGAAGGTAGCGAATAGTTTTTCTGATGTGGCTGTAAAGATTACCGGTATATCTACTATTAACCAGGCACTTAGCACAAGAGTCTACTCCCAAAGTATGGCAGCTAAAAAATTAGGAATTTATCGAAATCAACCAATTAAAGATGTTATCAAAATCATTGCTTAAAATCTTAATAGTTCTTCTATCTGCCAGTATATTATCCTGTGAGAAAGCAGATAATATACAAATTGCCAAAGATGCTTCATCGCTTGAGCAATTTAGTCAGAATTATCAACGACTTGTCAAAGACTATCAACAAAAGTTAAAGGCTAATCCTAAAGATTTATCTCTGCGGCTAAAGATAGCTAATTTTTACTATAGATTTAATGATCATAGTAAAGTAGAAGAAATTCTTAAAGGTATAGAATCTGAGGAAGCTAAAGTAATTCTGGCTAAGGCCTACACTAAAGCAAAAGACTATATCCAGGCAATTGAGATTTTTGAACATTTAAGTATCGAAGATAAAGACCAGGAGTACCTATATTTCTACGGAAAAGTTTTAGAAAAAAAGAATTTATTTCCTCAAGCCTTAAAAATCTATGCTAAAGTCAAAGCTCCTTTTGATAATCAGGCTAGAGAGCGCATAGATTTTATTAAGAGCAAAGAGGAAGTTGGCATACCGCCTGAAATTTCTGATATTACTGCCCAGGCAGCAAGTTTTATCGAAAGCCTTAAAGATGACGCTGCAGTAATACTCTTAGTTGATGAAGAAACTAAGATGTTAGATGATAATACTTCCGTCTCCAGCATTCATGTTATTGAAAAAGTTTTAAAGGAACGCGGGAAAAAATTAGCCGAAGTTGATGTTGGCTATGACTCTACTTATCAGAAGGTAGAGATGGATTTTGCCCGCACTATTACTAAAGATGGCAAAGTTATTTATACCGGCGGTGAAAATATTCGCGATGTCGGCCGCTATCTTAATTACCCCCTTTATAGTAACGCCAGGGCTTTTATCGTTTCTATGCCGGCAGTAGATGTAGGCAGTATTATTGAGTATAAAATAAATGTCTATTCGGCAAAACTTATAAATAAGGATAATTTTAGTTTTATCTATCGTTTAAGGGAAAAATTCCCAATTTTTAAAGCAAAGTTCCGTTTAACTGCACCTAAAGCTAAGGAAGTGAACTTTAAATACTATAATAAAGATTATGCCGGCAATATTGATCTTAAGCCTGAGTTTAAAACCGCAGGCAATGAGAATATATACACTTGGGAATTCTCAAAAATTAAACCTATCATTCCCGAATACAATATGCCTTCGACTTCCTTAATCAACCCTGCTTTTTTAGTATCAAGTTTTACTTCTTGGGATGAAGTCTATAAGTGGTGGAAGTCTCTTTATCAAGATAAGTTAGCCTTAGACGCCCAAGCAAAAGAATTCGTTAAAGAGTTAATTAGCGAAGCCAAGGATGATTATCGCAAGGCTAGAAATATCTATGAATATGTTTCCAAAGATATTCGCTATGTAGCTATCGAGTATGGGGATGGCGGTTATGAGCCTCATCATGCTCAAGAGGTTTTAAATAACAGGTATGGCGACTGTAAGGATCAGGCTATGCTATTAATTGCTATGCTTAGAGAAGCAGGCCTGGAGGCTTACCCGGTTTTAATTCCTACACGCAGCGCCTACTCTATAAGTAAAGATTTTGCCGCAGTTAATTTTAACCACGCTATAGCGGCAGTAAAACTCAAAGGTAGCTTAATTTTTATGGATCCAACTTCCAATACAACACCTTTTGAGCGGACGCCTTTATCTGATCAGGAAAGAACAGTTATGGTATTTTTTGATGATACTTATAAAATTACTGAAATAGCTCACAACAGAGATAATTACGTTAAATATGAGATGGATATAACTTTAAGCCGCCAAGAAGATGCCTTGATCAAACGTCAAGTTGAAACAAAAGGATTTTTTGCTTCTGGATACCGTTACTATTTAAAATATACTCATCCGGCTATAATCAAGGAGGACATCCAGCAGAAAATGATGCAGATTTCATCATTGTCTAAATTGGATGATTATAGTTTTGAAAATGTAGATGATTATGATCACGCCCCAAAACTTACTTATAGCTTTAAAACTGAAAAATTTCTTAACCCTGCCCGGAACTTAAGAATTGTGCCGGTTTTAGACCAGATCAATCTTGATTATAATCTAATTGGAAAAGAGGAGAGAAGTTTTCCCATTGATTTTGACGGGATAAATACTGAATCAGCTAAAATTAAAATTCATTTACCTTCTAACCTGAAAGTTAAATTTTTACCGGAATCAAAAACTTTTGAAAATAAGTGGTTTAAACTAACTGTTTCCTACTCTGATAAAGGTGATTACGTTGATTTTTATGAAGAGTTAGTCACTAAAGAAAGATTTGTTGACCAAAAAGAATATCTAGAATTTAAAAAGCATCTAAAAGAGGCGATATATTTCTTGCGTGAAGAAATAATTCTTGAAAGCATAAAATGAAAGAAAAATTAAGCCACAGATCTACTAGCAAAAAACCAAGCCGACGCAAAAATTTTGAAATTAAATTTTATGAAAATATATTAAAAGAACTCCCTGACTGCGTTAATGTCTTAATTCCTTTAGGGGATGCCTATACCAGGAAGGGCTTTTATCAAGAGGGCCTGGCTATAGATAAAAAATTAGTACAACTACAGCCAGATGATCCAACCATACACTATAATCTTTCCTGCAGCCTTTCTTTGTTAGGCAGATACAAAGAGGCTTTAGAAGAATTAAAAAAAGCTGTTCTTTTTGGCTATGAGGAATTTGACTATATCTGCAAAGACAAAGATTTAGAGGATTTAAGAAAACTTCCTAGCTTTAAAACTTTTTTTTCCAAGTTAAAAAATCTTAAACGAAAACTGCCGGCTTTTTAAAATCTTCGCCCAGACAAACGCACTCATTAAACTTATTTTTTTTGCTATTTTGGTGCCTTAGATATTGAAAAATTATGAGAAACAAAGACAGTAAGCATAGACAATACCTAAGAATATCAACTGTTTTGCCGGTTGAATTCTATATTCTTGACTCCAAGGATAAGCGCCTTAGCCCTTGGCTTCAGGGTTTTACCTCTGATATTGGTAAGGGAGGAATTTGTCTCTCTATCAACGATCTTTGGTGGGGTTTTTGGGATAAGCTCCAGGATCCTAAGATTAAATTGTATTTAAGAATTGATTCGGCTTTTAAATCAACTACTTTAGAATTCAGGGCAAAGGTTTCTTGGAGCAAGCTCGAGAAGCTGCCGGAATTTAATAAAGCAACTTTAGGGTTAGAGTTTTTCGGGAAAAATACTAATAAAGCAACATCACTTTTTAAATTCGCAATATTTAAAAAAGCTGTACCAATTGCTACGGCTGTAATTATAGTTTGCCTGTTTTTTCTTGCCTCCAACTTATTTTTTCATAATTCACTCCTAATTAAAAAAAATAGAAACTTAGTCAAAGATTACGTAGGTATTTTAGAAGAAGACTCCAATCTAAAACAGATTTTAGATGATAAATCCAAAACCGGGGATTTTATTAAAGAAAGAAGAGAGGACTTAAAAGCCACAATAGATTTACTTAACCAAGAAGTTGTTCAAAGAAATGAGCAAAAGCAGATGTTGAGGAACTTCCAATATACTGATAACGGCTATAGGAGTAAGTTAGCTAATTTAGAAAAAGAGCTAAAACTTTTTGAACAGGAATTAGCTGCCTTAAAAAGAGAAGATAGCTTTTTAAAATTAAAACAAGAACAAGTATTAGTTTCTTTATCAGAAATCCAACAGCAGACAAAAAACCTGCAAACCCAAAAACTAGAGGTTTCGAAAAAAGTTATTGAAGGTCTTTATGCATGGATAGGTAACCGCCAGAACTTATCCAGTGGATTGGTTCTAAGTTATGAGGGCGACAGTCAGCTCGATAAAGTTTGTTTTACTTATGATCAGGCCTTGGCGGCAATTGTTTTTCTTCTCAATGATGATAATTCCCGGGCAAAGAAAATTATGGACTTTTACCTTAAAAAAATTGATCAAGGAGAAAATATACAAAATGCTTATTTTACCAAAGGTTCAGTCTTTGAATATGTTATCCATAGTGGTCCTAATGCCTGGATAGGTTTGGCAGCTTTAAATTATGTCAAAAAAACAGGTGATGAAACCTATTTAGAGATTGCTGAGTCTGTAGGAGAGCTTCTCTTATCTTTAATGGATGAGGAGGGAGGGGTACCTGGCGGTCCGGGAATTAACTGGTATTCAACCGAACATAACCTTGATTCTTACGCATTTTTTACTTTATTTTATGAGATCACCGGGCAGACTGAATATAAAAAAGCAGCCCAAAGAGTAAAAAACTGGATTGGCAGAAATTCTTATACTGAAGGGGCTATCCCGATAAAAAGAGGCAAAGGCGATTCAACCATTGCTACCGATACCTATACCTGGTCAGTTACAGCCTTTGGCCCAAAGCAATTAGAGGATTTAAAGATGAATCCGGAAACAATAATTGAATTTGCCCTTAATAATTGCGAAGTGAATGTAAAATTTAAGCGAAGGGAAGGGGAGGTGTCTCTGCGCGGTTTTGATTTTGCCAAAGCTAAAAATATTGCCCGGGGAGGAGTGGTTTCAGGTGAGTGGACATCGCAGATGATCCTTGCCTTTGAGATAATGGCTGATTACTATAAAACCAGTAACCCTAAAAAATCAAATGATTATCTTAATAAAGCCAAATTTTATTTTAATGAACTACAAAAAATGATCATTACTTCTATTTCAAAAGTTGGCCGTGAAGACCCCTGTCTTCCTTATGCCTCAAGTAGTTCTGTTGATACTGGTCATGGCTGGAGAACGCCCAAAGGTGATCGTACCGGTTCACTTGCTTCCACAGCTTATTTTTTAATTGCTTTCCAGGGCTACAATCCTTTACGCAGCGAGTATTTAAGTCTATCTTTAAAAAATATAATTGATGAAAATTAACAGTAAATAAATTATGAGCAAAAAAGAATTTAAATCAGGATTTGTGGCCATAGTTGGCCGGCCCAATGTCGGTAAGTCGACCCTGCTTAATGCTTTCTTAAAGGATAAGGTAAGCATTATTTCGCCAATTCCTCAGACTACCCGTCATCAGATAAAAGGAATTTTAAATGAAGCCGGAGTG
>CEQE01015367.1_pt1 | contig 14891 bp, 20 predicted proteins | sample 356201 | NCBI WGS metagenome assembly CEQE01 (sample SAMEA2619970, study PRJEB7988) | marine metagenome | biome: marine biome (ENVO:00000447); feature: mesopelagic zone (ENVO:00000213) & marine oxygen minimum zone (ENVO:01000065); material: "saline water (ENVO:00002010), including plankton...
CCCAAGTTGTTTGACTTGTGGGGTGATTGTTAGGTTCATAAAATGATAAATCCCCCTATTCTAAACGGACATATAAATATTCTTGAAAATATTATTCCAATAGGAATATTTTTGTCAATAAACTATTTATTAAAATACTAAAATTAGGTATATATGGGAGTTGTTTATCAGCCTATAACTGGCAAATATGATGGCCTTACTACACAGAGGGGCAGTTTTGTTACAGTTGGGTTAAAGCTAACGAACAGATGTAATCTCGATTGCTATCATTGCTGCAGATATGGCGATTACCCAGATATGGAACTTAGTTCTGCAAGAACTTTTATCGATAGTTTGGCAGATGCTGATGTAGCAAGACTGCATTTTACCGGAGGTGAGCCATTACTACATAGAAATCTTCAAAACGCCATAGGGTATGCTGGTAGGAAGACTTTGAAATCCGGAGGAAAATTTTCTTTATCAATTTCTACTAATGGCGTTTTGTTAACACCGGAACTAGCTCATACATTAGCACCCTATCTTGACAGCGTTAAAGTTTCTGCTTTTGGTATTGGTCCCAATTATAATGCTGTAACAGGCAGAAACGGTTCTACATATTCACGAGCACTTCAAGGTATAGCAAATGCAGTTGCAGCAGGTATTCCAATCCATGTTCAAACAAGTGTTTTAAGAGAAAATATTGGAGACTTAGCTGGCCTAGCTAGATTATCTAATGACTTAGGCGCTTCAAAGGTTACCCTATATTCAAATATAAGGCAGGCTAGAGGATTCCAATTGACCGATGAAAGAGAAGTGTCTGATGCTGAGATAAGTCAAGCATTTGATAGACTTGTTGAAGAACAAATTAAAAGTGGATGGGCATCAGATATTAGATGGAGACGTTGGCCGAATGATGGACAATACCTCCTAGTATTTTCTAATGGAGAACTTACAGCTAATCCTGTTGACAACCCACCTCAAAATTTTGAAGTTGTTGGAAATCTTCTCGAAGATTCTGTAGACGATTTATGGCAAAGATATAAGCATCAGGAAGCCCATGTTCAGTTTTATGCAGATCGATAATTATTCGAAAAATGAACAAAACCATAATAGAAAAATGGACAAGAATCTTGGAAAGATTGTTATTAGAAAAATCAGCACATGTTACAGATTTATTGCCGGGTGATGATCCCAAGTTAGAAGTAGCTCTGGTAGATGTAAATTTTAGAGGTATATTGAGCTTAGTGGATACTTCTCCAGAAGCATTGTCAGCTTTGACAAGTTTTTTAGAAGAGAGATCCGCTGATTATAGAGTTAGCGCAGTTCAATCTAACGCGTTATTTTCCGAACTTCCTTCTTCAGATTTAGTTGTAGGCAATCATATTTTGGATGATTTAATTTCTTTTGAATTTTGCAGAAGAAACGGATTTGATTACGCTAGAATGCCAGTGGATGTTGCATATTCTAGACAAGTTTGGGACAAAATTTGTCAGGATTCCAATAACGGACTTTACGAAACACCACAAGTTGCATTTGATAATGCTGCTAGAAGTCTTAATAGAGGTGGTCTGATTGTTTTATCGTCTTACGCAAGCAGATTTGAAAGAGAACATGGATTTGCTCATGAAACTAGGTTATGCAGCCAACTTTTTAGGCAATTAGGAGAACATGCGCGTGGACTTACTTATCTAGCTGATCGAACACATTTTGTTGATAGATTGGTGAGTCCGAATCCTGAAGTGCAAGAACAATGGCTTGCTTTTCAAAAGAGGTAAATATTTAATTGACACCTCTAAACTTACTTATCATTTTGCCTAAGAAATCTTAACCAAAAACGGACCTTTATTCTTATGCTCGTTGTCTTTCATCATCTTCAAAATTCTTTTAGCCAAAGGATTGTTTTCATCAATTTGCTGTTTTTTGTCTATTTTCTTTAGAATATCATCAATTTCTTTGTAAGTAGCGCCTAGTTCTTCCTCATCAGTCTGTCCGTGGTAAAGTTCTGCTGTTGGCGTTTTATTGATGATTTTTTCCGGCAATTTTAGGTATTTTGCAAGTTCAACTTCATCAGTCTTGAATAAATCGCTAATTACTTCGATGTCAACAGCACCATCACCATATTTTGTAAAATAACCGAGCATTATTTCTGTTTTATTAGAAGTTCCAATCACTAGAGCTTTGTGAGTGTTGGCATAATGGTAAAGAATAACAGCTCGAATTCTTGAGGCAGCATTCATCCTTGCAATCCTGCTCTGCCATTCAAACTTTTCAAAACCTTCAATGAAATCATTGATGTAGATCAAATCATTGCTGATTTCTATTAATCTGCAGAATTCAGTAGCATCATTTACATTTTCCTCAGAACTTAATCCTTTTACAGGCATCATTATTCCATGGACATTCCCTTTGCCGATTGCATCAGCAACTAATCTTGCGCTTAATGAAGAATCTATCCCGCCGCTTAATCCGACTACTGCTTTGCTGATGTTATTTTTCCTGAAATAATCCTTAATTGCCTGAATTAAAGAATCGTATGTTTCTTTCATGTCAAAAAGTAGTCTATTGACATTTAAATATCTTTTTAAAGGAAGATAGTATACAAATTCTATGATAAAAACAATCTTTTTCGACCTTGGAAATGTAATTACGGATTTCGATGAAACCGACATGTTTAAGCAATGGGCTGCTGCCAGCAATAAGCCTGTGTCTGAAATAATAAAATTTCATCAGGGATCAAGGACAAGAAAAGCATATGAAAGGGGAGAAATAAGCTCAGAGCAGCACTATAAAAAAATCTTGGAAGAATTAGACATGAAAATAAAATTCAATGACTTTAAAAAAGGATTTAATGAAATTTTCACATTAAACAAAGATGTTGAAAAGCTTATCAGAAAACTGAAGGGGAAGTATAAGCTGATCCTATTATCTAATACAAACAAAATGCAGTATGAATATATCAAAGGCAAGTATAAAATATTGGAAGAACTTGATGATTACATTTTGTCTTATGAAGTTGGCTGCAGAAAGCCAAATCCCTTGATATATTATAAAGCACTGAAAAAAGCAAAAACATTATCATTTAATTGCGCTTATTTTGATGATATTGGTGAATTCATTGTTGTTGCAAGAACATTAGGGATAAAGGCTTTTCAGTTCAGGAATTATAAGAAATTGGTGAATGACCTGAAGAAAGTCGGAGTTTTATAATTGAATCTTTCAACGCAACCTTTATAAACAAAATATATTTTCTTTTTATCATGGACGTAGCAATTCTTTATTCAGGAGGGAAAGACAGCACTTTTGCTTTGCAACACGCAAAAGACAAAGGGTGGAATGTAAAGTATCTGATTTCTGTAAAGCCTACAAGAAAAGACTGCTTTTTGTTTCACTTTGCAACTGTTGAACAGACTAAAGAATTGGCTAAGATGCTTAAGATACCTCATTTTTATGTTTCCTGTGATGTAGCAGATCCGGTAAAGGAAGCAGACATCGTAAAGAAAGTCGTTGAAAAAAATGAAAAAGTCGATGCTGTTGTTTTAGGTGGAACAGGATTGCAGGAAACACAGCTAAAGAGCATACAAAACGCATTAAGGCCGCTGAAAATAGAAGCATTTGCTGCACATGCAGGCGAAGACCACGATTTAATGATGGAAAAGATGCTTGAAAATGATTTTGAAATTCTTATTACTCAAATTGCTTCTGACGGATTAAAAGACTGGCTTGGGAAAAGGGTAACAAAGGAGAATTTCCCTCAATTAAGGAAAGATTCTGTCAAGTACGGCTTCCATATCGGATTTGAAGGCGGCTATGCAGACACTTTGGTCACAAACTGCCCATTCTTTAGCAGGAAATTGATTGTTGAAGACATGTCAGTTGTTTTTGATGATAATTACTGCGGACATGTTATTGTAAACAAGTTTAGAATGGAAGATAAGGGAAAGATTGAGTTGAAAGAAGTTTAGATTTCTGGAAACATATTAATTCAAAAAATCACACAAATCTAAAATACCCTATACTTCGCTGGAAGATTTGAGTTTCTCACAAGATCGTCTAATGCCCAATAGTTTGAGGGCTTTATTCCCAAACCTGATTTTGAAAGCATCCTTCCCGCCCGGAATCTGAATTTTAGCATCCTGTCAACATCCACACTATTGGGTGCTTCTTCTGTATTTGAATCAGGATTATACCCTCCTGCAAAAAAAGAAAAGGTATATGATCGGCCCTCTTGGTGTCTGAAAAAAAGTACTTCCAATTTCCCCATTCTACTACCAGATGCTTCTCTAGTGATAGTTAATTGCACCAAATCATTGCTATCGCCATACGGCCCAATAGTGATTGTCGGAGTACGTGTTGGAAAAAGTTCCCCTGGACTAATTGTATACCCGGCTCCGGCTTGACTCCATTCGTATGGTTTTCTTGCCATTACAACCTCAATTTAAGAAATCAATTTATTGCAAATGCTTGTTCTTCAAAGACTTGCTTACAGCAAGATGGCCTGGGCCGTTTACAACAACAACCAGCAATGCAGCCATAAGAAGCAAAATAAACTCAAAGCCGTTATTTGTTACCAGCAAGCCATTCTTTGAATGCACATAGAAAAATGCAATCAAAAGTTCAAGTATTATGATGGATGAAGACCATCTTGTCAATATCCCGAGCAAAAGCAATAATCCTCCGCCAAGCTCCACTACGCCAAAAACAAATGCTGAGATTTCAGGCAATGGAATTCCTACCTGAGCGAAGTATGCAGCTGAACCAGGAAGATTCCCTATTACAAAAATCCTAATGAATCCGTGATATACAAAGAGTATCCCTAAAAAAAGCCTTAGCGCTGTCAATGACCAAAACCTGAGCTTATAATTATGGGTCAATGACCTTTCCCTGATTTTTTGTAGATTGTCCATTTTAGTTACCTTTTCCTTCTTGACTTTTTCTTTCTTGATTTTGAGCCCAGCTTCATATTTTCAAATACATATCTTCCAAGTGAAAGATTGCCAGGACCATTCAGCAAAATCATGGATAGTGAAAATATAATCAATAAAACAAATTCAGATCCACCATTTCCAATTAAGAACCCGTTTCTAATGTGCACCATGAATAATGCAACCAGCATCTCAATGATGAGCGCAGCTGATGACCATTTTGAAAGAAAACCCAAGATCAGGAATATGCCTCCGAAAAATTCAACAAATGCGACAAGAACAGCGGCGTAATTTGCCAATGGTATGCCGATGAATGATAAAAACTGGGCAGTCCCTGGCAAACCACCTACTACAAAGAGTTTTAAGTAGCCGTGGAAAGTAAATATGATTCCAAGAACAATTCTAAGTACAGTCAATGACCACTGCCTGAATTTGTATATGTTAGCCATTTTAAAAAATAACCACCCACAATATCAAAACTGATGAAATTGACGATATGATGCAATAATAGCACCATTTTTTCAGTATGAACGCCTGAACGAAAGTAAGATATGCTGAAAACACAACTGAAATAAAACTGATACCTACTATAGAATAGTAAATGATATCTCCTTTAAAAAGATTTTGGTTTGCCTGCAGACTTACATCATAAATAATGATCAATATGTAGAATAACATACCAAAAATCGTGTTTTCAAATCCGAATATCTTTCCGTATTTGCTCCTGACAACAGCATCACAATCCTGCTTGTTTGGACAAAATAAATGCTTACCTGATCTTTTGGAGCTGTAGATATAGAACGAGATTGCTAATCCGATCAGTGCTAAAATTATAAGATGTAATGGATTCATAAAAATCAGGCAGGATGCCGACCTCCTTTCTTTCTAAACAAAACTATGCTTCCTATTGCTCCAGTTAAAAAAAGTATTGGACTAACGAGAATAGCAATGAAAAAAAATACTATATGAAGGATTTTCATACCTAAAGCCCCCAGCAAGTTATGTAAAATTACACCGATTAAAAACACTATTGGAGAAGTTCCTGTTAAAAGTAAAAACACTCTCAACTTTCCTTCAACTTCTGATTTTAAAGTCAGATAAATCAGTGTGATTCCTAATACAAAATAGAAGGGGATAAGAAACAAAGAGATTATACCGAGAATTAAATTCTTAGAAGCCAGTGGAGGCGTAAAACTACTTAAAAGAAGTAGAATAAAGATCACTACTAATCCATAAAATATTCTTTTTAACCTTCTTAGATTCTTATCTCTCATTTTCTCAATTTAGAACTTTTATAAACATGGGGCCTAAAGGACCTTATCCTTATTACTTCAGCTTTCATGCCTCTTTTTTGCAATTCATCATCTAATTGCTGCTTCTGAACCTTTTGATCGTAGCCAAGGCAAATTACATCTGGTTTTATTTCTTCAATAATATCAAAAATATTTCCTTTATGGCCCAGGACAGCCTGATCAACAACATTAAGCGATCTGACTGCTTCTAACCTTTCTTTTTCAGTGTGTGCTGGTTTTTTTCCCTTGAAAGCCTGAGATGTATCATCTCTTGCAACTACAACAACTAACTTATCACCAAATTTCTTTGCCTCAGAAAGATAATACAAATGTCCAGGATGTATGATGTCAAAAGTACCAGCACACATTACGGTTTTCATAGGTGTAAGAAAGAATGTTGGTTATAAAAAGATTGTGTAGGTGATTACATTAAATTCTAAATGCCCTCTCAAACATCATAATACAGATAAAATTCCCATGGATGTGGCCTTAGCCTGACTGGATCAATCTCTTTTGTTCTTTTGTAGTCTATCCAATTATTTATCATCTCCTGCGTGAATACATCTCCTTCAAGGAGGAATTTGTGGTCTTTCTCCAAGGCAGTAATTGATTGTCCCAGAGAGCTAGGCACACTTCTGATTTTGCTAAGCTCCTTTGCATTTAATGTGTAGATATTTGTATCAAGAGGTTTTCCAGGATCTAGTTTTCTTTTTATTCCATCCAGCCCAGCCATAAGCATTGCTGAAAAACACAAATAAATGTTGCAGCTTGGGTCTGGTGTTCTGAATTCAACTCTTTTTGATTTGTCGCTTTTTGAATACATAGGAATCCTTACAGCAGCGCTTCTGTTTCTTTGGGAATAAACAAGATTGACCGGCGCTTCGAATCCAGGAACTAATCTTTTGTAAGAATTTGTTGTTGGCGCAATTAAGCCGCATAAAGCAGGCGCGTGCTCTAGCAATCCACCAATATAATATTTTGCAGTATCACTTAATAATGCATATCCGCTTTTGTCGTAAAAAATATTTTTGCCGTCTTTCCATAAACTCATGTGGGTATGCATGCCGCTGCCGTTGTCATTAAACAATGGTTTTGGCATGAAGGTTGCTGTTTTGCCGTGTTTTAGGGCTACATTTTTTACAATATACTTAAACATCATCACCTGGTCAGCCATTCTTAAAAGGGGCGCGTAACCCATATCAATCTCGCCTTGACCTGCTGTAGCAACTTCATGATGATGGCACTCTATGTTGATTCCTGACTGGATCATCGTCTGCACGATATCATTCCTTATATTCTGGAGGGAATCGCTTGGTGGGACTGGGAAATATCCTTCCTTATGTCTTGGCTTATGGCCTAAATTTGCCTCTTCACTCCCAGTATTCCAACTCCCTTCGCTTGAATCTATATAGTAAAATCCAAAATTTTCCTTTTGGTCGTATCTGACATTGTCAAAAATAAAAAATTCAAGTTCCGGACCGCAGTAAGCAACATCTGCAATACCTGATTTCTTCAAATACGCTTCTGCTTTATGGGCGATAAATCTTGGGTCCCTGTCAAACATTTCACCAGATTCAGGATCTTTTACGCTTCCGATCACACTCATTGTAGATTCTGAAAAAGGATCCCTGAAAACTGTCTTTAAATCCGGCACCAGAAGCATATCACTTTCGAAAATCTCCTTAAATCCCCTGATAGAACTTCCGTCAAACCCAAAACCCTCCTGAATGGAAGATTCCGACATTTCTGTAATGGGAACTGTAAAGTGATGCCACATGCCAGGCATATCTGCAAATTTTAAGTCTACAAAATTAACTGTTTCTAAATCTTTTTTTAATCTTTCAACAAAATCAACTCTGTCAGAAGGTTCTTTTTTAAACAACTTTAACATTTCAACTGAGTTCATTTTATACACCCCGCTTTTTTATTTTACTATGGGACTTGGTAAGAGTATTTATAGTTTTTCAGTGATATGTTAAACAAATGTTTAATAAAAACGTAAATTTTAAATATATGTTTAATTATCTGCTTATTTTGTTTCATAAAGTAAACATGTGGGTGGCTAATAAAGATGAAATTGAGTGCTATCGATAAAAAAATTTTAAATATCTTGGTTGAAAATTCCAGGCTTTCTTTGAGGCAGATAGCCAAAAAAGCAAATGTTTCAGTGGTAACTGTAATGAACCATATGAAGAAATTAGAAAAGGATAAAGTAATTACAAATTATACTGCCAGGATCAATTATGAAAAAATAGGATATGACATAGAAGTTTTGATAGAATTAAGAATTTCAAAAGGCAAACTGTTCGAGGTTGAGAAAAAAATCGCCAATCACCCAAATGTTGTCGCTATTTACGACACAACCGGCGGAAGCGATGCATTAATCTTTGCAAGATTTCCTGCAAGAAGGCCCATGGACAATTTTTTAAAGAAAATCCAGACTTTGGATTTTGTTGAAAGATCGGAAACAAAATTGGTTTTGAATACTATAAAAGAAGGAAGCATGGTTATTGGGTGAAATGAACTGGTGTAAATTCAACTCAAAACTATTATTAAATATTCATTGAACAGTCTTGTATCGCGGCCTGTAGGTGAAAATTGCTGTGTGGCCTCCTCCTTCATTTGGCATTACTGTGCAACTTTCAACTGGGATGTCTGTAACAAGTCTATTATCCTCATCTAACAATCTTCTATCTACCAATGCTTGAACGAATACACTATATTGGCTTGGATCAAATTCTTCCAGCTCTTGGATAGTCGGTCTAGAAGAAAAATGTACACCAAGAACAATATCTCTACTAGGAGGAGAATCTACATCTCGAACTACATCTCCAACATTATCTGGGGGAGTTTTTGGAAAAGTTTCTGCCATAAACATGCTTTTGAGTGGGAATTTTTAAATGTTTTGATGGTGGATTAAATGGACTGGTGAGAATTAATAAAAATTCTAATTATACCTTAAATTAATTTAACGGCTTGCTTGAACAGGAAGTCCAGTTGAATTTCTATTATTCTCACCACCTGTTCTGCAATAATCCGATATCACACAAGCTGCATTAGCATATGCCAAACTATTTAATCTTCCATGTTGTAATACAAGCTCCGCTGCTAAATCAGCTGTATCAACTTCACCTGTTTCTGATTTTAACAATCTTTCCAGAACTGCAATTTTATAGGTTGTACTCTCGTCATATACTGCCTCTGGAGGTTGCTGGGGGTTAGTTTGTGGAGCAAAGCCAATTAATCTCCCCTATATTCCTCTAGTTTGGCTTCTAACGCTTTCCTTCTAGTTGAATCTTCTGGTAAGGTAATTTTACGTGGTACAGGAATTTCCGCTACTTTTGGCATGTGTTACACCTATCCCTTTCTAATGGTTCACCAATAATAAAGGTTTTGGTTCAATTATGTATTAGAATTTAATAAGTGGGGCTGCTGAGAATTACGTGTGTTTATTCCACAATTCGAACTCAGGTCGGACCAATTCTGTCTTTATAGTCCCCAATGGCCAATGATGCCAAGCTACACTACAGCCCCGATAAGGAATAGAGGATAAAATTGTTTTAAAAGAGTTGCAGGTGTTGAGAAGACATTTTCTAAAAATTAAATTTTTATTAATTAAGCGGCTTTAGCTAGGAGCAACATTAAAATTAGAAAATTTACAACAACGATAATTATGGCGTAAGCAAATATTGTAGATATAAAAAATGGAACGGAATAATTGGGATATTTATCTTTTATAAATTTGTATATTAATCCAAACAAAATACCAACTAAGATATACCAAATAATCACCATTGTTAAATTTATAAAATTTATATTTGTGTTAATTGCAGAATCAAATATAAATGAATACAACATTAATGGAACTAAATGAAATAGTGAATCTCTCAAATGAACATTGAATATTGTTAACAATTCAATGTCATAACCACTTTTATTAGTATATAGATATAAGTTAAATAAAACACCGATAAATAAACCAATTACACCCCCTTTCTGCCAATACTTCAGCTTATCCCAAACCTCTTTTATTGCTTTCATCAATATCTCCTCTTTGAATGATGGTATTTATACTTTTCCCTATTTCTTGAATAGGAATTGATACAAGAATATTGCTACTAAACCAATTATGATTGTAGCAGCAGCTATTTTTCCACCAGTTGTTTCAATAATACCTGTAACACCACCAGTAATTGCACTTAAACCTTGTTTATTTGATGATGTTCCGTTATCTAATTCTGAATTTAGTTTTGTATCTTTTGCCTGTGTTGATGTTATTGGAGAAATTACTGGTTTTCCTGCTGCAATCTCGCAAGATCTACTTTTTTCTGGAGATTCTGACTCTGCTGGACATGGTGTGTTTTGAGTATACTGATTTACTTTTACAAAATCACATTCTCTTGTCTGTATCCAATTAAAACAAGAAGACCATTCACCACATTGCCAATCCTGATTGCATATAAACAGTGCTACTCCACCTCCTCCACCGCCAGAACTTCCACCTCCAGAGCTACCACTTGCGCTGCTAGAAGAGCTGGAGCAATCTGATGCTTTAGAGGCATCGTTATCATCACAATCATTTCCACCGCATAACGAATTATTGGATCCATCATTGTCAAAATCAAATATTTTATTTGGATTGTATAAATTCGGGCAGTTGTCTATGGAATCTGCATAACTATCATTATCAGAGTCAATCTCTATACTGGTAATATTGCCTGTTTGATTATCCGGAAGTGTTGTATTGTCTATGATGCCGTCTGCATCATAATCAATTGTCATTACAAAATTGGGATTTAGTGGAGTTATATTTATTGTTGCTGCAGTAGTATTTGTTATTTGGATATCATTATATGTGGTATTTATTTGAGTTGAAGTATTCCTGTTAAAAACAACAATGGAAAGATTAAATGCTCCACTATCGGTTGCATTAACTATGAAAGTAATATTCCCCGAGTTTAGTATAACATCGCGCGCTGTTAAATCCTCCGACCTACGAACGAAGTGGAGTGGGGAGGACAAGGAGCGTAGCGACGCAGAGTATTTTAATCACCGTAAATCGCATTGACACCGTAGTTTTCGCTAACATTAATTATATTATTTCTCTGCTTTAGCATACTATAGTTTAGGGGGAGTTCTTGAGCCGAAGGCTCTTTTAGTTTAGTACATTAAGGGGGAGTTCCATTTTAACTTTTGAGCGTAGCGTTACTTTGAAAACAAGAAGAAAGGGGGAGTTCAGTCATTTACCAAAAACTTTATAAGCAAATGTAAATATTTGCTATTTGGGGGTTGATTTCATTATGGTAACAAAAAATATTACATTAAAAGTACAAGCAGAACTTTATGATCAATATAGAGAGCATTGTAAAAAAGAAGGGTGGGTAGTTTCTAGACAATTTGAAAAATTAATGGAAAAGCATTTGGAAGGTAATAAAAATGAATGATAATCAAGAATCTAATAGTGTTTCTAATAATAAAATCATGGAAGAAATAAAAGCAGTGCGTAAAGATATCAAAAATTCAATAGTACCAAAATTTGTTGAAGTTTCAATACAAACCAAAGATTTAGTGGAACATGCAGTTGAAATTTGGAGATTGGAAAATAGATTAAAAATTATAAGTATTGATTCAGAAGAGAATAAAAAATTAATTGCAAATTCTATTAATAAACTTAAAAGGTATCTAGAAAAAAATGATATTGGTATTATTGATTATACTAATCAAAAATATAACGACGGATTAAATTTAGATGTTCTTGCTATTGAAAAAAAAGCAGAGATTACTGAATCTATTATTGAAGAAACAAAAGAACCCACAGTAACTCATAAAGGAAAAGTAATTAATAAAGGAAAAGTAATTGTTTTAATGAGGGATAATAATTCCAAAGATATTACAACAGGAGTTCAAAATGAGCAATAAAACTATTTCTATGGGGATTGATTTGGGTACAACAAATTCATCTGTGTCTGTTAATGTTAAAGGTAACATTGAAATTATTAAGAGACCAGGAGGGGTAGAATTTACTCCCTCTGTTTTTGGTTTTGATAAATCAGGTAATAAAATTGTAGGGCAAAAAGCATATGATTATCTGTATAAACATAACTCTAAAGATGAAATCAAAAATTTTAAAGCAGAAATAAAAAGACAGATGGGTACGCCTGAAAAGGTTTATTTTGAAAGACCTAATAAAAAACTAAGTCCCGAAGAAATATCTGCTGAAATTATTAAGAGTCTTAAAGAAGAAGTTCTAAGAAAATATCCAGAAATTAATGATAATGCTGCAGTAATTACAATTCCTGCTGCTTTTTCAGTATTACAATCTGAAGCTACAAAAAGAGCAGGTAATCTTGCAGGATTTAAGCATGTTGTATTGTTACAGGAACCTATAGCTGCAGCGGTATCTTATGGGTTTAATAATTCTAAAAATGAGAATTGGATTGTTTATGATTTTGGAGGTGGCACATTTGATGTAGCTTTAATCTCATGTAAAGATGGCTTATTATCAGTAATTGGTCATAAAGGAGATAACTTTCTTGGTGGGAAGAATATTGATTGGGATATAGTTGAAAAAGTAATTGTACCAAAAATAAAAGAAAAATACCAATTGAAAAATTTTACAAGAAAAAATAAAGATTTTACTAGTTTTTTCTCAAAATTAAAATATTATGCCGAATTGTCAAAGATTGAGTTATCTGATTACAAAAAAACAACAATTGATATTGAAGGTATTGGAAAAGATGATGAAAATAAAGAAATTATTTTAAGCATTTCATTTTCAAGAAAAGAATTTGAAGATTTGATTGAACCTAGAATAAGTAGGACAATTGAATTAACAAAAGAAGTTATGGATGAGTCTGGAATTAAAAGCTCATTGATTAAGAAAATTATACTTGTGGGGGGTCCCACAAGAATTCCCTACATTAAGACAAAACTTGAAAATGATCTGAAAATTAATGTAGATTCCAGTGTAGACCCATTAACAGTAGTATCTCATGGTGCGTGTGTTTATGCTTTGAGTCAAAAGATTCCAAGCAACCTATTAAAAAAAGATACTAAGAATAAGTCTGAAGGTTCTGAGATTCAATTAAACTATGAAACTTTAACTTCTGATACTGAGGAGTCAATTACAGGGATAATTAAAAAATTAGACAATAATGAACAATATTACATTCAAATCCAATCAGATAGTGGCACTTTTACTGGAGAAAAGACTAAAATTAATAATGGAAAGTTTTTCTATACAGTAAGTATTGAACCAAACAAACAGAACAAGTTTTGGATATTTTTGTTTGACTCTAAAGGCAAACCTGTAAAACTATCAACTGATTCATTCATTATTACTCATGGGTTATCAGTTTCTGGTGCTCCAATTCCCCATTCAATTAATGTGGTGGTATCTTCACAAGATTTCACAAAAAATATTATAGCCAATGTTTGTGAAAAAGTATTTGAAAAAGGAGAAATCCTCCCATTGAAAAAAACAATTGATATCTATAAAACATCTAGAAAACTAAAGAAAGGGGAAGATGCATCTTTAGACATTGAAATTGTAGAGGGAGAATCAGAAATACCAGATAGAAATACATATCTTTGCCAACTTGGAATTAAAGGAAAAGATTTGCCTCATGATCTTCCTGCCGGAACTCCAGTTGAATTGACATTAGAAAATAATGAATCTAGGGAATTGATTGTGACTGCTTATATTCCATTAATTGATATGACTTTAAATGCTCGTTCAACAAATAAAGATGAAAAAATTAATATTCAAGAATTATCAAATGATTTGGCAGTTCAAAAAATAAGAGCAGAGGAGATTTCTAAGAATTGTAACGGAGAAGAAAGGAAGAAAATTAATAAAAAGATTCAATCAGTTTCCCGAGGAATAGATAATTCTAGTGTTGATGAGGATGAGAAAAGAAAAGCGAATAAAGAATTAAAAGATATTAAAATCTTACTTGATGATATTGAAGAAGACAAAGCAATGCCACAATTAATTGAGGAATTTAATGCTTCAGAAAAAGAATTGTCAGAATTGATTGAAAAATATGTGGATGAAAAAGAAAAACCAGAATATTTGAATCATTTATCAAATATCCAAGCTGAAAGTAAGAAAGCGATTAATGATAAAAATAAAACTTTGTTAATAAGAATTAATGAACAACTTGATGAATTAATTAGAAAAGCCATATGGGCTATGCCTGGCACATGGGTGCAACATTTCAAAGAACTGGCTCAAAATGGTAATTTTACAAATCAGCAAGAAGCAGAGTATTATATTAAGAAAGGAATTATTGCAATTGAAAAAGAGGATATTGAAGAATTAAAGCGAATAGTCTCGGAATTATGGTTGTTGATTCCTGAAGATGACTCAGAAAAGACTATTTTGTCTGGAATAACAAGGTAAAATGGCAAATCTAATACGAGATAACGCATATAGAATTCTTGGCTTAGATACAAATACGAGTCAAAAGGCAATCTTAAAGAGATCTAAAGAAATTATTAACAGATTAAAAATAGATGATATTCCTGAGTACGATTTAGATATACATTTACCTAAAAAGTTCAGAACTGAAAATTCAGTTAATGATGCTTTAAAAAAACTACAATCAACAAAAGAAGCAGTCAAGGAATATTTCTTTTGGCTTCAAATATCTGACATAATTGATGAAAAGGCTTTAAATGAGATTAAAAAAGAGAA
>CEQE01037306.1_pt1 | contig 14890 bp, 17 predicted proteins | sample 356201 | NCBI WGS metagenome assembly CEQE01 (sample SAMEA2619970, study PRJEB7988) | marine metagenome | biome: marine biome (ENVO:00000447); feature: mesopelagic zone (ENVO:00000213) & marine oxygen minimum zone (ENVO:01000065); material: "saline water (ENVO:00002010), including plankton...
GTAAAAATTCTTTTACTTGATTAAAGAATTTTTCATTCTTTTTTTGCGAAATCTTTTTTTTAATTGGTTTTTTTCTTGGTTTTAATTTAGGAGTTTTTTCTTCTGTTTTTTTATCTGGTAAGTTAGTTGGAGGAATCTTCTTTTTTTCTATATTCTGCATTAATATTTCTTTAACTTCTGATTCTTTTAATGAAAAATATCCCCAAAAGATCTCTTCATTTTTTCTAAAGGGTATTGCAAAGTCCTTAATTGATCTAAGTGCTACTCTAATTGGAGGGTTTTGTTGTTTATCATTTAAGATTTTCTTTTCTTTTAAAAGAAGAAATGCTTCTTTTTCTTTACTGTTAAGATACTGCGAGAATCTTTCAAGCATTAATTCTTGTCCTGGAATAAAATATATCGGTGAACTTCCAACTCTCATATTACTTATTTTTATTGTTTTTTCAGAAACTAATTCTGAGAGAAATGCTGATGTAAAAAGAATACTTAATCCTACATCTCCTGCAATATGTACTGGTAAACTTGGACCTCTTTTTCTAAAACTAGATAATATTCTTTCTTTCATACTAGAAGTATCTTGAATAGGCATAATTAAATTAAAAGTACATAGATTATAAGGTTTTTGATTTATGGACGTAGCCAGATGCATTGATAATAACTAATTGAATTTTCTTCATCAACAATTGCAAGTAATAAACTTTTTCTAGTAGAGTGAGCAACTCTATTTTTAGAAGAAAATTCTGACCAACTAATCCTATTTGATTCATTGTCAGTAAACACAATCCATTTTGCATGTTTTTTACCAGGTTTTGTACCTTTATCATATACTCTAAAATCTGCTCCGAATTTTAATGCTGTTTTAATAATATATCCTTTATTTCTAAGATCTTTAAACACAGGATATTTTATTTGAATTCTTTTATCAATTCTTTGGAATTTTTTTAATAGATCTTTTAATAGAATTTTCTTATTTTTTGAAATTATTTCCATTTTCCCTTTTTCTACTAAAAATAAAGCTTCTGAAAGAGAATATTGAATCTTTTCTCTTATTGGTTCACCAAAACAACTTTTTTTGTAGAGTGTATGAGCTTCAGATGTATTGCTTGAGATAATATCCCCTATGATATGTGCTTGTATTTTTTCCATAATAGATTTAATAAAAAGTAATATTTAAAAATATGCTTTTCTATAATAAATCATGCAAACTACTAAACATTCTGTTACAGAAAATGCTTTAGTAGCGAGAGTTCTTTTAGCCTTACCTTTATAAATTTCATCTATTTTTTTAGGCGATTTTATTATAATTGATTTTTAAGAGAACTCTATGAAATAAATTTAGAGAGAAAAGATGATAAGAGAAATAAAGATAGTAAGGAGAGAGTATTCAGAGATCCCTATGGATCTAAAAAATAGAACTTATGAATGTCTTAAACAATCAAAATTAGATCAAGGAGAATGGAATTCTTATGGTAGAAGATATAGTATTAGAGGACTTCATAATCTTAATAGAACTCCTGGGATAAAACTTTTACCAGAAGATGGAATCGAGAAAGATTTAAGAGAATATGAAGAGCTACAGAAAAATTCTTCTTTAGAGCGAAAAGGACTATTGAGACAAGTACTTAACAAAACTAATTTAAACAACTAAAACTATTTGTAAACATGGATTATAATTTTAAAAAAATAGAATCTAAATGGCAAAAGAAATGGGAACAAAAGAAAGTATTTGAGCCAGAAATAGATAAAAAAAAGAAAAAGTTTTTTGTTACATTTCCCTATCCTTACATTAATTTATCTCCCCATATAGGGCATTTTTATACTATTATGAGGGTTGAAGCATTTGCTAGATATAAAAGGTTGAAAGGGTTTAATGTATTGTTTCCTCAAGGGTGGCATGCTACTGGAAGCCCTATTGTTGCAGCTGCACAAAGAGTCAAGGAAAACGAACCAAAACAGATTGAATTATTAAAAAAAGAAGGTTTTTCAGATAAAGAAATAAAAAAATTTTCTGAACCAAAACACTGGATTGATGTTTTTGGAAAAATTTGGTTAGAAGATTATAAGTCTATGGGGATTGGTGTAGATTGGAGGAGAAATTTTATTACAACTTTATTAAATACTCCTTATGATAAATTTATTCAATGGCAGTTTAGAAAATTAAAGGAAAAAGGATATATTGAGAAAGGAGAACATCCTGTTGTTTGGGATACTAAAACAAATATGCCTGTTGGGGATCATGACAGAATTGAAGGTGAAGGAGAAGTTCCTCAGGAATTTCTTTTAGTAAAACATAAGTTGGGAGATAGAAAATTTATAATTAGTGCAACTCTAAGACAAGATACAATATTGGGAATTACTAATCTATATGTTAATCCTAATATAGAGTATTTAGAAATTAAAATTAACAATGAGAAATGGATTTTAGGTGAAGAAGCTGTTAAAAGATTACAAGAACAAGATAGGGAATTAAAAATAATTGGAAAAATAAAAGGAACAGATTTAATAGGAAAGAAAACAGAAGAAGTAGATGGACATAAAGTATTAATTTTACCTGCAACTTTTTTAGATTCAAAATTTGGAACGGGTTTAGTACATTCTGTCCCTTCTGATTCTGCGGATGATTTAATTGCATTATGGGATTTACAAAAAGATAAGGTTACAATTAAAAAATATAATTTAAATGTTGAAGAAATTAAGAGAATTAAACCACTTCCTGTTTTAGATACTCCTAGTTATGGTAGTATTCCTGCTGAAGTAATGTTAAAAAAATATAATGTAAAATCTCAAAGTGAAAGGACAAAACTAGAAAAAATAAAAAAAGAATTATACAAATTAAGCTTTCATACAGCCACTTTTAATAAAAAATATAAAGATTTTTTTTCTAAAAATCTTTATGGTAAAAAGGTTTCTGAAGGTAAAGATTTAATTAAAAAAAGTTTATTAGAAAGAGGATGGATTGATGTTTATTACCAATTAACTGGAAAAGTTATAAGCAGAAGTCTTACAGAATGTATTGTGAAAATTGTTAGTGATCAATGGTTTATTAAATATGGGGATAAAAAATGGAAAAAGCAAGTTCATAATGTTTTAAAAGAGACTAAATTATATCCAGAGAATACTAGAGAACAATTTGAGTATGTTATTGATTGGCTTAATGATTGGGCATGCACGCGTGAGTATGGGCTTGGAACAAAACTTCCTTTTGATGAAAAATGGGTTATAGAATCACTTTCTGATTCAACTATCTATATGGCTTACTATACTTTTGCACATCTAATTAAAAAATTAAAAATAAAAGATGTTAATGATGAATTATTTGATTATATTCTTTTGAATAAGGGAAAAGGAAAAAAAGAATGGAAAAAACTTAAAGAAGAATTTGAATATTGGTATCCTCTTGATTTTAGAAATTCTGGAAAAGATTTAGTTCAGAATCATTTAACATTCTTTTTATTTAATCATGTAGCTATTTTTCATAGAAAATATTGGCCTAAATCTATTGGAGTTAATGGGTGGGTTAAGGTAGATAATCAAAAGATGAGTAAGAGTTTAGGAAATGTAATACCTCTTAGAGAAATGTATAAAAAATTCGGAGCAGATGTTTCTAGGTTAACAATTCTTAATGGTGGAGAAAAATCAGAGGATCCTAATTGGGATTCTAATTTTGCAGATTCTCTGTCGAGTAAGTTTGAAAATATGGGAAAAATTATTTTAGATAATTATGGGAAAGGAAGAAACGATATAAAAAATGTTGATAAATGGATGCAATCTTTTATGAATAAACTTATTTTAGATGCAACAAATTTTATGGAAGAAACTTTATTTAGATCTGCAATCCAAAAAATATTTTTTGATTTTGGTAATTTGATTAAACGTTATTTATCTAAAACAGAGAATAATCCAAATAAAAGTATCTTTGAACAGGCTATTAAATCTTATTTAATTATGCTTTCTCCATTTTGCCCCCATATTTGTGAAGAGATGTGGAAAAAAATAGGGAAGAAAGAGTTTATTAGTTTAGAAGGATGGCCAAAATATGATAAGAATAAAATTAATGAGGATTTAGAAAGACAAGACGAGTTAATAGAGAAAATTTCTGAAGATATTAATCATGTTGTTAAACTTATTAATGAAAAAGAAATTAAAAAAGCAATTGTTTATATTTTACCTAATGAAAAGAAAATATATGTTGAAAATATAGATTTGATTAAAAGAAAGACAAATCTTAATATTGAAATATATGCTGTCAATGATAAAAATAAATATGATCCCCAGAATAAATCCAAAAAAGTTAAACCAGGAAGACCTGGAATTTATTTAGAATAAGATTATTCTAAAATAGCTTTAATTCTTCTAACACCCTCGCTAGATGATTCTTCTTTTTTAATCTTAAAATGTCCAAGTTCACTAATGTTTTCTACATGTGGACCTGCACAGATTTCTTTTGAACAATTCTTAATTGTATAAACTGAAACAACTTCCCCATATTTTGCATCAAAAACTCCTAAAGCTCCTTTTTTCTTTGCTTCACTAGGAGACATTTCTTCCATTATAACTTCATAAGATTTTTGTATTTGACTATTAACTAAACCTTCTATTTTTTTTAACTCTTCTTTTGTTAATTTTTTAGGATAATTAAAATCCAATCTTAATCTCTCAGGATTTATATTAGACCCTTTTTGTATTATCTCTTCATCTTTTAACACTTTTCTTAATGCTGCTAAAAGTAAATGTGTTGCTGTATGAAGTTTTGTAGTTGCTTCTGAATGATCTGCTAAACCTGATTTAAATTTTCCTTCTGTTGAAGTTCTTGAAAGTTCTTGATGTTTTTTTTGTTCTTGATCAAAACTTTTTTCATCTATCTTAATATTTTTTTCTTTTGCTAGTTCTTTAGTCATTTCAAAAGGAAATCCATAACTTTGATAAAGTAAAAAAGCATCTTTTCCAGAAATCTTTTTTCTGTTTATAGTAATTTTTTCAAAGATTTTTGTTCCTTGTTCTATTTTTTCTAGAAATCTACTTTCCTCTTTTTCTAATTCTTGTAAGATTTTTTTCTTATTATTCTTTAATCTAGAATAATCATTATAAATATCAAAAACTGGTTCTGCAACTTTCTTTGCAAAATTTTTTATTCCAATTTCTTTCCCATATCTTACTGATCTTCTTATAAGTCTTCTTAATACGTAACCTTGTTCAGTGTTACTTGGCAAAACTCCATCACTTATAATAAAAACAGCGGCTTTAATATGGTCTGCAATAATACGCATTCTTTCTTTATGTTTGTTATAATTCCTATTAGACAAGTTCTCTATCCTTTCAATTATCGGTTTAAAAGAATCTGTTAGATAATCATCTTCTAACCCATTTAATATAGAAATTGTTCTTTCAACACCCATTCCAGTATCAATATTTTTTTGTTTTGCAAGATTATATTTTCCATTTTTATCTTTATTATATTCCATTAAAACATCATTCCATATTTCAACCCATCTTTCATCATTAGGATTGAATTTTTTTGGTACTGGAATTTTATTCGATTTCCAATAAAACATTTCAGTACTTGGACCACACGGACCGGTTTGTCCTGCAGGACCCCACCAATTATCTTTCTTTGGCAAAAAAACAATTCTTTCTTTTTTCATTCCTAAAGATTCCCAAGTTTTTGCCGATTCCTTATCCTTTGGAGCGTCTTTATCTCCTTTGAAAATACTTACTGCAAGTCTTTCAATTGGAATTTTAAGAACTTTTGTTAAAAATTCAAAACTATATTCAATTGCTTCTTTTTTAAAATAATCTCCTAAACTCCAATTTCCGAGCATTTCAAAAAATGTATGATGTGATGTATCTCCTACTTCTTCTATATCTTGAGTTCTTATACATCTTTGAACATTTACAAGTCTTTTTCCTTGTGGGTGTTTTTGACCTAACAAATATGGAACTAATGGATGCATTCCGGCAGTTGTAAACAAAACAGTAGGATCATTTTCAGGAATCAAACTCACATTTGGAATTTCTTTATGATTATGTAATTTAAAAAAATCTATATATTTTTTTATTAATTCTTTTCTATTTATCATTATTTAATTAAGAACTAGAGTTTTAAAAATATTTGTTTATCTTTAACTAATTACATTCAATTTAGAGAATTAAGTTTACTTTGAATATCTTGAAGTTGGGATTCTATTTTATCATCATATTTTCTTTCTTTGATTACTCTTTTTTGATTATTTATTCTTTTAAGAGGTTTTTCTTCTTTTAATATATCAGGCATATCTGTTTTTGGAAGAGTATTTTGTAATTTTTTTATACTATTATTTATTTCTCTTATTTTTCTATATAATTTTATCTTTAATTTAAATTCATTTAATCTTAAAAGTTTATATTTTTTTACTATTTTTATGACTCTTAGTAAATTCATCTCTGATAAAAGAATATCTTTTTTTGACTGAAGTGCTTCTTCATAATTAATTTTAATATGTATTGTATTTTCATTTTTTACCTTCTTATTCTTAGTTTTCATTCTATTCTAGAAAAAATTTCTTTATCTACTTTTTCAATTTGTTTTTTTATTAATTGAATTTCATTTTCCCAAGAACTTAATTCTCTTTCTTCATCATCTTTTATTTCTTTTATGTCTCTTAATATTTTTTCTATTTCTAATATTTTACTTTTTGTTTCATCAAATATTTGTAAACTTTCTTCAAATTTATCTAGTCTTATAAAAACAGGTTCAATTTTCCTTACTTTCTTTGTTACGTCTTTAAATCCTTCAGGAATTTCTCTTGTTAGAGGCTTTTCCATCATTTGCATTCTATCCTGTGCAAATTCATTTGGATCAAAAACCTCTTCACTCTCTTTTTCCCCAGCAATAGCATCTTTTATAGCCTCTTGAGAAAATTTTTCTCCAAAAGAACTATTTGGAAAACTAGGTAATTGATGTATTGGTTTGTCAGAATAATCTATTTCATCATCTATTCTTGGGAGTTCAGGAAGTTTTGGGAGTTTAGGTAATGATGGAATCCCTTTTTCTTTCTCTTTTTTATCAAACCACCCCATTTTATTATAATTATAAATCTATATTTTAATATATATGATAAGGTATATAGGTTTAAAAACTTTATTTTTTTTGTAATATTTAATAAATAATTATTAATAGCAAACCGAAAGGTATTTATTTGAATTATTTTTATTATTCAGATGTTAACAAAATTTCTTAAAGAAGTCGTAACAATTGTTGTTGGAAAACAAGTAGAAGATATAGTTAATTTACTTGATAGTAAAAAACATATTAATGAATTTCTTATTGCAAAAAAGATGGATATTACAATTAATCAAGCAAGAAATATTCTCTATAAACTTTCAGATAATGGATTAGTATCATCAATAAGGAAAAAGGATAAGAGAAAGGGATGGTATACTTACTTTTGGAAAATTGAAATTTTTAAATCTCTAGAATTTCTGAGAAAGATTCTAGAAAAAAGAATCGAACAATTTAACAATCAGATAAAAAGCAGGGAATTAAAACAATTTTATATCTGCGAGAGATGTAATATAGAATTTAACGAGGAGAATGCATTACTACATGATTTTACTTGTAATGAATGTGGAAGCATCTTCACTATAAAAGATAATAATAAGGTTTTAAGGGAATTTAAGAAGAATGTGGCTAAATTAGAAAGAGAATTAGAATTTGTTAACGAAGAGATTGCAAAAGAAAAAGAAAAGATAGATAAGATTAAACTTAAAGAAATTAAAAAAGAGGAAAAGATAAAATTAGAAAAAAGACTAGCTAAGAAGAAAGAGAGAGATAAATTAAAGAAAAAGATTGTTAAAAAGAAGATTAAAAAACCTATTAAGAAAAAGAAAACAAAAAAGAAGATAAACAAGAAACATAAGATTAAGAAAACAAAAAAGAAGAAATCTTTTAAGAAAAAGAAAAAATAATTTTAAATATGGTTGGAGTTTATAGAATTTATCCTAAGAAAAAAAGAAGTTTTTTTGCTAGTCTTAGTATAAATACAAATTTAATTTTAATTAATGTTGTTTTATTTATTATTTTTAGCATTTTAATTTTGAATAATACTAAATTTTTAGATTATATTGCAATAAAACCTGCTAATATTTTTCAAGCGAAATATCTTTGGACTTTTTTAACAAGCATGTTTATGCATGGTGGTTTCTTTCATATTTTTGCAAATATGTTCTCTTTACTTTTTATTGGATCCTTAGTTGAGAAAATTTTAGGTGCTAAAAGATATTTGTATTTATATTTAATATCTGGATTATTTGCAGGATTATTTTTTGTTTTATTTTCTCTAATTTTTAAAGGAGATTTATTTAGATTTGCTGTTGGAGCTTCAGGAGCTTTATTTGGATTAGTTGGATTTTTAATGATAATTACTCCTAATTTACCTGTTTATATAATGTTTATTCCAATTCCAATAAAAATGAAATATGCTGCCCCAGGAATTTTAATTGTTCTTTGGTTTATTTCTGCTGCAGGAAATATTCCGATTGGAAATACAGCACATCTTGGAGGATTAATTGCAGGATTAATTTATGGAGTTTATCTAAAAAATACTTATAAAAAGAAAACTCAATATATTAGTAAGCATTTTAGTTAAAATGAAATATAATTTTAATTTAAAGAGGGAATATAAGAAAAGTTGGAATTACATTAAGGAATCTAAGAATTTTATATATTTAATTATCGGAATTTTTATAGTTTTTATTTTAGTTGGTTTTTTCATTCCAACCCCTCAATCTGTTGTAGAACAGATATTAAAATTTATTAAAGAACTTCTAGAAAAGACTCAAAATATGTCTCAGGGAGAATTAATTAGATTTATCTTACTAAATAATTCACAAACTAGTCTTTTTGGAATAATTTTTGGAGTTTTATTAGGTATTTTTCCAATTATTGCAACTATTATTAATGGTTATTTATTAGGTTTTGTTGCATCAATTAGTGTAGAAAGAGAAGGATTTATCATTTTGTGGAAACTTTTACCTCATGGGATATTTGAATTACCTGCAATTTTTATTTCATTTGGTTTGGGTTTGAAATTTGGTACATTTATTTTTAGAAAAAATAAAAGTAAATCTTTTAGAGAATATCTAATAAATTCTTTAAGAGTTTTTTTATTCATTATTCTTCCTCTTTTAATTATTGCAGCAATTATAGAAGGAACTCTTATCTTTATTTATAAATAAATCAGTTAATTTTAAATACTCCTTTTCATTATTATTCTTATTAAATCAAATCAAGGAGGTTAAAATGGCTGATTGGCAAAAATGGGTGATTGTTATTGCAGGTATTGTAGCAGTAGTAGGTCACTGGGTAACTGGAATATTCTTAGATGTTATTGGTGGAGCAGTTGCAGCAATTGTTGGCTTTATGCTTGAATAATTGTATTAATTTTTATTTTATTTTTTTAACTTTATTAAATTTTTAGAAAGTGTACTTAATTAAATTTGGATTCTTATTGATTGGGGTACTAGAAAAGATTTAAAAGTATTTTAGAAATATTTATTTAAAAGTTTTTTTATTCTTTTAAATCACTAATTCCAAGCATTATAAAAAGAAGTCCAAGCAATATTGTAAACCAGAAAACTCCTCCTTTTAGAAAAACCCATGCTGAGTGAAGAAAATTAAAGTCTTTTCCAAGTAGTGTCCACGAATACGCTGATGAGGACCATGCAATTAAGATTGTTCCTACAAGCAAGATTAATCCTAGTATAAGTTCAAGCCATTTATTCATTGTATATATTATCTAATTTTTTTATTTAAAAAGATTTTGATTGTAGAGTGTATAGTATTTTTTAGCAGATTTTTATAAAATAAGTAAATGCATATGTTTTTAAAATTAAGTTTTTTACAAAATATTATGAGAGAAATTAAACAAATTAAGATAAAGAAGGATATGAAAATATCTGAATTAGTCAATGATATGAATCATATTGGATTTGGAGCTAGAAAAATTGGAAAAGCAAGTAATATTTTAAAAGATATGATTAATGATAAAGATTGTAAGACTTTTTTAGGTGTTGCTGGAGCAATGGTTCCTGGAGGAATGAAAGAAATAATTATTGATATGTTGGATGAAAAAGTAGCTGATGTTTTTGTAACAACGGGTGCTAATTTAACACATGATTTAATAGAAGCTTTAGGAGAAAAACATTATCAATTAGAAGAACAAGTAGAAAATGCGAATGATATTGAACTAAGAGATAAGAATATTGATAGAATCTATGATGTTCTATTAAAAAATGATGTTTATAAAAAGTTAGAAGACTTTTTTGAAAATATATATCCTAATTTACCTAAAAAAATGAATATTAGAGAATTTTTGTGGGAGATTGGAAAAAATATAGAAGATAAAAAAAGTATTTTAAGAATTTGTTATGAAAAGAAAATTCCTATTTTTTGTCCGGGAATTGCAGATTCTGGAATAGGTTTAATGATATGGGGTAGATTAGTAAAAAAAGAAAATATTGAAAAATTAAATGTTGATGTTTTTGATGATTTAAAAGAGATTTTGGATCTTGCTTGGACATGTAAAAAGGCAGGAGTTATTTATGTTGGTGGAGGATTACCAAAAAATTTCATTCAACAAGCAATGCAATTTTCAAATAAAGAAGGTGCAAATTATGGAATTCAAATAACAACAGATCGTCCTGAATCAGGAGGTTCAAGTGGTGCTCCATTAGTAGAAGGAATCTCGTGGGGAAAGATGGAAAAAGATGGGAAATATGTTAATGTTTGTTGTGATGCAACTATTGCTTTACCTTTAATTTATGGAGCTATTAAGAGGTAAAAATTTTTTAGATTTTTTATGGAGAGATTTCTCTAAAATTTTAAAAAGGATGTTTGTTTAAAAAGAATATGGAAGATAAATATTTTGAAAGATTTAAAAAACTGAGATCTAAAAGTAATTATAAGAGGGGATTAAAATCAGAAGCAAGTGATATTCTAAAAAAGAATTTTATAGAAAAATTAGATGAAGACTATTCTAAGATTATTAAATAATACAATACTTATCCTCCTTTTAGACCTTTTCTTAAGGAGGAAAGAAGTGGTAGTTACATCTTGGGAGTTGCTAAGAAATTAATGGATGTTGGAAAAAGTAATAGGAGGGCAGATTTTGCCTTAAAAGGAGCACAGCTCTATCATTTGCTTGGTAAAGGAAATAGAGATTCTGTAAAACAGAGATTAATTAAGATTATTGAATCTGATAAGTATGTAAATAAAACAATACTAGATAAAGCAGAATATTTTTTAAAACCCTCTTTTTTTGATACTATTAAATCTTTTTTTGTAAAAAATCCCTCCAAAGGAGGGCTTGAACAAAAAGCAACAATGACTGCAATTACTGTTTCTTTTATTGCTTCTTTATTTTTTTTGTCAACTAATATTACTGGTAATGTGATTGGAAATTTGAATCAAATAGGTTCTAATTGGATTGGAGGAGTTTTGTTTGTTTTAGGAATAGTTGGTTCTTTTATTTATTTTAAGAGGAAATAAATTCTTATAAAAAAGTCTTAAATACCCTTTTTCTTATTTTTTTATATGTTAACAAAAAAACAAGTAGAAGAGATTAGAGAACATTTGAATAAAGCACAGAATCCATTGTTCTTTTTTGATAACGATAATGATGGGTTATGTAGTTTTCTTTTATTACAAAAATATATTGGGAGAGGAAAAGGAGTTCCAATAAGATCGTTTCCTGAATTAAGTAAAGAATTTTTTAGAAAAGTTAAAGAATTAGATGCAGATTATATTTTTATCTTAGATAAACCTGTTGTATCTCAGGATTTTTTAAAAGAAGCAGAACAAATAAATATTCCTGTTGTTTGGATAGATCATCATCTTGAAGAAAATAAAATACCTGAATTTGTTAATTATTATAATTCTTCTCTCGATTATATTAAAGGATTAAATGGAGAATTTAAGGATAATAGATATGGAGGTGAACCCACTACTTATCTTTGTTATCAAGTATCACAGAAAAAAGAGGATCTATGGATTGCAGTTATTGGTTGTATTTCAGATAAATTTACTCCTGATTTTTATTCTGAATTTTCAAAAGATTATAGTGATTTATCTATTAAATCAAAAGAAGCATTTGATATCTTATATAAGTCACAAATAGGAAAACTTGCAAGAATATTTGGATTTGCACTAAAAGATAGAACAACAAATGTTATTAATGTATTAAAACTTCTAATGAAAGTTAAATCTCCTTATGAGATTATTGACGAAAATAATCAAAACTATATTCTTTATAAGAGGTTTAATCAGATAAACGAAAAATATCAAAGATTAATAAAGAAAGCAATAACAACTGAAAAAGATTCGGAAGGAATCTTATTCTTTCAGTATGGGGGAGATTTAAGTATTAGTAGTGAATTATCAAATGAGTTAAGTTATCTTTTTCCAAAAAGAATTATTGTAATTATGTATCTTACTGGAATTAAAGTAAATATTTCTGTTAGAGGAAAGGGAATTAGAAGTATGGTCTTAAATGCAATTAAGGATCTAGATGAAGCTAGTGGAGGAGGTCATGAAAATGCAGTTGGAGCGCAAGTTAAAATTAAAGATTTAGAAAAATTTAAAGAAAATTTAGCTAAATTAATTAAAGAAAATTAGAATATCGAAAACTATAAAAAGGGTTTTTTCTTATAATAAATATGAATGCAAGACTAAAATCTACGTGTTGGAATAAATGCGCGTTTGCATTAGTCTATGCTTCAATTAAACCCCACTCAATTTAATTCGGTGTTTTTCTTTTGGGCCTGAATTGGATTTGAGATTTTTCTTATTAACTAATTTTGGCTTAAAAAAAATATTTGAATTTTTTTGAGTTATTTTAAAAAAAATGGAGAGCATGATGGAAATAAGCGAGAAAACTGTTGTAGAAAGAGAGTTGAACCATTTAATGGAAGTTACTTTGCAGTTGGAATGTGAGTTGAGTTTAGCTCTTAGAACTTCTAGAGATTTTCAGTAGCTTAAAATTAAAAAGAGAAGGCATTTTATTAGTAGATAGTATGCTCTATTTTATTTAATAACTTTTTCCAATATAAACCCAATAATCTGCTTGTTTACCAGAGATAATACACTTTTTTCCTTTTAAGCTCGGTTGTTTTTCTGGGCGATTAAGTGTTTTTACCCCCTTTAATTTTTCTTTTAAATTATCTTCAACTTCTTTTGAATTTTTCAAAGGAACTAGAACAATTTTTTGTTTTTTTAATTTACTTAATGTATCTTTTAAATTTTCTGATTTATCTAATGAATTTTTTAAAAGTTTATCTGCTTTTTTAAATAAGGTATTTTGAATATCTTCTAATTCAAAATCAATTTGTTTTTTTAGGTTTTTCATCTTTATATTTATCTTTTTTTCATTATCCCTTCTTACTAATACTACTTCTTTTTTCTTGAAATCCTTTGGACCAATTTCAATTCTTAGAGGGATTCCTTTTAATTCCCATTCATTAAATTTATATCCTGGAGTTACCTCTAATCTATCATCCATTATTGGATCATATTGTGATAAATCAGAAAATAATTCTTTTGCTTTTTTTAATATTTGTTTATCTTTTTCAAACATTAATGGAACAATTACAATTTTATTTTCTGCAAGTTTTGGAGGGATAATTAAACCTTTATTATCTGAATGAATTGCAAACATTACTCCAAGCATTCTTGTTGAAATTGCATATGTTGATTGATAACAGTATTGCTCCTTTCCATTTTCATCCAAAAATTTTATATCATATACTTTTGCAAAATTTTGTCCATCATCATGATAATCTGGTCCTTGAATTGCTTTTCCATTTGGAAGATATAACTCTAAACTATATGTAGCAACAGCTCCTGCAAATTTTTCTTTATCTGTCTTTTTTCCTAATATTGATGGTAATGCCATATAATCTTTTAAGAATTCAGAATATATTTTTGTAATTCTATCTTTATCTTTATCAAGATCTTTTTTATTTGAATAGGCATTATGTCCTTCATTAAAAAGAAATTCTCTTGTTCTAAAAAAAGGAATAGGATGCCTAAATTCCCAACGTACAACATTTACCCATTGATTTAATTTTAAAGGCAAGTTTCTCCAACTTCTAATCCACTTTGAATAAGATTCATACATTATTGCTTCACTAGTTGGTCTTACTGCAAGTTTTTCACTTAATTTTGTATTTCCTGTATGAGTTACCCATGCAACTTCTGGAGCAAATCCTTTTACATGATCTGCTTCTTTAGATAAAAGCTTTTCTGGAATAAACATTGGAAAATATACATTCTTAATACCAATTTTTTTAAATTCTTTATCAATTATTTCTTTTGTTTTTTCCCATACATTAAGGGATGTTGGTCTAAAAATAATACATCCTGAAACAGAAGAATAATCTGCAAGTTCTGATTTTATTATTAATTGTTGAAACCATTCACTAAAATTCTCCTCTTTTTTCACAGATAAACCTTCTTTTGATTTTTTAGACATATATTATTTAAGAAACATTGGTTTAAAATTATTTTGTTAAAGCAAACTTTGATTTAATACCTCTGTTGATATTCTATTTACAGTTGTTTTTATATAATTTGATTCTAAAGCAAAACCTAGGCTTTCACTACTACCTATTTTAAAATTATTAATTCCTATAACCTTTCCTTCTTCATTAATTAAAGGACCTCCTGAATTTCCCGGATTTAGTGCAGCATCTGTTTGAATATATGCATCTATCTTATTTATTCCCTCTCTATGAATTGCAGAAATAATTCCTTGTGATACTGAAAACTGTAATCCCAAAGGATTTCCAATGGCAATAACTTTTTCTCCTATTTGAAGATCATCTGAATCTCCAAGAATTAATTCATTATAATCTCCAG
>CEQE01147912.1_pt1 | contig 14878 bp, 15 predicted proteins | sample 356201 | NCBI WGS metagenome assembly CEQE01 (sample SAMEA2619970, study PRJEB7988) | marine metagenome | biome: marine biome (ENVO:00000447); feature: mesopelagic zone (ENVO:00000213) & marine oxygen minimum zone (ENVO:01000065); material: "saline water (ENVO:00002010), including plankton...
TATCAGCTTGACGTAACCCAAAATTGGAAGCGCCCGATATCAAGCGGCATCGGCTTCCAATCGAACTTTTCGCGCCTCACGCCAGACAGATTGGCGCGATCACACGCAGCGTGGACTCGGGACGGGTTTCCGCGCTTCACTAGCAGACGGGCGTGTCGTCGGGGCGGCTGGGGGCTACGTTGACAGCATACGCTGCTAGAGCTCGTAAGCCGAGGAGGTGCTCAGCACAAATGCCCGCCTCAGAGACTAGATCGACAACCGTTCAAGCCGCTCTCCCCAGCTCCGAAACCCAGCACATTCCCGACGAATGGCGTCAAGCCCGACATCGATCGCGGCCAATGTGCCCATCAACGGCTTTTCATAGCCGGCGAACAAGTTCTGAACTCGCTTGGACGGAGCGGTGACGGGCGAATCGTTGATCTCCTCGGGGGTCGCGAATTGGGTGCGGATAGCTTCGAATTGGGGCGCCAACTCAGGTTTCGCGATGCCTGCCGCGAATCGTAGCGGATCGCTGAACAGCAATCCTTCGAACTCATGCATCACGACATACGGCACGAATCGTGCTGGATCAAAACTGCTGCCGAGGTCATCACTCACGTCTGCCGCGATCATGCGCTCGACGGTGGCCGCGCGGTCTTGGAAGGTCTGTTGGGGAGCATTTGATCTGCCCGGCCAAGTTTGAGGCATCCCGTAGCAGTCGACCATCGTGGTGACGACCAATCCCTGGTCTTGTTTCAAGTGGTTGAGAATGTCTTTGCGGGCGGAGGCCTACGGCGTGATGCCACCTCGCCGATTCCGTGCGCGGCGTCGGCCAAGTTTCCAGGAATCTACGCCTGAATACCCGCGGTCCCACAGGTACGGCCGGAGAACTTCCCTTGTGAAAAGTTCCTCGGTGTCACCCTCTACATGAACCAACAGCCGCGCCACAGAAGTCACTCACTCCTGGGGCGTCCGCCCAATCCATTCTTCTCCCAAAGTTCGCCCAAGCTGTAGTCCTCTAGCCAGGATTTCAGCTTCGAGGGATCTAGCCGCGTGAGCAACGTGCCACCGCCGATGCGGTCTGCCACCAACACGTCTTCTGGATCGAAGTGGTCGAGTAGCAACGACGATTGTGTCGAGACGATCACTTGAGTTTCGACCGACGCTGACCTCATCAGTGACGCCAACAGAGTGATGGCAGACGGATGCAAGCCTAGTTCAGGCTCGTCTACCAGGATCACCGATGGCCGAAAACGCTCTGGCTGCAAAAACAGGGTGGCCAGCGCGATGAACCGGAGCGTTCCGTCCGACATTGACGACACGTCAAAGTAGACGTCGGTGCCCACGTGGCTCCACTCCATGCGGATTGTATCCGAACTCAATTCTTGCGGGTCAAGTACGAAATCCTCGAAAAATGGAGCCACTTGCCGAACGGTCCTAACAATCAGGTTGTAAGAATCCTCGTGATTCTTTCTCAGCATGTAGAGAAAAGCCGGGAGGTTCGATCCATCAGGGCGCAGGCGCCGGTTGTCGTTTAGGTTCGCGGTCCTCTTCACCGGCGAGGACGAACTCGTGTCGTGGAAATGAAACACTCGCCAGTTGTCGAGGTGGAATTGGAAGTAATTCTTGGCGTCATTCGGTGTTGGCTGACTGATCCCCGCTTCCTTGCCAATTCTCCTCAATTCGTCGGGAAACGGTGGAACGTCCGATTCGGTCCCCGAGAAATACGCCACTTCGCGGCGCGGCACGAGTTCGTCAACATCTGTCACCTGAATCTCTATTTTATAGCTATTACCGTCGGGACGGAATGAGACACTGAGCTCCAAAGTCTCCGTTACCCTGGCCCCAAAGTGCAAAACCTTGTTGGCGCCGCCGGCTTTTGCGACATATTCCTGCAACCGCCGTTTCCGGATGGCGCGCAAGAACGTGAACACCTCGATGAAATTGGACTTCCCGGAACCGTTGGGACCGATGAGCAGGTTCATGGCTCCGAGACGCAAGTCTTCGATAGAGGCGATGCTCTTGAAGCCTTTGACGGTGATGGAGGTCAGTTCAGGCATGTGATTCTTCCCGTTGCCCGCCAGCGGTCCACTCGGCCGCGAATCCCGAGTGACACTCGTTTAGGGTGGTCACCCGCCAATTATATCGCACGCGAGAAGCCCCTGGTGTTTCTGCGAACCGCCCCTACCCCAACTCCGCCAGCAAGCCCTTGACGTACTCGACGCTCTTGCGATCCTTGTGGAGCTGGTCGCCGGTGTTGGCGCCTTCGATTGCCAGGTAGCCGTCGTAGCCGGCATCATGCATCGCTGAGATGGCGAATCGGTAGTCGATGTCGCCGTCGGGCAGAGGGACGCGAACGTAGTAGGTGTGATCGATCTCGGGGACGTGCACGCGGTACAGGCTCTTGCAGTGCCAGTACTTGGAGCGCGGGGCCAGGGCCACGATCGACTCCTCGGTCGTCTCCTCGGGGATGTCATACGTCCAGTAGACGTTGCCCAGGTCTGGATTCGCGAAGACGTGCGGACTATCGGCCAGGTCCAGCAGGTGGAGCGTCGACCACGAGTTGTCCGCGATGGAGTGTTGATGCACCTCGATCGTGACGTCCACCCCGACCGCGCCAGCCTTCTCGCCGATGTCGTGGAGGACGGCGGCCGTTCGGATGAAGTCGTTCTCGGTCGCCGTCTGGCTCGATCCGTGCGAAGTGGGAGCGCCGTTGGCCCCGGAATCGAGCGCCACGGTCCGCGGCGGGGTTCCGAGCGCCGTGTTCACGATCTCCGCCCCGATCCAGCCGGCGATCTCGACGGTCTTCTCCAGGCGTTCGCGATTTTGAGCGGCGACGTTTGGCTGGCTCAGACCGCCGCCTGCTCTGATCGCTACGCATGGCACGCCGGCGTCACGAAGCTCTTTTTGCAGCTCCGTCGCCTGAGCCTGAGTCGTTGCCAATCCGCCGAAGCTCTCGAGGCCGAGTTCCATGCCGTCGAAACCGATATCAGCGACGTGAGCGAAAAACCGCGCCCTTTCGGGTCCTGTTGGGATGTTCCAGGCTTCCCCTGCAGCAAACGGGTAGTACGTGCCGCGACGAAATGCATAGCAAATTCTCAAAGGATTCCCTCCCTGGCTCGTGTATCGTGCCTGATCCCGCATAGAGTGAAGATCGGGCTTACGATGCGATGATATCAGCCTCTAGTTCAGATCGAAAGACCTCTTCGCCAGGTCTACGATGTAACGGCTGATTGCCAGAGATGACGTGGCGCCAGGGGAGGGGGCGTTCACGACGTGGATGGCGTTCTCGGTCTGGGCGATGCTGAAGTCCTGCACCAGGTTGCCCGCGGTGTCGACAGCCTGGGCGCGCACACCGGCGCCGGGCATGTGGAGGTCATGGTCCTGCAATTCCGGCACCAATGTCTGAAGCGACCGCACGAACGCCGACCTGATCACCGATCGGTATTGCTCGTTGATCCCGACCTTCCAGTACTTGCGCGACATCCGCCAGAATCCGGGGAATTTGAGCGCGTCCATCGTGTCGCCCAGGTCGAAGCTGGTCTTCGAGTAGCCTTCGCGCTTCAGGGCGAGCACAGCGTTCGGCCCCGCCTCCACGCTGCCGGAGATGCGTTTGGTGAAGTGTACCCCGAGAAACGGGAGCCGAGGATCGGGGACGGGGTAGATCAAGCCGTTGACCAGGTGGGCTTTCTCCGGCTTCAACGACAGGTATTCGCCGCGGAATGGGATGATCCGCACGCCGACATCCTGCCCCATCATCATGGCCACCGAGTCGGCGTGGAGCCCGGCGCAGTTAATCACGGCGCCGACCTCGACGTCTCCGGCAGCCGTCTCGAGGTTCAGCGTGCCGTTGCGCCGCGCTATGCCGGTCACCTCGGCGTTGGGGATGAGCTCGCCGCCTTTCTCCCGCATCTCGTCGCAAAACGCGGACGACACGTCATCGTAGTTTACGATGCCCGTGTTGGGAGACCAGATCGCCTGAACGCCGGCGGCGTGAGGTTCGATCTCCCTCAACCGCTCCTGTCCGACGATCTCCAGACCTTCCGCCCCGTTGGCGGAGCCGCGCCTGTAAAGCTCTTCCAACATCGACACTTCGGTCTCGTCGACGGCCACGATCAGCTTGCCGCACATCTCGTACGGAACCTCATGTCGGTCGCAGAAACGGCGCAGCATTGCGCCGCCGGTCGAACAAAAGTTGGCTTTCTGGGAGCCTGGGGCGTAATAGATTCCAGCGTGGATGACGCCGCTGTTGTGACCGGTTTGGTGCTGGGCGATCCGCGATTCCTTCTCGACAACGACGACCTTGGAGCGAGGATGCTCCTGCGACAATCTCATCGCGGTGGCCAGGCCAATGATGCCGCTGCCGATGACGCCGATGTCGTACTTGCGTGATCCCAATGATGTCCTCGTTGTTGAAGGGCGGAACGAGCTCCCAATGCCGTCGCATCGGTTCGTCAACCGGAGTCAAGCCATAACCCTGTACGTCCTATTTTAGCATACGTAGCGTCTTAAGCCGTTTAATGTACGCCGGTGTTCATTGCAGTGCAGTCGCTGTACAATAGTGGCGCTTTCGAAACGGAACTTTTTAGGAGGTATGCGGCAAATGACCGAACAGGAGTATCGAAAACCGATACCGGAGCCAGTGCCGGAGACCCAGTTCTACTGGGACAAGGTGCGTGAGCATGAGCTCTGGATACAAAAGTGCAACGACTGCAATCATGTCTTCTTTTATCCCAGGCTGCACTGCCCTGAGTGCACCTCCGACAGCGTCGAACCCATGCAAGCCTCCGGCAAGGGGATTTTGCACACATACATGATCAACCAGCGCCCGCCTCCCGGCTGGGAAGCCGAAGCGCCGTACGCAATCGCAATCGTCCAACTCGAGGAAGGCCCTCGGATGATGTCCAACATCGTCGGCATCGAAAACACGCCGGAGAACCTGGTGCTCGACATGCCGTTGGAGGTTGTGTTCGACGACGTGCTGCCCGACGTGACGATCCCGAAATGGAAGCCTGCATAGCACGGGCCGGGCGTCTGCACCGCGCTCGCACGGGATTCGATTCACACACTCAAATCAGGCAGTCAATCGGAGGATTTCAATGTCACTGAGATACAAAGTCGGAATTGTCGGCGCAGCCGAATCGACTGAGTTGGGCACCATCCCGGAACAATCCCAAACGCAGCTACACATAGACTCCGCCATTAACGCCATGCGGGACGCCGGAATCGACAAGACACAGATCGACGGGATTGCCAGCACTCTGAACCCGTCCATTCTTGCCAGCTACTTCGGCATCGTTCCGAAGTGGGTCGACAACACCTCGCTGGGCGGAACCTCGTTCCTGATCCACGTTCGGCACGCCACGGCGGCGATCGCAGCGGGCTTGGCCACGACCGTGCTCATCACCCACGGCGAGAGCGGACGAAGTCGCGTTGGGGTGCCAGGCGGCCGAGGAAGCCAGCGGGACAACTCGTACCCCGGCCAGTTCGAGTCGATCTACGGCACGTTCGGCCCAACCACCCAATTCGGCATGGGCGTGCTTCGCTACCTCAAAGAGACTGGCACGACCATGGAGCAGCTCGCCTCGGTCGCAGTGGCGCAGCGCAAGTGGTCCAACAAGGTCCCACGAGCCAAGTTCGGAGACCTCATCACGACCAACGACGTGTTCGAGAGCCGGATGATCTGCTACCCGTTCAACCTGCTCATGTGCTGCCTCGTCACCGACGGCGGAGGCGCCCTGATACTCACCAGCGCCGATCGCGTCGGTGATTTCAAGACAAACCCCTGCTACATCATGGGCACAGGCGAGTCGGTCGAAACGTCCGTCGTCAGCCAGATGTACGACATGACGAGTTCGGCCGCGTTCAGGACCGCCAGCAGCGCGGCCTTCGCGGAAGCCCAGGTTTCCCATGACGACATCGACCACCTGATGATCTACGACGCTTTCGCCCACCTGCCCATCTACGGGCTAGAAGACCTCGGCTTCGTCGGACGAGGTGAGGCTGGCGCGTTCATCGAGGAAGGCAATACTTCCCCAGGCGGTAAGCTGCCGATGAACACCAACGGCGGCGGCCTGTCCTACACGCACACCGGCATGTACGGAATGTTCGCCATCCAGGAGGCGGTGCGCCAGATCAGAGGTGAAGCGGCCCACCAGGTCGACGGCGTCAAGACCTCCTTCGTGCAGGGAGTCGGCGGCATGTTCATGGCAGCCGGAAGCCTCATCTTCACCAACGAGGCGCCGCACGACTAGGCTACGCCCCCGCGTGAATCGAATCGAAACGTTGCGATTGACCCTGCGTTGATTGAAAAACATTTCACTGAAACGAGATAGGGGCGAACGGAAAAGAAGCTCCAGCCTTCATCCGTTCGCCCTGGTCACCGACGAAAATCACGCGTACAATTCTTGCCGGAGAGACCCACCCAACATTCTCAAAGGCGCACTCCCATGACCGACATCCTCTGCTACGCCGACAGCTACCTCCGTGAGTTCGACGCCCGTGTCGTCGCGGTTGCGGGCAAGGGCGTGGTGCTTGACCGCACCGCGTTCTATCCCGGCGGCGGAGGCCAGCCCTCGGACACAGGCGTCCTGCACGCGGGCGATGCCGAGCTGAATGTCCGCAAGATATCACGCGTCGACGGCCAGTACGTCCACGAGCTCGACGGCGAATCGCCTGATGTGGCGTCGACCGTACACGGGGCGGTCGACTGGGAGCGCCGATACCAGCTCATGCGCACCCACACCGCATTGCACATCCTGTGCGGCGTCGTGTGGCGTGACTACGGCGCCCAGGTCACGGGCGGCAACATGCAGCCGCTCAAAGCCCGCATGGACTTCGAGCTCGAGAACATGACGGCCGAGTTCGCCGATGAGATCGAGGCTGCGGTAAACATCGAGGTTCAGGCGGACAGGGCCATCGCGATCAAGGTCCTGCCGAGGGAGGAAGCCTTCGCGATCCCCGACCTCATCCGCACCAAGATCAACCTGCTGCCGCCTCAGATCGAAGAGGTCCGCACAGTCGATATCACCGGCCTCGACCTCCAGGCCGACGGCGGGACCCACGTGGCCAGCACGCTTGAGGTGGGACGGATCCGGGTCGTCGGACACGAGAGCAAGGGCCGCATCAACAAGCGGCTGCGCATCGAGGTCGACGCCTAGTCGGCGCTCGCACATCGCGCCAATCTAGCCTACAACTCTAGTTCCGATCGACCGGTCACCCCGCCGGCGTCGTCCGACACTGCCTCGATTCGGATCGCGCCACGATTCGGGCCTTCATGCGATAATTGCCGCATACGATTATCAAGGAGGCGTTAGCATGCCCAACAAGGTCCTCATCACCGGCGCAACAGGTTACATCGCCGATATGATCCTACCCACGTTCCGAGAACGATACGAGACCGTCTTGGTCGACATCAAGGAGCGCAACCGCCGGGACGAAGTCGTTGAAGACGTCGAGATCGCCGATCTCATCGACCCGGACCGAACGGCGTACGCCCATCTCTTCGAGGGTGTGGACGCGGTGGTCCACCTCGGCCACAGGGGCCGGCGCGGAGACAATCCCCTGGATCACTACTTCGACGAGAAGAAGAACGTGGATATGGCATACAACGTCTACCGCACGGCGTACGACGCCGGCGTGAGTCGCGTCGTCATGGCCAGCTCGAACCACGCATCCGACTGGTACGAGCACAACCTGATCCACGAACGCCGAATGGAGGTCTTGGACCCGTACACGCTGCCCCTCTCCGACAACTTTTACGGGTGGGCCAAGGCTGCGTACGAGCACATGGGGTTTCTTTTCGCGGGCGGCAACATGGGGTTCAGAGACGCCTCCGGCCGAGAAGTCCATACCGGTGGAGCCGGAGTCGGAACGCGCAAGATGGGCGCCGTCTTGGTCAGGATCGGCGCTCCCCGTGAGTTGAAAGCGGACGCGTACAGAGGCGATCCGGGAAACTTCAAACGAGACCTGGGCGCCTACGCGAGTCCACGCGACCTCGCTCAGCTCTTCTCGAAGGGCGTCGACGCACCCACCATCGACAACGAACACGGGGTGCCGTGGCTGATCGTATACGGCATAAGCAACAACACACGGGCATTCTGGTCGCTTGCCAGCGCCCGCAAGATGCTGGGCTACGAACCCGAGGACGATTCGGAGGTCAAGTTCGCCGACGAGATCCGAGGTTTCCTCGTAGGTGAGGGCGCTTCGGGAGGTGTCGGCCGGCTTGGCGCTTAGCGATTGACGCCTGACGAGCACGATCCCCAACGGCAGCGGTAGGGGGCGCCTGTGGCCAGTTGAGTCCGATTTGGACCATTTCGCCCGAATATTCATGAAATAAAGGCTATGTGAAACTTGACACTAAGCCCACATCGGTTCTAATATCTCTTGATTGGCCGGAGTTTCGCCGACAGTGTGGGGTGTGGTGATGCTTCTTAATGTGTCTCAACTCTTGCTGGAACCAAGTGGTTCCAGCCGTGAGTACCAGTTGGAGGAGCGGGCAGCCCTCCTGGACGGCGCCGAAGACAGCGTGGTGACCGGAACGGTCCTGCTGTTCAGGACCGACAAGAGCGTGTGGGCCAGTGCGTCGCTGAACACGGAAGTCCGCGTCGAGTGCGGCAGATGTTTGGCAGCGTTCGGCCAACCGATAGACATAACGATCGAAGAGGAGTTCTTCCCGCTACTGGATCCTGTAACCGGTATCAAGGAGAAACCGCTCGACGATGACGGCGAGTATCAGTATCTGAGCGAAGACCACATGCTGGACCTTTCAGGCCCGGCAAGGGATTGCGTCTTGCTTGACATGCCCATGAAGCCACTTTGCAACCCAACCTGCGCCGGTCTCTGTTCGAACTGCGGAGTCAACCGCAACGACGTTCAGTGTCTGTGTGACAGCGCGGCGATCGACCCGCGTTGGGACGCGCTGCTCAGCTTGGCCGCCCACAACGTTGACGAAAACTAATCAGTGCCGCTACGCCGACACCGAAAACATAACCATAGAGGAAACTGAAATGCCACCGCTACCCAAAAAGAAACATTCGAAAAAGCGTCAGGGCGGACGTTCCGCCCACTTCGGGATGAAGCGCGCTTCACTCTCTCAGTGTCCTCAGTGCAGGAGCGCCAGGCTGCCCCATCGGGTATGCCCCAATTGCGGCTACTACAACGGCCGGGAAGTGGTTCCGTCCGATACTGCCATTTAGCGTTCAGACTAACGCGGACTCAATCCGAAATCGTTAGGAGCCTTTGATGACCCTCACGTTCCAAAAGCGCGCCCAAGGCCCACAAGTTGCATACCTGTTCCCCGGTCAGGGAGCACAGGCTGTCGGTATGGGCAAAGAACTCTATGATGCCTCACCCGCGGCCCGCGAGGTGTTCCAAGAGGTCGACGATGCGCTCGGAAGACCGTTAACCAAGGTGCTTTTCGAAGGCCCCGAAGACGATCTCAGGCAAACCATCAATGCTCAGCCCGGCATCATGGCCGTCAGCCTCGCTTGCGTGAAGGCCATGGAAGAGAGCCTGGATCCGAAAGAGATGCCGCAGCCGGTCATGATGGCCGGCCACAGCCTGGGCGAGTACACGGCGCTCGCGGTCGCCGGCGTCCTCGATGTCTCCGAAACAGCTCGCCTGGTCCACATGCGGGGCTCCCTGATGCAGGAAGCGTGCGACAAGAACCCCGGAACCATGGCCGCGGTCATCGGCCTTGACCAGATGGCGCTGGAAGAAGTGGCCCGCGAGACTGGCGTGTGGGTGTCAAATGTCAACACCGCCGAGCAGATAGTGATCAGCGGCGAGCCGATGGGCATCGCCAGGGCGATGGACTTAGCCAGCGCCAGAGGCGCCAAGAAAGTCATTCAACTCCGAGTCGGCGGTGCGTTCCACTCCGGGCTCATGGAGCCAGCCAAAGCGGGACTGATCGAGGCCATCGATTCACTCAAGTTCAACGATCCGCAAGTGCCGATCATCGGCAATTGCACTGGAAAGCCTCTAACCACTGCCGACGGCGTCAAGCAGGAGCTGGTGTCCCAGATCTGCTCTTGCGTCCAATGGAACGATTCGGTAGGCTACATCATCGACTCGGGCGTGGACAGCTTCCTCGAGATCGGACCCGGAAGAGCTCTCAACGGCATGGTCAAACGGATCAGCCGTCAGGCGACCACTGCGAACATCGGGGACATACAATCCATCCTGGAGTTGCACAAGAACTAGCATTGTATGCTCCGTCCCGACGACGGCGCCCCATTCGAACCTTTGTGGACGGTCCCGAAAGTGATTGCGCAAATGATGTCGCACGTTACGAGAGTGTGAGTACGTCGCTCGACGACATGCGTGATCAATGACAGCTACAAAGGCTCCATCATCCCGACGCCTGACACGAATCGCCGCAATGCAGATACTGTGTGAAGTCGATTGCGTTAGGCACGAACCGGACGAAGTCGTCGAGCGCCGAATCGCCGAGGAACCATTCAACGCTCAATCGGAGACGTTCCTCAAGGACGTTTCCAAGGGTGTGCTTGCAAATCTCGGAGAAATCGATAACATTATCTCCGAGTTCGCGCCGAGTTGGCCCCTGAACCAGATGGCAATCGTGGACAGGAACTTGTTGCGCATCGCCGTTTACGAGATAGTCATGTGGGGCGCAACGCCGCCTAAGGTCGCCGTCAACGAAGCCGTTGAGCTGGCCAAAGCGTTTGGATCGGAAAGTTCACCGAAATTCGTCAACGGCGTGCTTGGGTCGGTCATGGAATCCATAACCGAAAAGTAATACCCTAAGATTTCAACAGCTTATCGACCACGGAGGTAATACAGTGGCAACAGTCTTGGAGCGAGTGCGAAACGTCGTGGCTGAAAAGCTAACCGTGGACGAGTCGGAAGTGATCCTTGAGGCGTCATTTACTGAAGACCTCAATGCAGATTCCCTCGACCTGGTAGAGCTCATCATGGCCTTCGAAGAAGAATTCAGCACCGATGACATCCCCCTGGAGATATCCGACGAAGACGCGGAGAACATCGCCACGGTCCAACAGGCCGTCGAGTTCCTGTCCGCACAGGGTATCCAGGACGACTAACGTCCGCCTCGTTTAAGGTCTCCAACCGGTTCATTGCATAGGCAGGCCCATCGCGGCCTGCTTATGGTGTGTTTTTGGCGCCTCCTCCGCTCATGGCGCGGACACCCGAGGCTGCAAATCTCGCCCACCTCATCAGAACCCCACTGCATCTGAACTGCCGAAACCGATGCCTCATCCATTAGTGCCTGCCCTCGGGTTCTTCGTATGCCGCCGCGAACTACACAATCTCCCAACTGAGGGGATAGCCCCAACCCTTGTTGTCTGGTACTCTTGTCCCGAGTGTCGGCGGGGCGCCGGTGTAATCCGGGATTTGGACGATCTGGCGGCTCCCCACTCTGTTCGTGCGGGGTCGATCACACATTTCCCTGCCTTACGCGACTCCGAAAGTCAGCCTGAACGGATGCTCTGTGAGAGAGAACATCTTCATCACCGGATTCTCTGGATCCGGCAAGACCACAACCGGTAGGAAGACCGCAGAGTTGTTGGGTTGGCGGTTCGTCGACACCGACGACGAGATCGTCCGCGCCGCAGGAATGCCCATCGAAGACATATTCGCCCGGGACGGCGAATCCGGCTTCAGAGAATTGGAGCATCGGACTCTGGCGAAAGTCGCGCAAGGCTCGCGCCAGGTGGTGTCGACCGGCGGCGGGATCATCATGGGCGCGGCCAACCGCCACACGATGGAGTCAAACGGCCTCGTGGTGCTCCTGGAAGCCAGCCCCGAGAGAATCCTGGAGAGGCTGGAGCTTCAACAGGAGATCGAAGCCGACGATGTCGCCGTCCGCCCAATGCTCGCCGACGACGAATCGCTCGACAGGGTCCGATCGCTGAAAGCGCTGCGCCAAGAGAACTACAACCGTGCGACATGGATCGTCAACACGGACGATTTGACGCCCATCCAAGCTGCACGAGAGGCGATCCGAGGATGGAACATGGCAAACGACAACACGTCGAAAGCGATTCCTAAAGAAGCGGACCTCGCCGCCGAGGTACACACATCTTCAGGCGACTATCCTCTGTGGGTAGGCTGGGACATCCTGGACGAACTTGGCGCCAGGGTGCGGAGGCTCCTCGATCCGCCCGTCGCGTACATAGTCTCCGACGAGGGAGTTCGCGGTCAGGCCCGACGAGCTCAGCGGGCGATGGAAGCCGTCGACATCCCCACCCACCTGTTCTTCATCCCGCCCGGCGAGCGCAGCAAGACGCTGGCCATGGCGGAGCACATCTACACCTGGCTGGCCGGACACAAAGCCGAACGTGGCCACCTGATCGTCGCGGTGGGCGGCGGCGTAGTCGGTGATCTCGCAGGCTTCGTTGCGGCGACATACCTGCGGGGCATGCCGCTGGCCCAGGCGCCGACCAGTCTGCTGGCGATGATGGACGCTGCGGTCGGAGGCAAGACGGCCGTCGATCTGCCGCAGGGCAAAAACCTCGTCGGAGCCTTCTACCAGCCCAAGTTCGTGTTGGCTGACGTGTCTTCGCTCCAATCCCTGCCATCGAGGGAGCTCACATCTGGGTGGGCCGAGGCGATCAAGCACGGGCTCATCATGGACGAAGGGCTGCTGTCCACGTTCGAGAGCCAACGAGAGCCGATCATGGCGCTCGAACCGGAAATCGCGACGGATGTGATTCGGCGCAGCGTTGCAATCAAAGCCAACGTCGTCTCCCAGGACGAGCGCGAGACCCTGGGGGTCCGAATACTGCTCAACTACGGGCACACAATCGCCCACGGCATCGAGGCGGCCACCGGTTACGGGACGTATCTCCACGGCGAGGCCGTCAGCATCGGGATGATGGGCGCCGCCCACATCGGCGAGTCGATGGGCATGATGTCGGCGGGCGAGGTGGCGCGCCAGCGCTCGATTCTGGGCGCCTACGGGCTGCCCCTGGATTGCCGAGGCATCGAGGTGGAGGCCATCGAAGAAGCCATGCGCTCCGACAAGAAGACCGCGGCGGGCACGATTCGTTGGGTATTGCTTGACGGCATCGGGAACGCCGCCACCCGCAACGACGTCCCCGCTGAGCTTGTGCACGAAACCGTGCGCATGCTGACCGCCTAAAGTCCGCGGTCCGCTAAGTGGACTGGCTATGGCTGATCCTGATGGGCCTCGGCACCGGGGCATACGGCATCCTCGTCGGCGCCGGCGGTGGGTTCATCCTCGGCCCGATCCTCTTGGTCTTCATGGACCTCGAACCCAAAGTGATGGCCGGAACGGTTCTCGCCTCGGTCGCGATCAGCAGCATTTCCGGCGCGGTCGCGTACCGGCGGATGAAGGTGATCGACTACCGCAGCGGCTTGCTCTTTGCCGCCGCCGCGATACCCGGGTCGGTGCTCGGCGCCTTGGGCGTCGGTTCGATTGCTCCGAACACGTTCCGCATCCTCTTCGGCGTCCTGTTGCTCGCTCTAGCCGCCCTCTTGGCCCTCCGGCCCAATCTGCCCGACCCCGAGACCGTCGAATCGCCTAAACACATCCTCTCGACGACCGTGCGTTCACGGCGGATACGCACTGAAGACAGGATCGAGTACCGGTACGAGTTCAACGAACTCCTGGCGACGTCATTCAACGTCTTCCTGGGGTTCATTTCGAGCTTCTTCGGAACGGGCGGAGGGTTCCTGCGCACGCCGGTGCTGATCTCCGCATTCGGGTTTCCGGTGAGAGTCGCGGTGGCCACCTCGGTGTTTGCCCTGTCTTTCTACGCGACGGTTGGGGCGGCGACCCATGCGACTCTCGGGCATGTTGAGTGGTATCCAACATTCCTGTTCACAGGCATCGGACTGGTTGTCGGCGGTCAGATCGGCGCCCGGTTGACCAGCAAGGTCAAAGGTCCGTGGATAATGCGCCTGCTCCTGATAGTCGTCCTGATCCTGGGTATCCGACTCATCTACGAGGGGATCTGGGGGTGAGCATCGCCGCTCCAACTGGCCGTTGGCAATGTGGCCGCCGAGCAGAAGAATCCCTCACGTCCGTTGTTGGTGCGCAACACGGCGAAACGGAAACGGATTAGCGCCGTTAACTGAACTCGCTCGCTGTCAGGCCGGAACGATCTCTCCCTGTTCATTCGCCTTAAGCAGCGCGACGAAATCGTAGCCCCGGCGTCTAAGCTCCGCGCCGCCCCCCGCGTCGCGGTCCAGGATTGTGATGACCTTTACGACCCGGTGACCGGCAGCTTCCACCGCGTCGATCGCATGGAACAGGCTGGCAGCGGAAGTACATGCGTCGTCGACCACCGCGATGCGAGCGTTCGGGCCGAGATCGGCCATCGGACCCTCGATGGCGCGTTTGCCGCCGTGCTCCTTGGCCTCTTTGCGCACGATCAACCCAGGCACGGGATGCCCTTCGAGGTGACTCACCGTCGAAACCGAGGCGACGATCGGGTCGGCGCCAAGCGTTGGGCCGGCGATCGCCTGCGCATCGCAATCCTTGAGGATGGGGAGGATTGCCTTGGCGACGTGGTACCCCGCCTCGGGGTCGAGCGTGATGATCCGCCCGTCGAAGTAGTAGTTGCTCGTGCCTCCGGCCGAGAGTTGGAACTCGCCGAACAACAGCGCCCCACGTTCTTTGGCCAATTCCAGGATGATCTCGGCTTCAGACTTGCTCATCTACATCCCTCACTGTTCTCTCTCGTGGAGCGACCCTGTGTCGACATCCCAATCACCGTGCACATTTTCATTCGTGTTGTCTCGACCACGCACTCCGTCACGGTTCCAACTTGGCCCCTCTGGTCTCTTCCGTCCCTTGGGTCCCTGACGTCATCCTGTGCTCCCTCGGCCAACCCCGTACGCCTCTCACGAACCTGTGCGCCTCTCGCAACCACAACACCTCTCACCATCCTGA
>CEQE01118557.1_pt1 | contig 14874 bp, 17 predicted proteins | sample 356201 | NCBI WGS metagenome assembly CEQE01 (sample SAMEA2619970, study PRJEB7988) | marine metagenome | biome: marine biome (ENVO:00000447); feature: mesopelagic zone (ENVO:00000213) & marine oxygen minimum zone (ENVO:01000065); material: "saline water (ENVO:00002010), including plankton...
GGCCGGCTTCGGCGGAATACTCTCGCGTGCTCAGGGGTTCTGCTGACGTGAGATGGCCGTGCGCACTCGATCATGCCTGCGGGGAGACGCGAGGTCACGCCGCGGCCGGCTGCGGGCCGGTCACGACCGTTCGATGCCGAGGTCCTGTCGTTCATCGACGGACTCTACGGCGCGGCGCTTCGACTGACGCGCAACGCGGCCGATGCCGAAGATCTCGTGCAGGAGACCTGCCTGAGGGCGTTTCGATTCGCCGGGACGTTCGAGCCGGGGACCAACCTCAAGGCCTGGGTCTTTACGATCCTCCACAACACCTTTCGCAACGATGTCCGGCACGCGGGCCGGGATCCGATTGACGTGGACTCGGAAGTGGTGGAGCGGGCGCCGACTCGTGGGGGCCAGGAGACGTCGCCCGAGCAGTTGCTGCTCAGGCAGACCCTGGACGCCGACCTGCAAGCGGCGCTCGACGCGCTGCCCGCGCCGTTCCGCCAAGCCGTCTGACTCAGGGACGTCGAGGAGTTTTCGTATGCCGAGATCGCGGAGATCCTCTCGGTGCCCTTGGGGACGGTGATGTCACGGATCTCGCGTGGCCGCCGACTGCTCTACGCCGCGCTCGCCGGGACGCCATTGGGTCTGGCGAAGGCGGGAGCCGGGTCATCGTGAGCACACATGCTGCTGTTGTTGGGGCTTTTGCCGGGCTGCCGGCGTCATATGGGAAGGGCCGGGCGTCGGTGTCCCGGGCTCTGGCGGGACTTCGATCATGAAACGCTGTAGTGATTTCGATCCGTTGTTCACCCCGTTCGTCGATGGTCAGCTCGACGAGACCGAGCGAGCCGGGGTCGAGGCTCATCTCGAGGCCTGTCCGCCCTGCCGGGATCGCGCCGTGGCCGAGCAGACGGTCCGCGAGGTGGTGCGGACCCGCGCCGACGCGCTGGCCGAGCGAGCCTCCGGGGCGTTGGTGGCCCGATGCGCCGAGACCCAAGAGCCCGACGCTCGGTCGAGCCGGCTGGCTGGAGTCTTCGGCCGGCTCTCGACCCCGTCGCGATGGGTCCCGCTGTCCGCCGCGGCGACCTTGCTGCTGGCGATCGGCGGCGTGTTCGTCGCCGGCCAGAACGAACGGCTCGACGCCGCCTTCGCGGCGCAGATGGCGATCGATCACACGCGCTGCTTCGAGTCGAGCCAACTCGAACCAGGGCAGCTGTCGGCGACCGCCGTCGAGGTCTCGTTCCAGCGCGACCAGGGATGGAACGTTGCGGTACCGGCGGTCGACGGGTTGGAACTGCAGGATGCGCGGAGTTGCGGGTATGCCCACGGCGGCATGGCGCATCTGCTGTACCGGCGCGATGGCGTCCGGTGTCGCTGTTCGTCCTGCCCGAGACCGAGCGGCGCAGCCGGTACCTTGAGATCATGTGGCATGACGCGGTAGTCTGGTCCGAGAATAACCGGACATTCGTCCTGGTCGGGCAGGAGGGTCAGGTCGAGATGGCCAGCGTGGCGGCGTCGATTCGGGGCGTATCACGCTGAGAGACGAGGTTGGCGATCATGCAGTGGCGATGGATGACAGCGACCGTGGCGGCGTCGGCGCTTGCCTTTCTAACCTTCCCCGCGTTCCCCGAGTTTTCGAGCGCGACACCCTGGTCGTCTGCCGAGGCGACGGAGTCAGCCGCGTGCGACGCCGACGCGCGGGCCGCCAACCTCGATTTCACGCTCAAGGACATGAACGGCGAGGATGTGGCGCTCGCGTCGCTCAAGGGCAAGGTCATCTTGCTCAACTTCTGGGCCACCTGGTGCGGCCCGTGCAAGGTGGAGATCCCCAGTTTCGTGGAATTGCAGGACGAGTATCGCGATGAAGGTCTGGCCGTCCTGGGCCTATCAGTGGATGACACGGTCGAGAAGCTGAAGCCCTTTGCCGAGGAGTACAGCGTCAACTACCCGCTGCTCGTCGGCCTCGGCCGCGACGATGTGCAAGAGGCGTTCGGGCCGGTCTGGGGCATCCCGGTGACCTTCTACATCGATCGCGAGGGCACGCTCTGCAAGAAGCACATGGGCCTGGCCACCAAGGAGCAGGTCGAGCGCGATGTTCGCTCGATGCTCTAGGCGAGCGCACGGCTGTCACGTTCGTCCACTCCAATCGCCATCGATGACCGCTGAACGCGACCCGCTGAAGGGATTCACCGAAGCCCGACTCTCCTGCGGCTGCCGTCTCGGCTTCCGCGCCGGTGTCGAGGGCAGTCCGGTGCTGGTCATGGTGGAGCGGAAGGCGAGCACCTGTCCCTTGACGTTCCACGTCGAAGGCCTGGCCGTGTACGACCATCGTGAGGCGCTTCGCCCGCCCACCCGCCCGCACCTCAGCGAAGAAGAAGGCTACGAAGAAGAGGGGTAAGCCCAGGTGAATCCTTGGGCTGGCCGCCCCGGCGCTCAGCGCCGGTTCGACGGGCTCGGCACCGTTAGGTTCAGGGACGCGCCGCCGGGGCCGATGTCGACCAAGGTGGCGACGCCGGCCAGTTGGCGTAGCCGCCCGCCGATGAACAGTTCGCTCCGGTCGAGTTCCTCCACGACAGCGACGTAGTAGTTCCCCTCGGGCAACCCGACGAACTCGAACCGCCCCTGCGAATCGGGTTGGGCCAGGGTGACGTGCCGGGCGTAAGGGGCCCAGAAACTCGGGTTGACCGAGAAGACCACCACGGTCCGGTCGGTGCGGACGCCGCCTCGGTCGGTCCGCAGGGTCCCGGTGAGCGACCGTTGGCCGGGGCGCACGATCAGCCGGACGTCCGGAAGGTGCGCTCCGCTTGTGAGGTCGAGGGGGACGGCGGTGACGTCACGTCCCTGATACAGCACCTCCGCGAGCATCCACGGCGAGGGCAGCCCATCGAGTCGAAGGAAGCGCGGGCCGTCCTGCATGCTCGGCAGGCTGAACACCCCATCCTCCCGCACGAGGGCTGAGGGTTCGATCCCGACGGCCGACGGGTCGGCGGTCGGGGCGCGGACCGTGAGCGTACCGAAGTCTTCCGGTTCGGCGTCGCCGTCGACGATCACCTCGCCATCGATCTTGGCACCGTTTCGCAGCGTCATCGTCACGTCCGTCAGGTCGCCGGAGGTCAGGCTGAAGGTGGCGAACTGGAGCCGCGGTGTCGTTTCGTCGATCGCGCGGGCCTGGATCACGAAGGAGCCAGGTGGCGTCTGAGCAAAACGAAAGCTGCCGTCGAGTTCTACTCGCGCCGTGACCGTGTCGCCGATGACGACGCGCCCGTTCACGTACGGCACCAGCGTCACGACCCCGCCGAGCAGCGGCACGTCCGTCCCGCTGATGATGCGGCCGCTCACGGTTGTCGGCACGACTTCCTGGAGCGTCAACTCGATCGGGTTCGGGCTAGTGGGCGACGCCACGACGACTGCCGTCGCCTCGGACGCGGCTGTGGTGCTCGGGTAATAGGTGGGGTAACTGCGCAGGGCCACTGAGGCGGCGTCGTCCCCGATGTCTTCATCCGCTTCTGCGACGGGAGCAAGGCCGCGGATGTAGTACCGGCCATCCGCCAGATCGCGCAGCCGGAAGAGACCGTCGGCGCCCGCCGTGGTGGAGCCGTACATCGCCAGTGCCACCTCACCATCCTGAAAAACCGGGCGGACCGCTTCGACCGTTGCCGACGCGACGCCCTGGCCGCCGGCGTCGACCACGCGGCCGATCAGATCGGCGGCTGGCGCCAGGCGGAAATCAATCATCTCGCGTCGGTCGCCCGCCGCGACGGTCAGCGGTGGCCCCAGGAGCATCGAGCGCGGCGCCGTGTAGTCCCGCGCGGCGTACCCCTCATGACTCGCGACGACCCGGTAGTCACCGCTGGGAATGTCGATGAACGCGAAATGCCCGTCGGCGCCGGTTGTGGCGACGGCGCGCTCGCCGGTCTCGACCAGCGTGATGGCGATTTCCGTGCCGGCCAGCGGGATGCCGTCAAGCGCGGTCAGCACGCGGCCGGCGACGATGCTCGTCTGTGGTTGGGGCTGCCCCGCGGCGCCGACCTGGCCGGACGCCGGGAGCCCATGCGCCAGGACGAGCCACGCGACTGTCGAACCGGTCACGACGTGGCTCGGGGCGAACATAGGAGATATCATAATCCGGCGTGGCGACCACGTCACGAATCCGCGGCCTTACGGGGTCCAGCACGACGAGCCTGGAAGAGGAGCCGACGATGGCGAAGCTCACGTCAGAAATCGAGGTGCCGTGCCCATGCTGCGGTGCCGCGCTCGTCATCGACCTCAACTTGAAGCGGATCGTGCGGCACGACCAGCCCGAGCGCGAGGACAAGCCCGAGCTGAGTGAAGCGCAGCGGATCCTGAACGAAGAAGCGGCGCGGCGCGAAGCGGCGTTTCAGCAGTCGGTCAGCGAGGAGCGTACGCGCGGCGACGCGCTGTCCAAGCGGTTCGAGGAGGCGTTGCGCCAGGCGACCGACGAGCCCGTGACGCGACCCGAGCGGGACTTCGACCTCGACTGAGCAGCGCGGCCTTCAGCGTCGGGTGAACTCGGCGGGCAGGGCCGACCAGCGCTCACGGCCGCGATAGTACAGCGGGCGCCGATCCGGGAACGCAGCCTTGAACCGTCGGTAGCGGGCTCGCAGCCTTGCGATCCGCCGGTCGGAGGTGTGCAGCCGGCGATGCGGATAGTCGAGGAGCATCCGCTCGACCTTGAAGACGTTGCCCGCCGAGAGCCGCCAATCGTAGCGTCCGAGAATCCGCAGATCGACGACGGCGTAGCCGGTGATCCGGCCCGTGAAGTCGACGTAGGGGTCGACGTAGCCGAGCGCTAGGGCGCGCGGCGTGGCAAAGACCGGCTTTCGCCCGTGCAAGCCCGGGTCACGAGAGCGCGAGACCGATCCCCAGCCCGTGGCGCGCCGGTAGACGAACATCACGTGATCGAGCTTGTCGGCCGATTCGAAGCTGAGGACGAGTGGGGGAAAGCCGTGCTGCTCCAGGGCGACGGCCGCGGTGAGAGCGGCTTCCAGGCAGTGCGCAACTCCGGTGCGTAGGACCCCACGAAAGGTGCGGAGCGTAGCCGGTTCGGGCGGCGGCTCGGTGTTGTAGGGCATCGCGTTCAAGAACCGCTGCACCTGCGAAGGCGTGCGGAGTTCACGGAGGACGCGCCGTTCGGCACGCGTGAAGGCCGAGGCCGGGGGCGCGGACGGTGGGCTGGTGGAGCGCGAGGGCAAGTTCGACCGGCGCGTGGACAACGCCTGCCAGTGTAGCAGTGGCGCCGGCCGGCGGCATCCCGCGAGTCGGTGGGGACGAGATGACGAATCGGATCTACATCGGCAACCTTCCGTACCAGACGACCGAAGGCGACCTCGCGGCGCTGTTCCGTCGCATCGGCCCAGTTGCGGAGGTGCTGGTGCCGCGCGACGCGACGACGGGGCGGGCGAGAGGCTTTGGGTTCGTGCGGATGTCCGACGACAACGATGCCCGGCGAGCCATCGGCGTGCTGGACGCGCATCAACTGGCGGCACGCCGTCTCGTCGTCAGGGCCGCCCGGGAATGGGATGGAGGAGGGTGAGCGCGCACGCCGCGGGGGTGCGGGGCGAAGCCCCGTCTAATTAACGACCCAGCCGTCCTGCAGTTCGACCACGCGCCGTCCGTACGACGCGTTCACCTCTGAATGCGTGACCTGGATGATCGTCGTGCCCTCCTCGTTGAGCTTCTTGAACAGCTCCATGATCTCCTTGCCCTGGCTCGTGTGCAGGTTGCCGGTCGGCTCGTCCGCGAGGATCAGCTTCGGTTCCGCGATGACGGCCCTGGCGACGGCGACGAGCTGCTGCTGTCCGCCCGACAGCTGGTTGGGGTAGAGATCCTTCTTGCCGACGATCTGAAAGCGGTCGAGCACGTCGCACACGATGCTGTCGCGCTCGGATTTCTTGACGTCGCGATACGACAGCGGAATCTCGAGGTTTTCGTAGACGGTCAGGTTGTCGAGCAGGTGGTAGCTCTGAAAGACGAATCCGACGTACTGCTTGTGCAGTTTAGCGCGATCCTTGGGCCGGATCTCGTGCACCGGGCTGTCGAGAAAGTGGTACTCGCCGGTCCAAGCGCTGTCGTGCATGCCGAGAATGTGCAGGAGTGTCGATTTCCCGGCGCCCGAGGGCCCCATGATCGACAGGAACTCACCGGCGCTGACGTCGAGGCTGACGCGGCGCAGGACGAACGTCTTGCTGACGCCGTGTTGATACGCTTTTTCGATGTTCTTCAGAGAGATCATGATGTCGGCCCGCTGCCGCGACGAGGCAAGCCCTCGTCGGCTCCTTCATTCTACTTGTTCTACGAGCGCACGCGCCGGAAGGTTCGGGGCGCCCAGGGCCGTCGCTTCGGTGTAGACTGCGCGCCGTGGCGGCATCTGGCGACGACACGGCCGACGCGTCCGTGCCCCGTGCGTACTGGGTGGGCACGTCGGGCTACAACTATCCGGAGTGGAAGGGCAGCTTCTATCCCGAGAAGATTTCCTCGCCCAAGATGCTGCCGTACTACGCCGAGCGACTTCGCACGGTCGAGATCAATTACACGTTCTACCGGATGCCGACGCCGAAGCTGCTGGCCGGCTGGTCGGCCGCGACGCCGCCCGAATTTCGGTTCACGCTGAAGGCACCGCGTCGCATCACTCACGATGCCAGACTGCGCGGCTGCGACGACCTGGTGGCCGCGTTCTGCGATGCCGCGAGAACGCTGGGACCCAAGCTGGCCGTGCTGCTGTTCCAGTTGCCACCATCCCTCAAGGCCGACGTCGGGCTGCTCGACGGCTTTCTGGCGACCTTTCCCGAAGGGATGCGCGCGGCATTCGAGTTTCGACACCCGTCCTGGCACGCCGACGCGGTATACGAGCGGTTGGCGGCCCAGGGCCTGGCGCTCTGCGTGGCCGACAGCGAGCGCCTCACGACGCCGACCGTGGCGACCGCCCCCTATGGCTACTTCCGCCTGCGCGATGCCGGGTACACATCGGCGGACGTCACCCGGTGGGCCCAGACGATGCAGGACGAGTCTCGGTGGGGCGACGTGTTCGTCTATTTCAAGCACGAGGCGGAGGGCAAGGGGCCAGAGCTTGCGTCTCAACTCGTGACCGCGCTCGGCGGGGCGTAGGTCGATAGAAGCGGTTTCACAACCTCCGCCGGCATTCGGCCGCCGATGCATCCCGCCGAAGGCGGCGCTGAGCTTCTGATCAGCGGGGTCAAATACTCCCGGTATTCTCGCTCCTCACGCCTTGAAAGGGGCCGGACGCCACGTCGCCTCAGCGCGACCTCGGTGCTACGCCGGAGGCTGTAAGACCGCTTCTACGAACCGCAGCGCCGCGTGTTCCGCCCAGTAGCCGTCGTCCCCGGGCCGGCCCTCGGAGACGAAGCCACAGTGCCCACCGTGCGGCGTCGTCATCACGGTGACGTTCGGGTTCGATGACCACCCGGGCGCGAGGAACTGCGACGTCGGGACGAAGGGGTCGTCCGCGGCGGAGATCACCAGCGCCGGAATTCGGATGCGGTCCACGACCCTCAGGGCGCTCGCACGGTGGTAGTAGTCGGCCGCGTCGCGGAACCCGTGGTACGGCGCCGTGAAGGCTTCGTCGAAATCGCGCACGGTCCGCACCCGTGAGAGGCCGTCGAGCGCGAACCTGCCCGGAAACGCCCTAGCCTTGCGCCGTATCCGCCCCTTGAGCTGCCTGACGAAGTTCCACTGATACACGAGGTTCTGATTCTTCTCCAGCGCGTCGACGCACAGCGCCAGATCGGCCGTTGGCGAGATGGCGCAGACGGCGCGGAGCGCCGGCGGGCAGTCCGGCCCGAAGTCACCGGCGAGCTTCAGGGCGAGGTTCCCGCCCAGCGAGTAGCCCGTCACCGCGATCGCCGCGAGTCCGTCGACACTCACGAGTTCGCGCACGACGGCAGCCGGATCTTCGGTCAGGCCCGAGTGGTACAGACCGGCGGAGAGATGTTCGGTGTTGCCGCAGTTCCGCTGGTTGAGGCGCACGACGTTGAAGCCCGCGGCGAACGCCTTGTCGGCGAGGCCCCGCATGTAGTGCGCATCGCTCGATCCCTCGAGCCCGTGCAGCGCGATCAGCGTGGGATGCGCGCGCCGGTCGGCCTGCCAGTGGCACGCGGCGCGCACGCGGGCGTCGGGCGCGACGTCGAAGTATCGGTCGACCGGCCGGGGCAGATTCGGGAACCAGCGCGGTCGCCCCCACGCGAAGAGGGTCATCACGTGCCCGCTAGTCAGGCGTGGGTGCGGCACGTACGGCGGGATCACTGCGGCGCTACTTGTGCAACGCTCGCCGGGTGCGCTTTCGCGCCACCGACGGCGACGGGTCTGGCTCGGCGGCGGCTTTCAGGCTGGCCGCGCGTTCGATGACTTCCGCCAGCAACGCGCCGGTGGCGCCGCTCTTGGCCGGCCGGTTCGTGACCCAGACCGCCGGCACGTCGGCGGCGAGGATGTTCTCGAAGTTGCCTTCGCTCTTGACGCTGAGCGGGGCGAAGGTCGTGATGTCGAGGGCGCCCGACCAGTCGTCGCGGTGCTTGATCAGCAGCCAGCTCCGGCCGTCGTCCCGCTCACCCGGCCGCGCGCCGCCCCGCGTCCGTACCAGTGCCCACGAGCCCTTGAGCTTGTAGCCGTCGAGGGTGAATTTCAGATCGCCCTTCGCCAGGGCGGCGGGGAGGTCGTCGACCCGCGGCGCCCAGGTGCCGCGATCCCAGAGCATGACGATGCCGGCGCCGTATCCCTCGGGAATGACGCCTTCGAAACTGCCGTAGTCGAGCGGATGGTCCTCGGTCTGCATCGCGAGGCGCTTGACGGAGGGGTCGAGCGACGGCCCCTTCGGCACCGCCCAGGAGACCAGCACGCCGTCGATCTCGAGCCGGAGGTCGTAGTGCAGGTGGCTGGCGAGATGCTTCTGCACGCAGAAGTAGGGCGCGCGTGAATGCCGCCCGTGACGCGCGGCGCCCTCGGGTTCCGGCGATTTCGTGAAGTCGCGCTTGCGGCGGTACTCGTCGAGCGGCATGGCGTCCCCGTCTGCACGCGATCATATCAAGCGCACGCGCCCTCGACCGTGTCGGCCGGCCTGATATCCTGGCTCGAGCCTTCATGTTCCTGACCGCGGTCCTCATCTATCTCGGTACGCTGGTCGTGGTCGGCGCCTGGCGCAGCCGGCAGGTGCGCACGGGCGACGACTTCCTGGTGGCCGGCCGCACGCTGCCGGCACGTGTGCTCGTGTTCACGTTGCTCTCGACGTGGATCGGTTCGGGCAGCCTGTTCGCTGGGGCTGGGCTCGGCTACCGGGCTGGCTTTCCAGCGCTCTGGCAGTCCGCCGGCGCGTGGGTCGGGATTGCGCTCGTCTATTTCATCGCGCCGCGCGTCCGCCGGCTCGCGCAGTACACGGTGCCGGACATCCTCGAGCTGCGCTTCGGCCCGGCCGCGCGGATTCTGGGGACGATCACGACGGTTCTGGCCTACACGACGATCGCCGCCTACCAGTTTCGGGGTGGCGGGCGGCTGCTTGAGCTCGTGGCCGGGATCGATCCGCGCACCGGCGCGCTGCTGACGGCCGCCTTCTGCGTCGTCTACACCGCGCTGGCGGGCATGCTGTCGATTGCCTACCTCGACATCGGCAACGGCTCGGTCATGGTCATCGGCGTGACGTTGGCCGTCGCCTTCCTGGTGTCGGATGCGGGCGGCCTGGCGACGGCCCTGGGCTCGCTCAGGCCCGAGCAGGTGTCGCTGTTCGGCGAGCTGTCGCCGCAGGCGGCGCTGGCGTTATTCTTCCCGACGCTCTTCCTCCTGCTCGGCGAAGCCAACATGTACCAGAAGTTCTTCTCCGCGAAGAACGAGCGGGCGGCGCGCCGCGCCGTGATCGGGTGGATTGTCGGCACGATTGTGGTGGAGACGCTGATCGACTCGGTCGGGGTGTTCGGCAGCGTCGCCGTCCCGGGGCTCGACACGGCCGGGTCGGAGTCGATCGTGATCAACGTGGCGCTGCAGGCCTTGCCCGCCGGGCTCGGCATCCTGTTGGTCTGCGGCGCGGCGGCGATCGTCGTCTCCACCGCCAACAGCTTCCTGCTCACGCCGGCCACGAACCTGATGCGCGACGTCTACCAGCGTTTCGTGAACCCCGGTGCGACAGACCGCCAGGTCCTCGCCTACACGCGGCTGATGGTCGTTGCGCTCGGCGCCGTCGGCTACATCGCGGGCAACTTCTTTCCGACGATCCTGGCGATGGCGCTGTGGGCCTACACGATGTACGGGGCCGGGATCACGCCCGCGCTGCTCGCCGCGCTCATCTGGCCGCGGGCAACACCGGCAGGCGGCGTCGCGTCGATTCTCGCGGGCATGACGACGACGCTCGTCTGGGAGGTCGTTGGGCTGGCCCGCGCCGTCGATGGCGTGGCGGCCTACCCGTTCGGCGTCGAGACGGTCTATCCGGCGCTGACGCTGTCGATCGCGACCCTGATCGTCGTCAGCCTGGCCACCCGGCCGGCCGCGGACGGCCCGGTCACTGCATGATCCGCGCGCTACTCATCGGCACCTACGAGATGGGCCGGCAGCCCTTCGGGCTGGCGTCGCCGGCGGCGTGGCTGCGCGATGCCGGGGTCGACGTGACCTGCGTCGATCTCACCCGGGATCGACTCTCCAACGACGCGGTGTCGCGGGCCGGGCTGGTGGCCTGGTACCTCCCGATGCACACGGCGACGCGGTTGGCCCTGCCGATCATTCAGCGGGTGCGCGAAGTGAATCCTGACGCGCACCTGTGCGGCTATGGCCTCTACGCGCCGCTCAACGCGTCGCTGCTGGCCGAGCTGGGCGTGGCCTCGGTGCTCGGGCCCGAGTTCGAAGCGGATCTCGCCGATCTGGCCGTCGCGCTGGGCGAGGGCCGGCCGCCGCCGGCTGCCGCCGCGCCACTGCCGCGTTTGACCTTCAAGGTGCCCGACCGCGGCACGTTGCCGCCGTTGGCGCTGTACGCGACGCTCAGCGACGCGGCAGGCGCCAGCCGGTTGGCGGGCTACACCGAGGCGAGTCGCGGGTGTAAGCACACCTGCCGGCACTGCCCGATCGTGCCGGTCTACGAGGGACGCTTCCGGGTGGTCGCGCCCGACGTCGTGCTCGCGGACATTCGGGCTCAGGTCGAGGCGGGCGCGCGTCACATCACGTTCGGTGACCCCGACTTCTTCAACGGCCCAGCCCACGCCGTCGAGGTCGTTCGCCGGGTGGCCGAGGCGTTTCCGAACGTCAGCTACGACGTGACGACCAAGGTCGAGCACCTGCTCGACCACGCCGACTTGCTGCCGACGCTGCGCGAGACCGGCTGCGCCTTCGTCACGAGTGCCGTCGAATCGTTCGACGATCGCGTCCTGAGGATTCTCGACAAGGGGCATACGCGCGCCGACGTGGCGCGGGCCGTGGAGGCCTGTCGGGCTGCGGGGGTGATGCTCACGCCGACCTTCGTGCCGTTCACCCCGTGGACCTCGCTCGACACCTACTGTCGGATGCTCGAGGAGGTGGCGGCCCTCGACCTGATCGACCATGTGGCGCCGATCCAACTGGCGATCCGCCTGCTGCTGCCGGAGAGATCGGGCCTGCTTTCCGACGCCGAGATCGCGAGCGCGGTCGGCCCATTCCAGGCGGATGGCCTGATCTACCCGTGGCGTCACCCGGACGCGCGCGTCGACGCGCTCCAGGTCGAACTGATGGCGTTGGTGGGGCGTCGGGTCGCCGCCCCGCGCCGCGAGGTCTTCGAGGCTGTGTGGGTCCTGGCGCACGAACGCGCCGGCGTGAGTCGGCCGCTGCCCGTGCCCGCGGCGCGCGCCGCCATCCCTTATCTCAACGAACCGTGGTACTGCTGAGCCGAGCCGTCCGGGGCGCAGGTCGCGCTCCTCTAGTTGGCAAGATCGACCGTGATGCCGCGCGTGATGCTGTTTGCCACGACGACCGGATATCAGGTGCGCGTGTTCGGCGAGGCCGCCGAACGGCTCGGGCTGGAACTGGTCTTCGCCACGGATCGGTGTCAGGCGCTCGAGGATCCGTGGAGGGATGCTGCCATCCCCGTGCGATTCCACGACGAGGTGGCCTCGCTTCGTCGCCTCACCGAGGCGATGAGTGGACGCGAGGTACATGGAGTCCTTGGCGTCGGCGATCGTCCAGCCGTGCTGGCGGCGCTGGCGGCGGAGGCGTTCGACCTGCCCGCTCGGGGAGTCGACGGCGCTCGCGCGGCTGCCGACAAGCTTCGTTACCGGAGGCGGCTTGCCGAGGTCGGGCTCCCATCGCCGGCCTTCCGGGCGGTCCGACTCGGTCAGATTGATAGCCGCCCCGCGGCGCCCCTCAGCTTCCCCTGCGTCGTTAAACCGCTGGCGCTCTCGGGCAGTCGAGGCGTGATCAGGGTTGACGACCAGACGGAGTTCGACGCGGCACTGGCGCGGGTCGGCCGGCTCCTGGCGCAGCCGGAGATCCGCGCCCTGCGCGACCCGGCGAACGATTGGGTCCTGGTGGAGGCGTACGTCGATGGCAACGAGGTGGCGGTCGAAGGCCTCCTGGACGATGGCCGCCTCCACGTCGTGACCTTCTTCGACAAGCCCGACCCACTGGACGGACCGTTCTTCGAAGAGACGATCTATGCGACGCCGACGAGCCTCACGCCCGACCGCTACGCGGCGATCGAAGCGGCCGTCGCCGACACGGTGCGGGCGCTCGGGCTGACCCACGGCCCGGTCCATGCGGAGTGCCGGCTCGGCCCCGACGGCGTGGTCGTCCTGGAGGTCGCCGCCCGGCCGATCGGCGGCCTGTGCGCCCGGGTCCTGCGCTGCGTCGATCCGGCGGGCCGGGCCTGTTCCTACGAGGAGGTGTTGCTGCGCCATGCGACCGGCGAGGCGGGGTGCGGGTTCCGGCGCGCGCCGGGCGCCTCAGCGGTCATGATGATCCCGACTCCGCGCGCGGGTCACCTGCGGCGTGTGCGTGGGCAGGATCGCGCGAAGGCGGTGCGCGATGTCGACGATCTGGTGATCACGGCCAAGTCCGGCCAGCGCCTCGTGCCGATGCCCGAGGGCGCGAGCTATCTCGGCTTCATCTTCGCCCGGGCCGGAACGGCCGAGGACGCGGTCGAGGCGGTGCGCCGGGCGCACGCTCAGCTCGGCTTCGACATCGACCCCGACCTGCCGATGGTGACGTAGGTGTCAGATTCCAGGAACGAGTGACTCACCGGCGACACGGGCGGTGGGCGCACCGGTGGCGCACCCCTTGCCCTTCCTGCAGCGCGCTGAAGAATAGACGGGCCTCCAGCGGAGCAGGGAGCAGGGGTGCGAGGGGCGGTCCGACGGGCCGTCCAGCGAGTGCCAAGTCGCGGCGACCGTCTGGGTCGCCGCGGTTGTCTGAAACCCGCTTTGCGGTCGCGCCGTCTAGGTATGTAGGTGCGCAGAGGGCGCTGTGCGCCTACATGCGTCCTCTTGGAGGTGATTATGTCGGGTAGCTTCAGACGGAGTTCCTGCGTGTGGGCTGTAGCGGTACTGGTCGTCCTGGTCGGATCCCCTACGCCAGTTCGCGGGCAGGAGCCGATGCGAATCCTGCTGACAAACGACGACGGTATCGAGGAGGTCGAAGCCCGCCTGCTACCAGTTGCCGGGCGGTTACGCGAAATCGCCGAGGTGTACATTGTTGTGTCAAATCAGGACCGTAGCGGCACGTCGAACATGCTTGCCATTAGCAGATCAGTCTCCCTCGAGTCACGGCTGGAGTACCGATCAGAAGCCGGGTCCGGGCAACACCTCTTGGAGGTCCACTCGGTCGATGGGTACCCGACGGATTGCGTCGTGCTGGGCGTATACGGTTTGTTGAAGGGCCGAAACGTGGATCTCGTCGTTTCGGGACCGAACGGCGGCGCCAATCTTGCCGATGGTTGGTTCGGGTCAGGCACGATCGGGGCTGCGCGCGCTGCCGCCTTCATCGGCTTGCCCGCCGTGGCGATTTCAGGGTTCGATTCGAGCGAGCCAGCGCAGGTGGCGGCTCTGGCGGAATGGGTCTCCGCACTGGCGCGATCGGACGCCGTGCGAACCATGCCGCCGTTGACGTATCTCACGGTGGCGGTGCCGCGGACGCCGCCGGGGGAGATTCGAGGGGTGCGCGTCGCCTCCCGGGCACGTCTCCTCAGTGGATTCGACGTGAATCGAGTGGCCGAAATGGATACCGATGACGGGCCGACGGCCATTTGGAGCCTCCGGCCAGTCACAAGGCAGGAACTTGCCAGTCCCGAGGAGGACTTCTCTCTCTACGCCGAGAACTGGATCGTTGTTACGCCCATGACCGTTGATGAGCACGTCGATCGCGCGCCAGGCCCGATCGACGAACTCTTGACGCGTTTGCCACCTTGGTAGCGCCGGTGAGCGCGGGCTAGCTCTTGGCCTGTTCGGGCACGAAGTCGGGCGGCAGGGCCGAGCCGTCGCCGAAGAAGAAGTCCTCCATCTGCTTGGCCACCAGCTCCTGGGCTTCCTTCTGCCAGGGCATCAGCCGGTACTCGTTGAGGATCATCTTCATCCGCTCTTCCCACATCTTCCAGGCTTCGGCGGACACATTCTCGTAGACGCGCGTTCCCAGCTCGCCGGGCCAGGGCGGCTCGTCGAGTCCGGGCATCTCTTTCTGAAACTTCACGCAGTACACCGTGCGCGCGGGTGGGTCGCCAGTGGTCATCGAGGCTCCTTGCCGGCATTGTACCGCGCGCGCGGTGCTGGGCCAACGCTCCCGCCGGCTGTTCTCGCTATAATGGGCTTCCAGTGTCCGGCGCACCCTCGTCGCGCCGGTGCTGGCGCACGGGTGGTCTCGGCCCTCCCAACGTCAACGTCACAGACCTCCAGGACGAGCGGCAGCCCGCGGCGCGGGCCGAGCCGG
>CEQE01084888.1_pt1 | contig 14872 bp, 16 predicted proteins | sample 356201 | NCBI WGS metagenome assembly CEQE01 (sample SAMEA2619970, study PRJEB7988) | marine metagenome | biome: marine biome (ENVO:00000447); feature: mesopelagic zone (ENVO:00000213) & marine oxygen minimum zone (ENVO:01000065); material: "saline water (ENVO:00002010), including plankton...
ACGGAAACGAATCCGGTTGCGAGCATGTGAGCCAGACTGCGGTTCGTCTTGCAACGAGAGCGTGTCTACGCCGGAGCGGACGCCCCCGTGCGGACCTCTTGGACGGCTTCGATGATCGGCTCGATCTCGAGCATCATCTCGACCAAGCCGACCTCTGACTCGTACAGGTCGGGGTCGACCTGCGATTTGATCTCATCTTCGGTGACGTGGTAGACGGTGAGGCCCAGCGGTTCGCCTGCCAGGGGTCCCGCCCACGTCGGGTCGCCCTCGGTGACCGTCATCGCGAACAGCTTGCTGCTGTCCGGCGTCGGCGTTCCCAGCAGGACGACTACGTCGCTGGCGTCGTGCCTCTCGGCGGTTCGCTTGATGAGTTCTTGACCTTCCAGGTCAAGTGCGCCCGCGGCCGTTCAAACAAAGCACGAGGTGAACTCGAGCACCACCTCGGCGCCGGCGCTCTTTGCGCACTCGACGATTGCGCCGCCCTGGACGCCGTCACGTTCGCCCAACGCGATAACCTTCTTGCCTTTCAGATCCATCAATCAACCTCCAGGTTCGGAGAATTCAAGCTACCCAAGGATACCACGCGAATCAAGGTTCAAACGCTTGGGTTCTTTTCAAGGATGAACGAGAAGCCGTCGGACATCTGCGTCATCCGGCCGAGGAACAGGCTCCCCTTCGCCACGAACATCGCGCGCTGCATCTCGCCTGCCGTGATCTTGTCGACGGCATGGCCCAGGAACGGGACCGCGGATGCTATGTGCCCCTGCGTCGACGAGAAGCCAGGCATTCCGTGCTGTTGAGCGAATGCTGGCAGCTCGTCCCGCGCGATCTGGTGGTCCTGCACAGCCAGCGCCGCGATCAGCTTGTAGTTGCGTTCCGTCACGTCGCCGATGCCGGCCGGCTCCGTTATCTCCGGGTTCTGGAGCTCGATGGCGTACTTGTCGATCTCCTCAAACTTGAGGCCCACCTTGGCCAGCGGCTCCGTGATCAGAGTCCGAGAGATGGCCCGAATCGACGACCCGGCGCCGATGTAGTGACCGCCCACTGAGTCGAGCCGAATCACCGGGCTGACGCCGTCGTCTCGCTCGATGATGACCGCGATAGCCGCCAGCACGTCCTCGATGATGGGTTCGTCATGGCTGAGATGGCCCATGTAATTCATGCCCAGCTTGGCCAGCGAGCAGCCGCCGATCACCGCTACTCGCTTGTACAAGCCCGAGGCAACCATCGTGCTCGCCATGACCAGCGCGTGGACCGGCGCGGCGCAGAACGCCTTGACGTCGGAGCCGGTGGAGTTTTCGAGGCCGCACATCTCGCCGACGGCCTTGGCCATGTTGCCGCCGCCGCGCTGATATGCGTCGCCAACCGCCTCCTCGCCCGTGTTGAGAACGTAGTCGATCGATCCGGCGTCAATGGACTCGCCAAGCGCCGTCCGGACGGCCATCACGGCCGCCGCCTTGCACGCCAGGTTCTCCAGCAGAATCTCGGCCGACAGCGAGGCGTTCTCCTCATGGGCGCGGCGCACGCATCCGACAACCGTCCCGTCTCGCATATGGAGCGGCATCGCTACGCCGCTCCATATGTCTTCGGCAATGGCCGAATTGGGTTGGCCTTCGCCCAGCTTTTCGAGGTCGGAGTCTTCGATCAACGGGTGATCTTTGAGGGCTTGCCTGTTCGCTCCGATGAAAGCCTCGTCCAGCGAAACCAGGTCGGCCACGTCGACGATCTTCAGCAAACAGAGGAATTCCTCTTCCGGCATGATCTCGCCTCGCGGTTGGCTGCGATCCCAGGCGCCGTTGTGTTGGCCCCAAGGACGCTCGATCCCCAGAAGCTCGTCTGGGTACAACCCACCCAGGTAGGCGCGGTTCGGTGCGTAGCTGACCGCGTCGCTGAACGGGCGAAGGTGCGATTGGATGTCGCCCAACAGGTCCGGCTTCCTGGCGATGTCCTCCGCAACCTTGACTCCGTGCCGGACCAGGCCGGGGGTGTGAGCCAGGAAGTATTTGACCTCCCGGATAACCGGTGTCGCGATTGTCGTCGTAGCGCTCATCGTAGTCCTTCCGAGTCCATCGATCAGTGTGCGTGGCTGACAGTGTAGATTCGCGCCCACGCACTGTCAACGCTTGGCGTCACGCACGATTCCGCTCGATGCGACGTGCTATGATTGGCCTCGATTCACTCACCCGACTTCAAGGAGCGTCTCGCCATGAATGACCCACTGAAGGTGGTCCACTACGTCAACCAGTTCTTTGGCGGAATCGGGGGCGAAGAACAAGCCAACGAGCCTGTTCAGGTTCGGGACGGTCCGGTCGGCCCGGGTCAACCGCTGCAGCGATCGCTGGGTGAAGACGCCACTGTCGTCGCGACGATCATCTGCGGCGACAACTACGCCGCTGAGAGCTCCGACGAAGCGTCTGCCGCCATACGCGCCGCTCTTTCCGAGCAGAAGCCAGATGTCGTGATCGCGGGGCCAGCCTTCGACGCCGGACGATACGGACTGGCGTGCGGCATGGTCTGCAAAGTTGCCGCGGACATGGGCATCCCGTCCGTCACTGCCATGCATCCCGAGAACCCAGGCGTCCTCACCTACCGTCGAGATGTCGTGATACTGCCCACCGGCGCCAGCGGAGCGGACATGCAGCGAGACGCGTCTGCCCTGGCATCGATGGCGCTGAAGCTGGCCAGAGGAGAATCGCTGAGATCGCCCGCCGAGGAGGGCTACATCCCCCACGGCATCCGGGTGCTGTCGACACGCGATCAGCCCGGATATGTGCGTGCGCTGGACATGCTGACGGCCAAGCTTCGATCCGAGCCGTTCGTATCCGAGGTGCCGTACCACAAGCCTGAATCGGTCGAACCAGCGCCACCGGTCGCCGACCTCACCAACGCGAAGTTCGGCCTCATCTCGACGGGCGGGTTGATCCCCAAAGGGAACCCGGACCGTCAGACGTCCGGCAATCCCGATCGCTACTACACCTACTCGGTGGAAGGAATGGAATCGCTGACAGGCGACGACTGGGAGGCGTTTCACGGCGGGTACTACAACCAGATCGCCAGCGACAACCCCAACTACATCCTCCCGCTGAGTTTCATGCGACAGTTCGAGGCAGACGGCGTCGTTGGCAGCGTTCACTCGGACCTGTTCACGATGCCCGGCGTAGGCACCCCCGTCGAGAAATCCCGTCGTATGGGCGAGATCATGGCTCAGGAGATCAAGGACGCGGGCATCGACGCCTGTATCTTGGTGGCGACTTGAGGGACCTGCAATCGTTGCGGCGCAACGATCGCAAAGGAAATCGAACGGCTCGGGATCCCGGTGGCGATGATCTCGGCGATATACGACCTTGCGCTAACCACCGGCGCAAACAGAGTCATCCGAGGCGCACGTATCGAGCACATCTGCGGCGACCCCGAGCTCGGGCCCGAGAAGGATTTCGCGTTCGGGATGGAGATCGTCGGCACGGCGTTGGAGGCCATCAGGACCGCAGTGGCCGGTCCGACCCTCTTCGAGCCTGGCAAGTCGTCGCCGTCGCGGGAGGCCGTCCATGCGTCTTGAAATGGGCACATTCCCTGTCACGGACGTCGTGTTCGGATCACGGACACATTGGAATGACGGCGTTCTGGAACTGAACGAAGCTGAACTGCTCGACGCCGTTCGCGCCGACCGGCGGATCGCGAAGGTCGAGCTGGAGTTGGCGAAACCAGGCGAGTCGGTCCGCATCTGGCCCGTCCGTGACGTGGTCGAGCCTCGAGTCAAGGTCGAGGGACCGGGCACGGCCTATCCCGGCATCTGCGGGCGGTCGATCACCACCGTCGGTCAGGGCCGGACGCACCGGCTCTCCGGCATCGGCGTCGTCGAAGTGTCCGACACACCGTGGCACGAGTCTGGCGGCGATCACCTATTTGTTTACCTGGACATGACCGGACCTTGGGCCGACGTCATGCCCTATAGCGCTCTGATCAACCTCTGCGTAGTCGTCGAACCGGACCCCGGCCTCGGCGTCGACGCGCGCAACGAAGCGGTGCACGCGGCGGTCCTGACGATCTCCGATATGCTCGCCGCCACGACGGTCGACATCGACCCACCCAAGGTCGAGACTTTCGACCTGTCGGAAGCGGACCCTTCGCTGCCCGGCGTTGTGTACGTCCAGTGCCTGCACTCGCCCCAGGCCATGTCCGGTTCGCCCAACACCTTTTGCACGTCCACGTATGGGCTGACGCAGCTCACGCCTCCGTGGCTGTTCCACCCCAACGAGATACTGGATGGCGCGATCACCGGTCCGTACAGAACCGCATTCGCCACATCGTGGACGGTGGCGAACAACCCCGCCCTGCTGGAAACGTACCGCAGGCACGGCAAGGACTTCAACTTCCTCGGAGTCATCGCCACCAGGACCGAGTGGACGACCCAGCACGAGAAGCAGCTAACGGCCAACCAGACAGCCAAGATGGCGCAGATGCTCGGCGCCAGCGGCGCACTGGTCACATGGGACGCCGGCGGCAACGAGTTCATCGAGGTGATACGCACGGTCCAGGCCTGCGAGAACGTGGGGATCAAGACGGTGTTCCTGACCAGCGAGGACGATCCGACAGGCGATGTACCCACGATGCTCGAACCGGTGCCCGAGGCCGACGCCATCGTGAGCACGGGATTCTACAACTCAGCGTTGCTGGACATCGACCCGGTGCCTGGCGTCGATCGTGTGATCGGCCAGCGGCAAAAGGTCACGGGACGCCTGCGAGACCAGTACCTGCCGACCGTCGGCCCGCTCCCACCGCCCCAGCGCTTCGACGACCACTACGGCTTCGGCAAACTCAGCGGCGTGGAGCGGTGAGAATACACTGATCTCGTGGTGAGGTCGTGCGTCGAGGACAGCACCTGCAACGAAGCCGGGCCTTGGATACGGGTCACACCATCTTCAAATTCGGGAAATATGTTCGGAAGTATCCGAGATCTCTAGTCAGCAGCCGGTCGGCGTGCACGACTGCGTGTGCTCCGATCATGAAGTCAGCAATTACGTGCTGCCTCGGGGCCAGCCGATTTCCACAAGAACCGCAACGCGCATCCTGGGCCGACCCGCACGCAGGGCAAACCATCAACTGAGGACGTCGTTCCAGATACTCACGCCATTGTCGGCCGGCGAGGTACAGCGCATCGGCGCCGGACGGTTCCAAGCGAACTCCTGTGTCAGTGAGGAATTGGGCCAATGCATTGTGAGATAAGAAACGGGGCGCCAATTCCGAGTATACGGCCTCCGAAATCACCACGGATCCTGCTTCGATTGATGCGTCCAACTTATCCTGGGCGGCATCTTGGAGCGGCCCAAAAGATAAAAGGAGGTCCAACAAGATATTGGTGTCGATTGCGGTAATCAGTGCCCACGCATCTCCCTCACAAGCTCGTCAGAATCCTGACCTTCAAGGTGTTTCAAGAACCCTCGGTATTTTTCGAATGGAGATGTAGATAGGTGCTTTCGCACGTGTAGTTCGCCAGCGCCCTCCACAAATTCCAACTCATCGCCAGGTCGGAGGCCCAGTCGATCGCGCAGCTTCTTGGGGATGGTCACCTGTCCTTTGCTGGTCAGCTTCGCAACAACCATAACTACACCTCAGGTAAGGACTTGATTCCTTACTTCATTGTATGCGAATCGAAGGAGCGACGCAAAGGGCCACTGATCCGATGATTGGGCAATCTCCGCCCGAGAGGGATCGTGTTGGCTTAGAAATGACTCTCGACTCGAACCGCATAACGACGCCGCCAATTCACGACCCCTATTCAGGTACAATACGGGCTGCCGGTATCATCCCGAGGAGGTCAACGAGATGGCAACGCTCGAAGTCGTCAATCCACAGGCGACTACTGTTATCGAAGCGGTGGCGCCCGCTCCCAGGCTCGACACCATGCGGGGCAAGACCATCGGACTCTACTGGAACATGAAGTCCGGCGGCGACACCGCCCTCGAACGGACCGCCAAGCTGCTTGAGGAGCGATACCCGGACACCGAGTTCAAGCAGTACATCGGCTCGGTCGGCGCGGTCATTCGCCATGCCACCGACGAAGACATCGAACAGGTCGTCGACGAGTGCGACGCCGTAGTCGGCACAACATCCGATTGAGGGTCCTGCACGTCGTGGCTTGTCCGCGACATGATCGAGTTCGAGAAGCGAGGAATCCCGACCACCTCCTGGACGGCGGACGGCTTCATCATGGACGCGATGCGGAGCGCCGAGAACTTCGGCATGACAACATTCTCCATCTCCACGATGCCGCTGCCGTTCACGAACCAGAGCCCTGAAGGCATCGACGCGATGGTCGACGGCAGCATCGATCAAGTTGTCAGTGGCCTGACCGAGCCCACGACCCGATCGGGCTTTGAGGAGGAAGGCTTCGCCATCGTGTCTGACCCCGTCCTGACGTTCGAAGGCTCGGACCTGCTGGACGCGATGGACGCGTTCAATCGAACGTTCATCGACTGGAAGTGGAGTGACGGTCTGCCGCTCGTTCCGCCAACTGTCGAACGGGTCGAACGGATGCTGCAGGGAACCATTCTGCCGCCGCAGGAAGTCATCGCCAGGCTCGAGCCCGGATTTGGAATCGCGACTGTCGAGAAAATCGCCGCCAACGCGGTCATGGCGGGGTGCAGTCCTGACCACCTCCCCATCGTCATCACCGCGGTCCAGTGCATAGCCGAACCCCAGATATACTTGCGAAACAAGGCCATGTCTACCGGTCCGCATGCACCGCTGATCGTGGTCAACGGGCCTATCGCAAAGGAGATCGGCCTGAACTCCGGCGTGTGCGCGCTCGGGCCGGGCGCCGTATCCCACGCCAACACCGTCATCGGCAGGGCGCTCCGCCTCGTCATGATGAACGTCGGCTTCACCTATCCCGGAGTGTCCGACATGGACACTATCGGCTCCCCGATCAAGTACAGCATGTGCGTGGCCGAGAACGAAGCCGAGAGCCCTTGGGAGCCGTACCATGTCGCGAAAGGCTTCCGAGCTGACGAGAGCACCGTGACCGTGCACTTCGTCTACGGCACGTGTGAGCTGCACGATTTCGAGAACTGGAAGGCGGAAGAGCTCGCTCACAACTTCGCTTCAGCCGCCTGCAACCTGTGCCAGGTTCCCACCGGCAAGTGGCTGCTCGGCAGACGGGCCGATCCTCGCTACCACACCGAGGAAAAAGAGCACCACTTCATGATGATCTGCCCCGAGCACGCCCAGGCATTCCACAACAGCGGCTGGGACAGAAAGCGCCTGCAGGAGGAGATGTTCCGCCTCTCGCGCATGTCTTTCAAAGACCTCATCGGCAATAAAGAGCACAAGGGATTCGAGATAGCTCACCCCGAGCTCCAATGGCTCTGGGACTCGCCCGACACGATGCTGCCAATCGTCGAAACACCCGATTGTTTCGAGATCGCGGTGGTCGGCGGCGCCGCAGGCCGAGGCGCATTCTTTTGGGGCGGCGGAGGCCCGATAACGAAGGCGGTACAGATGTAGCTGGAGTTGAAAGCTTGGGCGTGAACGCCCAGAGCACCGGTGATTTCGGTCTCCAGAATTGTCTCAAATGCCGTGCCGATGGCGGGGTTGGGAGCATGCGAACGCAGTTCGGGGAGGGCGGGCGGGCCCAAACACCCTGGGGGGGCCGCGCGAATAGGCTGTTTCGATAACCTGTGACCGACTCGTCAGGCCGAGTTCCCAACAACGAACAAAAGTTCCGAGGAGGCTCCCAATGGACCATCCGATCAGAGTCGTTCACTACCTCAACCAGTTCTTCGGAGGCATCGGCGCGGAGGAGCAGGCCTACGCCCCCGTGCAATTCAAGGACGGCGCGGTCGGACCGGGCCGGGCGCTTCAAGCTGCCCTGGGCGATGAGGCCACGGTCGTCGGGACTATCGTCTCGGGCGACAACTACTTCACCGAGGAGACCGAATCCGCAAAGGCTGCGGCTGGCGAGTTGCTGGACCAGCTCAAGCCTGACGTGATGATCGCCGGACCCGCCTTCGATGCCGGGCGTTACGGGCTAGCCTGCGCAGAGGTCTGCCGATTGGCCCAAGACAGGGGCATCACAGCCGTCACGGGGATGTACGCGGACAACGCGGGAGTGCTCACATATCGCAGCGAGATGCTGGCCGTGTCAACCGGGATCGACGCATCCGAGATGGCGCCTTCGCTGCAGAAGATGGCTCGCCTCGCGATGAAGGTCCTGCACGGCGACGAGCTCGGACCGGCATCGGTCGAGGGTTACGTGCCACGCGGATTCCGCCGTCCCATTGCGCACGGTCATTTCGGGTACGAGCGGGCCGTCGGGATGCTAACGGCTCGACTCGCAGGGAATCCTCACGAGTCCGAGATGTTGATCAGCAACTACGACGTCGTCCCTCCTGCAACTCCAATCGGCGGAGCCGAAAACGCGGTCATCGGCCTGGTGTCCAGCGGCGGATTGGTGCCCCGAGGCAACCCCGACCATCTGGTTGGCGCTCACTCGGAGCACTTCTATCGCTATCCACTCGATGGCTTCGACTCGCTATCCGTAGAGCACTGGGAGTCGGTGCACGGCGGCTTCGGCACGTTGATCCTCAACACAAAGGACCCGAACTACGCCATGCCGCTGCGAACCGTCCGACACCTTGAGCGACAAGGCGCGATCAAGAGCGTCTACCCGACCTTCTTCTCGACGACCGGCAACGGAACCGCTGTATCCTCGGCGCGGCGCATGGGCGGCGAGATCGCGGCAGAGCTCGCCGAGAACCACGTCGACGGCGTGCTCCTCGTCGCGACCTGAGGGAGCTGCAACCGTTGCGGCGCAACGCTTGCAAAAGAGATCGAACGCAAAGGAATTCCGGTTGCGATGATGACGGCTATGCCCGCCATCCCGCTATCGGTCGGCGCCAATCGCATCATACGCGGCGTCAGGGTGCCCCACGTATGCGGCGACCCGGCGCTCTCCGAGGACCGCGACCGCGAGCTGAGCGAGCGCATCGTCCGCACGGCCCTCGGCGCGCTGGCAACGCCGGTGACCGAGCCGACGCTGTTCGAGCCCTCGCAATCCGCTCCGGAGAAGGTGACCGCATGAAGCTCGAAATGGCATCGTTCCAGGTCGACGACATCGTCCTCGGCAAACGCACACGCTGGTCGGACGCGACCCTCGAAATCGATCCGCGCGAGCTGGCAGACCTCGTCAAGCAGGACCCGTACGTGGCTTGGGCGGATGTCCAGGTCGCGAGACCAGGGGATTTGACGCGGATCGTCCGCATGCGAGACATCATCCAACCGAAGGTGAAGTCTCAGGGCGAGGGCGCGACGTATCCCGGAATCTCGGGGCGGCCAGTCGACACGGTCGGACAGGGCCGCACCAACCGCCTGACTGGCATGACGATCATTCCGTGCGCCGACATGCCCAGATTGAACGCCGACGGGTCTCAGATCTGGGGCTCAACCGAAGGATCGGGGCGCAGGGAGATCAACTTCATCGACATGTCCGGTCCTGGGGCGGTGACGCCCTTTGCCGGCACCGTAAACCTGTGCATCGTCATGGAGCCCGAGGGCCAACCGTACGCCGACGACTGGAACCGCGTCATCCGATCCACGTTGCTGAAGATCAACGACCTGCTCGCCGGATCGACACTCGGCTTGGACCCTCCTCGGGTGGATACGTTCGACCTGGATCGCCACGACGACGCATTGCCCAACGTGGCCTTCGTGCCCGTCCTTGCGTCGGGTGAACACCGTTTTGGCCCGCGAACCAGCCTGAGCACCGACGTGTACGGGGTCGGTCGTCTGACCCAACCCTGGCTGCTTCAACCCACCGAGATGCTGGACGGCGCCGTGAGCGGAGCGTACAACGAGAATTTCACCTGGCCAATCATGGAGACCCTGGTGCCGTACATGTGCTCCCGACACGGCATCGACTTCAACTTCTCGGGATGCATCATCGTTCGGAGCAACTGGGAGTCTCAAGCCGAGAAACAGCTCATGGCCAACCGCGCGGCCCAGCTTGCCGTCGACACGGGCGTCACCGGCGCCATCGTCACGACCAACGTGCGCGGCCAGCGCTTCCTCGAAACCATCCTCACCGTCCAGGCATTGGAACGAGCGGGCGTAAACACCATCCTCATGACCGAGGAAGAAGACAACGAGAACGGCACTGCGCCCCCTCTGCTCGTGTCGGCGCCGGAAGTCACGACCGTCGTCAGCACCGGAACCGGCGGCGTGGACGCGACGTTCCCCCCGGTCGAACGCGTCATCGGTATGCGCGAGCCTGAGTCGCAATGGTATGACGAGATGCCGCCGATCCACGGTCGCTACGGCGTCAGCCACACCCACGACTACTACGGCTTCGGCAAGCAGGGTTATCTCGACTATTAGGCGGGGCGGATGAGCTTGAGCGTAAACGCCCAGGGCACCCGAGGTGTCAACGCTGTGCAAGCTGGACACTCGATGCCGTGTGAACCCAATATGCGAAGAGGTAAATCATGGGCGCGGAAGAGTCACCGAATCAAAACGCGGCGATTCGTCAGGTGCGCCTGGTAGTCGAGCGGCTGGCTCGCGACGGGTCCGTCGTAGCGAGGTCTGACGGCGCGGAGCACGATGTCTTCCCGGTCGCTATCAGCTCCGAGGAAGGCGAGGCGCTACGAAGATGGGTGTTACAAGAAGGCGCTGAGCAGACTCTCGAAATCGGTTTGGGCTATGGATTCTCCGCTCTGCACATATGTGAAGGCTTGCTCTTGAGCGGCAATCTGGCCGCGCGACACGTAGTTCTCGACCCCAATCAAGCCGAGCGGTTCGGAGACTGCGGGCTTCAGGTTCTCGAGGATGCAGGTGTCAGGCGCCTCGTGGAACATTACGCCGAGTTGTCGGAAATCGCCCTCCCGCGCTTCCTAGAGGAAGGTAGGCATTTCGATCTGGGGTTTGTCGACGGCAACCACCGTTTCGACGGCGTGTTCCTAGACCTATTCTACCTCGGGCGTTTGGTGCGCGGCGGCGGAGTTGTGTTTCTGGACGACTACAACCTACCCGGCGTCAAGAAAGCCGTCTCATACTTCGTCAACAACCGAGCGTGGGCCATCGAGGAATCGTCGACGGTGGAAAGCGAACACCAGTGGGTGGTGCTCCGCACGCCGGCCGAGCCCAGTCAAGGCGATTTCAGGTACTTCGTGGATTTTTGATCAGGGCCGGTGTCGGGAGGCATCTGATTCCGACAACCACAGCACTGTCAGTCCGCGGGCGTGGCGCTCAGGTCAGGGCGGAACGCCGGGTCCAGGACCGCGCTCTTGTCGACGTAGCTCTCCCAGTCTTTGATCCACCAGCCGAACTGCCACAGGACGTCGTCGTGCGCTTTGAACCGCGTGACGCACTGTGTGGGGTCTTCACCGATCACGTTGATGTCGTCGCGAGTCAGGCCGGTCATCTGGCTGAGGTAGGTCAGGTATCCGATGGACCTGGTGTCGAAGCCCATGACTTCGGCGCCGACCCGGTCGACCGCGATCGAGTTCGTGCCCGCCAGGGCGACGCCTGACGAGATGGCCGTGCCGTCCACCGGTCCGTTGCCCTCCATCCCGACCACGCCGTCGATGACGGCTAGCTGCGGCGGCGCGGCGCGGTTCAGCCGCACCAGCGACAGGTTGATCGGACCCGGGTCGTGGCTGACCGTGCTCCTGTCCGGATTGAGGATGGAGCCGATCGCGCAGTTTTTGATCGACAAGGTAACGACCGCGTTGTTGTGCGTCTTCATGCGGCTCACGGACACGACGTACGAGGTGAAGTACGATTTCGCGAGGCGGATCGTGATCGGCTCGTAATTGGCGTCTAGCGCCTCAAGCTCGACAGGCTCGTCCTTGTTCAGGTCCCGAAACTCGATGTCGTACGAGTCCTGCAAAGGCAGATAGCCGAACCGCTCAAACCCGCCCATGGTGTCCGCGGTCTCCGCCGACCCTTCGCCGACGATGAACTTTTTCACCCCGAGATCTTGCAGGAAATCCAAAGTAGCCCTGACGGCGTCGACCGGTGTGGCAGTCAGCGAGATGTCCGGACTGACCATGTTGGGCTTGACCAGCACCGGAAGGTCGGCTGGGATGGTCACGTCGTCCTTGATGAGATCCAGGGCCGACCGCACGGCCGCGTAGTGGTCGCTGCTCTTGACGAGCCCTACATTTGCCACGGCTTCATCCTCCAGGTTGCTTTTGAGCCCGCATCGCGCGCACGTTCTGAGATTCTTCTTCATGTTCCGGCATCGTATCACATGCCAACGTAGCCTTGTGCCCTGCCCTGTCCACACTTGGCGGGGCCCGGCGGATTTCGCGTGAGACCGGTGTATCATGGGCGGAGTCGAAGCAGGGAGCGCGCACCGAGGAGCGAATATGGCTTGGATCAAGATAGTCGACGAGCAGGAGGCCACAGGCGACCTGGCGGCGTACTACGACGAGGCCCACGCTCAGGGCAGGAGAATTGTCAACGTTCATTCCGTCTTGAGCCTCAACCCGGGGGCCATGCGGGCCATCGATGCCTTTCAGCGCTCGTGGCGCGAAGATGGAGTTCTTTCGGGTCGCCATCGCGAGATGGTCGCGTTGGTCACCTCGGCGCTGAACAGGTGTCACTATTGAACCAGCTTCCACGGGGAGTCTCTCCGTAAGCTCGTTGACGATGCCCCCAGCTCCGCTACGTTCACGGCGCAAGTAGCCGACGATTGGCGCAGCATGGACCTGCCCGAAAACGAACAGGCGATGCTCGAGTACGTCGAAAAGATCACGCTCACGGCTACCTCCATTACAGAGGACGACGTCGATCGCATGAGATCGGTCGGTTGGTCCGATCGAGAGATACTAGACATCGTTCTGGTTTCAGCCTACTACTGCTTCCGATGCCGCACGGCGGACAGCCTGGGCGTGGAGTTGGACGAAGGTCGAGTCGACGAGGAGCTCATGGGCGAGATCGAACGCAGGCGGTTGACCGACATTCGCTAGGACTGAAGCCGGCGCGGGCGCCACCCTCGTTGGCGACTCTCCGATCAACCGACGAACAGTCGAGGCAGCCGAACTCCATCCAGGTTACGATCGATGGGTGATCGGGTTGACAAACCTCGGCACTGTGAACTAGCTTATTCTCGATGGGGATGCGTTCCCGAAACGCGCGTCGAGACGTGTATTGGCTTGCTTGCGGACGCCTGAGTGTCAGTCGGCCGGAACAGACCTCGCTGAACGATTCAATGACCTCCATACGACCCGGCCGAGGTTGTCGACCGCAACAGGGTTTGGAATAGCGAGCGGTCCGCAACAGCGGAAACGCAATTGGAACAACCAGGTGGCAGGCGCGTGAACATGGCGCCGGCCATTGCGCGCTTTAGTCAGGCGTTTCGATTTCCGAAACGGAAGATGCGCCAAGGGAAACACCTTGATATCTCGATCCAGCCCGTCACGGTTTCCCGACGAATTGAGCAGGCAGCTCGCGACCGCGTGGGAAGACGTCGAATATGCAGTGACGATCGTCGCACTCGATGGTCGGATCACGTACGCCAACCCCGCTTGCACCGAACTTTACGGCCACACACTGGATGAGTTGACGGCTCTCCGGTTCGAAACGCTTTTTGCCACGAAAGCCGATGCCATCTTCACAGAGTCAGATGAGCACTCCACTCCGCGGACGCGGCAGACCGAAGTTCTCGCCGTCAGGAAAGACGGTGCACGATTCAATGCGCACATTGCGAACTCTCCTGTGTTGGACGACGCCGGCGGGTTGGCGGGGCACATCGTCATACACCGCGACATCACGGCCGAGATTCAAGCCAGAGATCTGCTGCGGATAAGCGCCGAAACCCAGAGCAAGGGCGCAAACGAGAGCGCGGCTATCGTGAAATTGGGGTGGATCGCCAACTCCTCGCTCAACGTCGGCGAAGTGTACGACCAGTTGGCCGTCGAACTCCGCCGACTGGTGACTTTCGACAGGATATCCGTCTGGGCGGTTGATGCCCAGAATAGCAGCGCTACGGCCGTCTACGTCAGAGGCAACGACCTGCCTGGTTCTAGGCTGGGCGGCAGCATCCCCGTAGAAAACAGCATTATGCAAACATTGGTGCTGTCGCGATCGGCCGTGGTCTACGGTGATTCGGAGAAATCTCCCCGGGATTCTTACGGCAGCGCGGCTAACGAAGTTGGTTTGAAGTCGATGCTCGCGGTTCCATTGATCGCCAATGACCTGGTGGTCGCGATCATGGTTCTGAGATCGAGGAAAACCGACGCATACAGTGACCAGGATCTGGCCTTGGTGAGGCGCGCGGGCATGCAAACAGCCGGCGCCATCGCAAATTCCGGGTTGTACGAAACCGTCCGTCAGGAAGCCGAACATAGGCAGGGCCTCGCTGAGATCGGTCGCGTTGTCAGCTCTTCGCCCAGAATCGAAGATGTCTACGACCGGTTCGCCGATGAAGTCAGGGAACTTATCCCATGCGACCGGTTCGCCGTTTCAGTGACCGACGGCCAGCACGGGACTTACGTGAGCGCATACACATCCGGGATCGATGTACCCGAGCTGAGACCGGGCGCCGCAACCCTTTCGGGATCGCTGTCGCGGAGAGTGACCAGACAGCGCGCCGGAATAATGACCTTCCTTGAAAGCGAGTCACAGGCGGCCGACCAAAGCCCAGGCTTGTTGAGCGCATACCGAGCGGGGCTCCGCTCACTAATATCGGTCCCCCTGATCTCAATGAATGAGGTCATCGGGATAATGCATGTCTCCTCAACGGCCCCTCAAGCCTACACCGAGCGCGATTTGACGCTGGCGGAGCGGATCGCGAGTCAAGCCTCCGGCGCCATGGCCAACTCGCAGCTTTACTGTTGGCTGTCAACAGAAATGGGACGGAAAGTTAATGGAGACT
>CEQE01008445.1_pt1 | contig 14861 bp, 12 predicted proteins | sample 356201 | NCBI WGS metagenome assembly CEQE01 (sample SAMEA2619970, study PRJEB7988) | marine metagenome | biome: marine biome (ENVO:00000447); feature: mesopelagic zone (ENVO:00000213) & marine oxygen minimum zone (ENVO:01000065); material: "saline water (ENVO:00002010), including plankton...
CGGCGGCCAGGCCGCCGCGGCGGAGGCACTCTTGCTCCACACGCGCCATCCGACCATCATCCCCGGCGTGGTCGTAGCCCAGCAGGTGCAGCAGTCCGTGAAGAGCGAGAATCTTCAGTTCAGTCGCCGGCGGGTGGCCGGCGCTGCGTGCCTGGCGGTCGGCCCGACCCAGGCCAATCACCACGTCTCCCAGGTGCCGCCCCGCGCTACCCGCCGCCGGCGGCGTTTCCGGTCCGTCAGCGCGGTCGTCCATCGGGAACGACAGGACGTCGGTGACCCGATCGACGCCGCGAAACCGGCGATTCAGCGAGCGGATGCGTGCGTCCGTGACCAGCGCCACGGTGACCAGGCCCTGCGCGGAGGACGGTGCGGCCAGACGTAGCCACCGGGTGAGGCCGGGATGGCGGAGACCTCGGCCGAGGTCATCGGTCACGGCCACGCGCAGCCCCGCACGCGAATCGGAGCGGTGGACTGATGGCATGCTCGGTGTCTGCCTACTCGTCGCGGGCCGGGACCGCGGCGGGCCACCGCGCTTCGACCGGCACCGCGGGCGGCTCGACCACGTCGGGGCCAGTGGCGCGGGCTGAGAAGACATCGTAGGCCTTGACGATCTGCTGCACCAGCGTGTGGCGCGCGACGTCCTGGTCGTCGAAGTTGACGAACGCGATTCCGTCAATCTGGCGCACGACGTTCATCGCCTCGATCAACCCGGAGACTCGGCCGGGCGGCAGATCGATCTGCGTGATGTCGCCGGTGATGACGGCCTTGGACCCGAAGCCGAGCCGGGTCAGGAACATCTTCATTTGCTCCGACGTCGTGTTCTGGGCTTCGTCGAGGATGACGAACGCGTCGTTCAGCGTACGGCCTCGCATGAACGCGATCGGGGCGATCTCGATGACGCCGCGCTCGAGCAGACGCTCGACACGATCCCCGTCGAGCATGTCGTAGAGCGCATCGTACAGGGGCCGGAGATACGGATTGACCTTCTCCTGCAGATCGCCCGGCAGGAACCCGAGCTTCTCCCCCGCCTCGACGGCGGGACGGGCCAGGATGATGCGACTGACCCGCTTGCTCATCAGGAACGCCACCGCTTCGGCCATGGCCAGATAGGTCTTGCCCGTCCCGGCCGGCCCGATGCCGAACACGATGTCGTCCCGCTCGATCGCGTCGAGGTAGCGGCGCTGGTTGACGCTCTTCGGCATGACCCGGCGCTTGCCGGACGGCTTGACGGCGCCGCGCAGGAAGTAGTCGGCCAGATCGACGGTGGCCTCCTGCGCCACCAGCTGCGCCGCACGCTTCACGTCACCCTTGGCGAACGCGTAGCCGCTGTGGACGAGGCCTTCGAGCTGTTCGATGACCCGCGCGACCTTGTCGGCGTCGGCCGCCGCCCCGTCGACCAGCAGTTCCTGGCCCGCGGTCCGGATCTTGACGTTGAACAGGACTTCCAGGCTCTTGAGGTTTTCGTCGAACGAGCCGAACAGCGTTTCGATCCCCTCGGCCGGGATCGGAATCTTCCGCATGGAGGACTGAGTCGCGTATCTCCTTTACTTACAACGAATTACCTGTCCGAGGGTAGCATGGCGCCATTCGCGGGTCAACCGTCGGACCGCAGCCGTAGCTCCTTGAGCTGCCGCGGATCGACGCCGGCCGGGGCCCCGGCCATGAGGTCGACCGCCGCGGCGGTCTTCGGAAACGCGATCACGTCGCGAATCGATGGCTCCCCGGCCAGTAGCGCGACGATCCGGTCGAGGCCCAGCGCGATTCCGCCATGCGGCGGCGTCCCGTACTCGAGCGCGTCGAGAAAGAATCCGAACCGCGCGCGCGCTTCGTCCCGCCCGATGTCGAGCAGGTCGAACATCCGCTGCTGCATCGCCTGATCGTGGATCCGGATGCTGCCGCCGCCGATCTCGCTGCCGTTGAGCACGAGATCGTAGGCCTTCGCCCGCACGGCGCCAGGGTCACTCGACAGCTTCTCGATGTCGGCGTCGATCGGCGACGTGAATGGATGGTGCATCGCGGCGAAGCGCTGGTCCGCGTCGTCCCATTCCAGCAAGGGGAAATCGACGACCCAGGTGAACGCGAACCGAGCCGGATCCAGCCAGCCGGCCTTCTGGGCGATCTCGAGGCGCAACTGACCCAGTAGCTTCGACGCTGCCGCGCCTTCGCCCGCGGCCACCAGAATCAAGTCGTCCTTCCCGACGCCCACCAGCTCCAGAGCCCTCCGCACGGCCACTTCGCCGGCAACCTTCAAGACCGAACTCTGCACCGCGCCGTCGGCTGCGTACCGCGCCCAGACCAGGCCGGCGGCGCCCAGGTCACCGGCCCGCGCGACGAAGTCGTCGAGTTCCTTCCTCGACGCGCCGCCGCGCCCGGGCACCGGGAGGGCCCGGATCACGCCGCCGTCGGCGACGATCTGGCGGAACACCTGAAAGCTCGACTCGGCGAACGCATCCGACACGTCCTCGATCGCCATCGCGACGCGCAGGTCCGGCTTGTCGCTGCCATAGCGTGCCAGCGCCTCGGCGTACGGCAGACGCTGGAAGGGCACGTCGACCGATCCGAGCCCGACCGCAGTCAGCAACTCCTGCATCAACGACTCGATCAGCCCGAAGACGACGTCGGGGTTGGCGAACGCAATCTCGACGTCGACCTGCGTGAACTCAGGCTGACGATCCGCCCGCAGGTCCTCGTCACGGAAGCAGCGAACGATCTGGAAGTACCGGTCCATGCCCGCGATCATCAGCAACTGCTTGAAGATCTGTGGCGACTGCGGCAACGCAAAGAACTCGCCCGGATGCACCCGACTCGGCACGAGATAGTCGCGCGCACCTTCCGGCGTCGATTTGGTCAGGACGGGGGTCTCGATCTCCAGGAAGTCGTGCTGGTCGAAGAATTGGCGGACCGCCGCCGCCGTTTGATGGCGCAACCGGATGTTCTGCTGCATCCGCGGGCGACGCAGGTCGAGGTATCGGTACCGAAGCCGGAGGTCCTCGGACACCGGGCTCTCGTCGGCGATCTGGAACGGCGGACGGGCCGATTCATTGAGGATCCGGATTTCCCGCGCAGCCACCTCGACCGTGCCTGTGTCGAGCTTCGGATTGACGGTCTCGTCCGACCGCATCTCCGCGGGTCCGACGACGGCTACGACAAACTCCGGGCGCAGCCGCTTCGCCGTCGCCAGCAGTCCGTCATCGTCCCTGGCCACGACCTGCGTCAGACCGTAGCGATCGCGCACGTCGAAGAAGATGAGCGCGCCGAGATCGCGCACGCGATGCACCCAACCAAGCAACACGACGTTGTCGCCGACGTCCGCCTCGCGCAGTGCGCCACAGGTGTGCGTCCGGACCAGATTCCCCAGTGGTTCACCCACAGCCGTCTTCACCTCTCGTTCACGACGACGACAGCGCGGCCACCACGCCGTCACGCGCGACGCTGTGTTGTTCTCCGGTCGCCATCGTCTTCACCGTCACTTCACCACGGGCCAGTTCGTCGTCGCCGACGATGACGGCGTAGCGCGCGCGCGCCCGATTGGCCCGCTTCAATTGCGCCTTCGCGCTTCGCGGTTCGTAGTCGACCAGCGTCTGCAGCCCACCGGCCCGCAGGGCCCGCGCGAGGACGAACGCTGCCTCTCGCGCGGCCGCCCCGAGCGCGGCCACGAAGACGTCCGGCGCCACCTCATCGTCCGTGCCCGGAAGCGCGAGGACCAGGCGCTCGAGGCCCGCCGCGAAGCCGATGCCAGGCCGGTCCGCTCCCCCGAGCTGTTTGACCAGGCCGTCGTACCGTCCCCCGCCCAGCAGCGCATTCTGGGCCCCCAGCTGCGACGCCAGGATCTCGAAGGTCGTCCGCGTGTAGTAGTCGAGGCCCCGCACGAGCCGATGCGACACGCGAAACGGTTGCTCGTAGGCGCGCAGATACCGCTGCACCGCCTCGAAGTGTTCACGGCACGTATCGCAGAGGAAATCGACCGAGTGCGGCAGTTGATCGATGACCGACTGGTCGGCCGCCACCTTGCAGTCGAAGATACGCAGCGGGTTCGTCGCCGCACGCCGCTGGCAATCGCCGCACAGCTTCGGCAGGTCCTCGCCGAGCCCGTTCAACAACGCTTCGCTGAACGCCGGTCGGCACGCCGGACACCCGACCGAGTTGATGACCAGCTCGGTGCCCTGAATGGCGAGTGTTTCGACGAACGTGCAGGCCATCTCGATGACCTCGGCGTCGAGCGCCGCATCCGCGACGCCGAACACCTCGACGTTCAGCTGGTGGAACTGGCGGTAGCGACCCTTTTGCGGCCGTTCGTACCGGAACATCGGACCGATCGTGAAGAGCTTCGGCACCGCCAGCGCCTGTTCGAGCGCATGCTCGACGTAGGCCCGAACCATTCCCGGCGTCGCCTCCGGCCGTAGCGTGACGCGCTCGCCACCCTTATCGGTGAAGGCGTACATCTCCTTCTGGACGATGTCGGTCGATTCGCCGGTCCCCTTCGCGAAGAGTTCTTCGCGCTCGATGATCGGCGTCCGGAGTTCGCGGTACCCGTAGCGGCCGCAGACGTCGCGCGCCACCGCCTCCACGTGCTGCCAGCGCTCGACGTCGCCGGGCACGATGTCGCGCGTGCCTCGCACCCCTGGAATCATCTCTGTCACCCGCCCGCGGCTCTTCAACCGACAATCATGGCATAATTGTTGATCCCATGCGAGTCGTCGACGCGTTCGTTCGTCCGCTGACCAGCTTGCGATTGTCGGTCACCGACCGCTGCAACCTGCGCTGCCATTACTGCATGCCGGAAGCGGGCTACGTCTGGCTGCCGCGCAAGAGCATCTTGACCTTCGAGGAGACCTCGCGACTGGTCGAGGCCTTCACCGGCCTTGGCGTCGACAGGGTGCGCCTGACGGGCGGCGAGCCACTCTTGCGCCAGGACCTGCCCGCGCTCATCGAACTGCTGGCAGCCAATCGGCGGGTGCGGGATCTGGCCCTCACGACCAACGCCATACTGCTGCGCGACCAGGTCAAGGCCCTGCGCGCGGCCGGCCTCCGGCGGATTACCGTCAGCCTCGACAGCCTGCATCCCGACCGCTTCGAGAAGCTCACCCGGTTCGACTCGCATCCCGCGGTTCTAGCCGGCATCGACGCAGCCCTCGACGCCGACTTCGAGAGCGTGAAGCTCGATGCCGTGATCATCCGCGATGTCAACGGCGACGAACTCCCCGACCTGCTCGAGTTCGGCCGACATCGGGGTATCGAGGTGCGGTTCATCGAGTACATGGACGTCGGCGGCGCCACGCAGTGGTCGACCGAAGCCGTCGTCTCACGCCGGGAGATGCTGGAGATTCTCACCGACCGCTATGGGCCGATCACGCCGGTCGACGAACGCACGTCGGCACCCGCGGATCGATTCACCCTGCCCGACGGCACGATCTTCGGAATCATCTCGTCGACGACCGAACCGTTCTGCCAGAACTGTGACCGCAGCCGGCTGACAGCGGACGGCCTCTGGTATCTCTGTCTCTACGGCGAGCACGGCGTCGATCTCCGGCAGCCGCTCAGAGCGGGGGCCTCTGGCGACGAACTCCGCGAGCAGATCGCGGCCGTCTGGCGGGCGCGGACCGACCGAGGGGCTGAAGCCCGACTGGGTACCGACCGGCGAGTGCCGTTCATCCCGATCCGACGGCTCAAGGAAGAGCCGCACCTCGAGATGCATACCCGGGGCGGATAGCAGCCCTCCAACAGAAAAAGGGCCTCGTATCCGAGGCCCTCTTCCACGCTCTCCCGGTTCACCGCGGGTCACGCTAGGACGTCGCGGCCGGCTCCTTCTCGCGCTTCGCACCGAGCCCCTGAATCTGGATGACCGGCTCGGGCGGCGTCTCGCCCAGCACGTGCTGCCGGTACAGGGCCGCCATCCGCTCGTCCTCGGGGCTCGACTTCCGCTGCCCGGCACGCGCCTGCAGCTTCTCCTCGCGCGCCGTCTTCGCGATCCCCTGATCGTCCAGGTCGGTCTGACGCCCCGCGGCGACCGCCACGGAGTCGAGCATCAGGCTGTGTTCGGTCGTCGCGAGCGCCACATCGTTCCCGCCCGCGAAGATCTCGTGGCGCCCCTTCTCCTCGTACCACCTGGTCAACGTGGCGGTCATGTGCATCTTCTCGATGATGTTCCGCCAGCCGATGCCGGTGTTATAGGCGCAGAAGGAGATCTCGCCCTCTTGCGTCGCATACGGGATGATGCAGCGCTCGGTGCGGCGGAAGTCGTAGTTGAAGAGATCCTGGAACCACATCCCCGCAATGAACAGGAAGTTCCAGCGATCCGCCCGCCGCTTCTCGATGTCGGCCTGGGTTCGGTCCCCCGTCACCTTGCCGTAGTCGTGACCGCTGGCGCCGAAGGTCTTGTCGAACTTCTTCATCAAGTCGGTCAGCTTGAAGTGCGTCGGCGCCTGGAACGGATCGTAGTTCCGCATCAAGGCCAGCGCCATCCCCACGACCGACAGGGCCCGTCCGCGCGCCGCATCGTTGATCCGGGCGATGTCCTTCGACAGCCGGTCGGCCTTCAGGAACGCCGTCACCGGCACCGATTCCTTTGTCTCCTTGTCGACCATCACGGCCATGCCGATGCCACAGTTGGGGTGACACCCGCAGTTGAGCTGCCCCCAGTCGCCCATCGGCCCATGCACGAGGTCGGCCCAGTCGGTGAACGTGCCCATGAACGAAATCGGAAACCAGTCACGCACCGGCTCGCCGATGCTCGTCTGGCGCTTCACATCCTGCGCCAAATGCGACAGCGTGTAGCGCTGGGCGTGGCGCCGCTCGTCGGTGATCTCCTCGTCGCGGCCGGTGAACGAGACGGGCTGGAACGATAGGAAGTTGATCTTCCTCGGGTTGTCCAGCGCGAACTCGACGACGCGACCGACCTGCTCGTTGTTCACGCCGTTGAGGATCGTGATGACGGGCACGATGTCCACGCCCGCCTTGTGCAGGTTTTCGATCGCCTGCAGCTTCACGTCGAAGAGGTTGCCCACCGCACGATGCGAATTGGCCTCGTTGCCGATCCCATCGAACTGCAGATACACGTACCGCAGGCCGGCATCGGCGGCGGCCTGCGCAAACTCGGGTCGCCTGGCGAACTCGATGCCGTTGGTCGCGGCCTGGACGCTGTTGTAGCCGACCTTGCGCGCGTAGCGGACCGCGTCGAGGAAGTTCGGCGACAACGTCGGCTCGCCGCCGGAGAATTGGACCGACATCTGCCGCTTCGGCTTGATCGAGATCGCATTGTCGAGCAGCGTCTTGATCTCGTCCCAATCGAGTTCGTGCACGAAACCGACCTGGTTGGCGTCCGTGAAACACGGATCGCACATCATGTTGCACCGGTTGGTCAGATCGATCGTCAGCACGGCCCCGCGGCCGTACTTGAGGGTGCTGCTGCCGTGGTTGTGCAGCTTCTCGTCGTTGTGCGCGCAGATGTCGCTGCCCGGAAACGTCTCCTCGAGGTGGCGGAAGAACGCCGGGTCGTTCGACATGACGTCTTCGAAGTGCCCATGTTCGGGGCAATCCTTGACCATCATGATCTTGCCGTCGCGCTCGAGGATCGTCGCCTTGATCTCACCGACCTTCTCGTGCAGCAGGATCTCGTAGTCCTGCTTGCCGTCGACGATCGCCTGTCGGGCTTCGCGGACACAGACCGGGCAGAGCGAATCAGTCTCGCGCGGCCACCCCAGGGGCGGCTTCACCTTCTCGTGCGACTTGAGCAGCGGCTTGTCGGACCAGTCCGGCGTGAACGACGGGTTCTGCCTGATCTGGTTCAGCGCGTCGAACGCCACCCAGGTGGCCGAGGCCGCGTAGGTCATCACCTTCTCGACGTACTTGATCGGCTTGTGCATGCCCTCTCCTGGAGGTCTCGGACGGTCGCATCGCCACGGTGCCGCCCCGGACAACAGTCGCAAACCCTTGAGTCGCGAAAGGATAGCGACTTTCCGCGCGAAAACCTCCCAGCATCGGTTCAATGGGCAGTTTGGCGGGTTGATCGGGCAGATTCGGACCCGACTGGCGGCCCTCCGGGCCGGGTACACGCCGAAATCCGGCGATCTCAGGCGCCGGGCACGTCGTCGGACGCCAGCGCGTATTGCCGGAATGTGAGATTGAGCCGACCCGAAAGCCCGAGTGTGGGGGGGCCGGACCCGCGATGCAACCCGGCGACGCCGTGATACCGGAGGCGAGACGGGCCGCCGATGACGAGGGCATCGCCCGACGCGAGCGCGATCGCCCGCACCGGTTCTCGGCGGCGCAACCCTCCGAGAATGAACCGCGCCGTATCACCGAGCGAGAGTGACACGATCGGCACGCCGGCCTCGAGCGTCTCGCGCCGCTCGTCCTTGTCCTGGTGCAACCCGAGCTTGCCCGCAACCGGATACCGGTTGACGATACAGACCTGCGGCTCGATCCGCATGCCGACCGTCGTTGCGACCTCGGTAGCCAGCGCGACGAACGGACCCGGAATCGGCTGCACCGGAAGTCCGTCGTGGTCGCCGCGCATGGCGGCGTAGCGATAGGTGCGGGCGTTCCAGTGCAGGCCGAGGCACATCATGTCGATCCGCATCTGCCCGCCGCCTCGGACGGTCGGCCGGTAGAAACCCGCGGGCGCCGTGCCCAGGGCGAGCACGCGCTCGACCAGTTCGCACTGCGCCTCCGGCGACAGGTATCCGGGCAGGTGAAAGACGCCGGGCACGATCTCGACTTGAGGCACAATGACGGCCGCGGCTTCGCTGGGCGTAAGAGTAGCGCGGAATATCTTGGCCCCGTTCGGCGTTATATTCCAGAAGACGAGGCCACAGCCGTGCAACGACAACTGCTCTTCCCGCGCGTGCTCCTGGTGGCGCTCAGCGTCGCCGCCGCGAACCCGCCGGCGCACGCCGCCGCCCAGGCGTTCGATCACCAGTACCGCACCTACTCCGGCGTCCTCGACGAGTCCCTGATCGGATCGCGTGTCGACTACGGCCGGCTCGCCAGTGACCGCGTCGCGCTGGACGCCGCCGTCGACGAGCTCTCCGCGGTCCCACGCGAGACGTTCGATGCCTGGAGCCGAGCGCAGCGGCTCGCCTACTGGATCAACGCCTACAACGTGTTGACGCTGCGGGTCATCGTCGACCACTACCCGATTCGCGGCAGCTGGCTGAGCCTCTACCCGCGCAGCAGCATCCGCCAGATCGACGGCGTCTGGGACGACATCACGTGGCATGCGGGCGGACGCCAGGTGACGCTGGACGAGATCGAGCACGACATCCTCCGGCCAACCTTCGCGGAGCCCCTCGTGCACTTCGCCATCAACTGCGCCGCGCTGAGTTGTCCGCCGCTCCGCGGCGAGCCGTTCGTCGCCGAGCGGCTCGAGGCGCAGCTGGCCGGTTCGACACGCCAGGCACTCGCCCTGGCGGGCTGGCTGCAGCTCGACGGTGAGACGCTACGCCTCACCGCCATTCTCGACTGGTTCGGGCAAGACTTCGTGCCGCGCTTTGCGGGTCGGATCGAGGCCGACCGGTCCGAACGCGATCGGGCGCTGCCACAGCCGGATCCCCAGCGGGACCGCCAACAGCCCGGCATACAGGCCCGGGCGCCGCAGATCGGCCTTGGCCTGCCAGAGGAAGTGCGCGGCACCCGCCGTGGCGCTCACGTACACCAGGCGATGCAGGAGCTGCCAGCGGCGGCTGCCAAGCCGCCGCACCATGGCACGCGTCGACGTGACCGCCAGTGGAATCAACAGGACGAAGCCGGTAAACCCCGCGGTGATGTAGGGCCGTTCGACCACGTCCTCCACGATGGCCTCGACGTCGAAGAACCAGTCGAGGACGACGTAGGTCGCGAAGTGCAGGCATCCATAGAAGAACGTGAAGAGCCCGACCATGCGCCGGGCCGGCATCAGCCGATGCCAGGTCGTCAGGTAGCCGATCGGCGCGATCGCCAGAGTGGCGAGCAGCAGCTGGAACGTCCAGATCGCGGTCTCGTGGGTGATCTCCTCGATCGGATTGGCGCCCAGGTCACCGATTCGCGCCGCGCGCAAGCAACCAGACGGCCGGCAAGGCACACACGACGAACACGATCCGCTTCAGGGACCCGGTGCTCACCCAGACGACCTCGTAACGCGGGTAACTAGTAGAACCGGCGCAGGTCCATGCCGTCGTAGAGAGACGCGACCTGGTCGCCGTAGCCGTTGAACATCAAGGTTTCCTGCCGAAAGAACCGACCGATGCGCCGCTCCGACTTCTGGCTCCAGCGTGGATGGTCCACGGTCGGGTTGACGTTGGCGTAGAACCCGTACTCCTGCGGGGCGGACGTGTTCCACGCCGTCCGCGGCTGTTCGCGCGTGAACCGCATCTGGACGATCGACTTCGCACTCTTGAAGCCGTACTTCCACGGCATCATCAATCGAATCGGCGCGCCGTTCTGGTTGAGCAGCGTCTTGCCGTAGAGCCCGACGACGAGAATCGTCAACGGATGCATCGCCTCGTCCAAGCGGAGGCCTTCGACGTAGGGCCAATCCAGCACCTGCCGCCGCACACCGGGCATCTCCGACGGGCGCATGGCCGTCGTGAACTCGACGAACCCGGCGTCGCCGGTTGGCTCGAAGCGATCGATCAACGTCGACAGCGGGAATCCGACCCACGGGACGACCATCGACCAGGCCTCGACGCAGCGGAGGCGGTACACCCGCTCCTCCAGCGTGACCCCTTTGAGCAGATCCTCGAGGTGATAGTCGGCGGGCTTCGCCACCTCGCCGTCGACTTTGATCGTCCACGGCTCGGTCGTTAGCGTGTGGGCGTTGCGCGACGGATCCCGCTTGTCGAGGCCGAACTCGTAGTAGTTGTTGTAGCTGGTGATGTCGTCGAACGAGTTCAGGGTCTCGTCGGTGCCGAACGGCCCGGGCGTGACGTTCGGGATCGCGTCCTGGCCCTCCGCGAATGCCACCCGGCCTCCGCCCAACGCGAATCCGCCCGTGGCGACGCCCACCGCCGCGCCCGCGGCGCCTCGAATGAACTGGCGTCGGTTCAGGTAGACCTGCTCATCGGTGATCTCGGACGACGCAATCCCGGCTGGACGCTGAATCAGCATGAAGCACTCCGGTCCCTTCTCGCCGTGGTTCCCGCCATGCTACTACCGCCAGACCTAGGACGCTGAATTCAACCGGACCGACTCAACCGGCCCTCGGCCTCACCACGATCGCGTCCAGGCGAAGTAGCGCGTGAACCAGCGACGCACGGCGGGCGTCAGCAGCGTCCGACGGTACGCGTCGCCAGCCTTCTTCAGCGCCTCTACCTGCGTCGGGTACGGGTGAATCGTGGCGGACAGCTCGGCTAGTCCCCCGCCCTGCGTGATGACGTAGGCGGCCTCGCCGATCATCTCGCCGGCGTGCGGGGCCACGATCGTGCATCCCAGCAATCGGCCTCGATCGTGGTGGACCCGAACGAACCCGTCGGTCTCCTCGTCGAGAATGGCGCGATCGACCTCGGCCAGCAGCACCGTCAGCGTGTCGACCCGGCGGCCCTGCTCCCGCGCCTCGCGCTCGTAGAGGCCGACGTGCGCGATCTCCGGGTCGGTGTAGGTGCACCACGGAATCACCAGAGCGCTCGCCCGCTTCCGGCCATGGAACAGGGCGTTCTGGATGACGATTCGCGCCATCGCATCGGCCGCGTGGGTGAACTTGAACGCCGAACAGACATCGCCCGCTGCGTAGATCCGACGGTTCGACGTCCGCAGGCGATCGTCGACCTCAACGCCCCGCGACCCATAGGCCACGTTGGCCGCCTCGAGATTGAGCGTCTCGACGTTCGGCGCCCGACCCGCAGCCACGAGGAGGCGATCGCCGACGACCTGACTGGGCGCGCCGTCTCGTTCGAACGTCACGGTGACCCCATCCGGCCCCTGGCGCACCTGCTGCGGTCGCACCCCCAGGTGCAGCGTCACCCCATCGTCCTCGAGCGCCCGCGCGACGATCGCCGCCGCGTCACCGTCCTCGCGCGCCAGCACCTGGGGCGACATGTCGACGAGCGTCACGTGGCTGCCGAAGCGGGCGAAGGCCTGGGCCATCTCACAGCCGATCGGTCCGCCGCCGATGACGAGCAAACGGCGCGGCTGCTCGGTCAGCCAGAACAGGTTCTCGTTGGTCAGGTAGGACGTCTCGGCGAGTCCCGGAATCGGCGGCGCGGCGGCACGCGCACCCGTGGCGATGACGGCGCGCTTGAATCGCAGCGCCTGGCCGTCCACGGCGATCTCCCGGGGCCCGGTGAACTGGGCGTCGCCGAAGTAGACGTCGATGCCCAACCCGGCGAAGCGACGCGCCGAGTCGTGCGGGCTGATGTCGGCGCGGCGGCGGCGCATCCGCCGCATCACCCGCTCGAAGTCGACCTCGGGCGTCGCCATCCGCACGCCGAGCGCGTCGCCCTTCCGCGCCTCGCCGACCAGACGGGCCGCCCGCAGCAGCCCCTTCGACGGCACGCACCCGACGTTCAGGCAATCGCCGCCCATCAGCGCTCGTTCGACGAGCGCGACCCTGGCGCCGAGGCCCGCCGCGCCGACGGCACTCACGAGCCCGGCCGTACCCGCGCCGACCACGATCAGGTCGTAGACGCCGCCGCCGGCCGGATTCTGCCAGCCCTCGGGATGGACGTGGGCCAGCAGCTCCCGGTTGGCATCGTCGAGCGGCTGGACGAGCGATTCGGCTTCCATTCGTGCGTGAGTCGACGGCATCCGGCGCAGTTCAGGTCTGGCGCGACGACGGTCGTAACGCGTCGCGGCCATAGTACAGATGAGCGAGCCGCGCCGGGGCCACGCCGGCAAGATACAGCGTGACGAGCCCGATGTTCTTGACGCTTCGGCGGGCCCATCCGTCGCGCCGCCATCGCCGCGCCGAGACCCGAACCGGCAGGGACGAGTGCCAGAGCCGCCCCACCCGCCTCAGCCGGCGGACCAGGTCGACATCCTCCATCAACCGCCAATCCCTGTAGCCAGTGACTGACTCGAAGACCGCTCGCCGCACGAAGATCGCCTGGTCGCCGTAGGGCAGGTCGAACCAACGCACCCGGCAGCGCACACCGCGCTCGAGGCATCGCGCCTGCCAGGCGGGCGTGTCCAGCGCGAACCGGAAACTACCCCCGACCACCTCGGGCATCGCGTCGGCGCGGGCGATCTCGCCATCCCAGCCCGCGGACAGCCGGGCGTCGGCGTGCACGAAGACCAACCAGCGGCCACGCGCCAGGCCGGCCCCGTGATTCATCTGCCGGCCGCGGCCCGGCGCCGACGCGCTCCAGCGAACATGGGGAAACCGATCGCGCAGGCGAGCCAGCGCGGGGTCGGCGCCGCCGTCGACCACGATGATCTCGAATTCCCGTCCGTCGGCCGGTTCTGGTAGCGCGTCCAACAGCGATTCCAGTTCCGTCGCGTCGCCGAGCACGGGAATGACGATCGACACGAACGGGTCGTTCACGCGCCGTCCTCCAGCTCGAGCCATTCGACGACGCGGCGCCAGATGAGCTCGAGGCTGTCGTGCAGTTGGTGGTCGTCGTCGAGCAGGTGGACGTCGACCGCCGCCCGCCCGCGCGCGAACCGCTCGACCATCACGGGATCGACCGTGTCGTCGCGACGCCCCTGGAAGATGACGGTTGGCGGCGCCTCACTGTCCTGGACCGCGAACGAATCGTAGCCTGCCGCATCCGCGTACAGCCCGTAACCGACGCGCCGCGTTTCCCCGAACGCGTAGTGAAAGATCTCGAGGTACCCGGCCTCGCGCCAGCGATCGATGCCGTCGGCGTCGAGATCGCCCATCCGGCGGTTCGTCCCGAAGTCCAGGGCCGGGGCCAGCAAGACCAGCCGTTCGATCGGCGTGCGGCCTGCCGCGGCGGCCGACTGCCGCGCCGCAGCGTGCCAGGCCACAAAGCCTCCCAGGCTGGAGCCGATCAGGACGACCGGGCCGGGTGGCAGGCGGGCGATCGCCTCCTCGACCTGCCCGATCATTCGCGAGGTGGTCAGCCCCAGGAAGTCGGGCTCGTTGAAATCCGGACAGTGCAGCGACAGGCCAAACGGCTCGAGGCGCTCGGCCAGCCACGCCGCCTTCATCGAGCCGGCGGACGACGCCAAGCCGTGCAGATAGAAGAGGTGCATCTGGACGGCCTCGCGCCTCAGGCCCCGCCTCGGACGCGACCGGCGTCAGAGCTTGCGCGTGCAGCCGGGCGAGCACCGGCACGGGATGATCTTGTCCCCGTCGGTTTCGTAGTCGTAGCTCAGCTCCTCACCCTTCCGGATCGTCCGGGCGGCGCGGATCCAGATGTTGTCGCCCTCGATGTCGACCCAGCAATTGGGTGCGCACTTGTGGTTGACGAACCGGGCGATGTTGCCGCCGACGCCGGCATCGCGGACCCACCGGCTGTTCAGGTGGAAGCACCAGATATGCCCCTTGCGCAGGTACTTGTCCTCGCGTCGGCGGCTCTCCTTGTGGGGAATCTTCTCCCCGGCATAGTCAATGATCTTCGTGCTGCGTTTGATGCGCGCCGTGGCAAACACGCCCCACCCATGAATCTTGGATTTCCGCCGCTCGATCAGTCCCTTGGCACGTTCCCGGTACTCTTCCAATGTTCGTCGACGACTCACCGACACCTCCGCCCTGCGTTCGAATAGGACCGCACCCCAGCGCGCGACCGCCCCGATTGTATCGCGAGCATCCTGCTATAATCGCGAAGATCGATGCGCGTTCTCAAGAAGATCCATCGGAACATGCGCGCCGTGCGCGAGTTCGCGCGGGGGCTCGCCCACACGGCCCACCCGTTGCTCGTCCACATGGTGCCGATGCGGCGCTGCAACATCGACTGCGGCTACTGCAACGAGTACGACAAGGTGTC
>CEQE01011529.1_pt1 | contig 14860 bp, 17 predicted proteins | sample 356201 | NCBI WGS metagenome assembly CEQE01 (sample SAMEA2619970, study PRJEB7988) | marine metagenome | biome: marine biome (ENVO:00000447); feature: mesopelagic zone (ENVO:00000213) & marine oxygen minimum zone (ENVO:01000065); material: "saline water (ENVO:00002010), including plankton...
CAACCAACAACTTCAACATTTTTTGATTTATTTTTAAAAACATCTTTGATTAAAGTTCTATTCTTGTTTATTTTTTGTAAATCCATTTTAAAAGATATCAAATATGTTTTTTAATAATTTCTATTAGTTCTTTTCCAGAAACTTTTCCTTTAAATTCACTCATAACTAATCCCATATAAGCTTTTTCAGAAAGTCCTGGTTTTTCTTTAATTATTTTTACAATTTTTTCTTCAACAATATTAATGTCTTCTCTTTCAAAAACAATTGCTTTTTCAAATTCTTCACCTTTAACAATTCTTTTCAAAACTTCTTTAACTTGTTCCTCGGAAATTTTTTTATTTTTTAAATTCTCAAGAACAAATACTAAAATATCTTTATTAAGAATTTTTTCTATTTTTTTCATAGAAACTTTTTCATGACTTGCGAGATCTCTTGGAAAAATTAAAAGGATTTTAGCAATTAATTTTGGATTGTTTAAAATCTTTGAAAACTCTTTAAATTCTTCAAATTTATTTTGTTTAAATAATAATTTAATCATCTCAGGACCTAATCCGAATTTTTCAAGTTCTTTTTCAGTTTCATGCTTTAATTTTGGCAAAGTTTTTTTTGCTTCATTAATCAAATCTCGAGAAATTTTCAACAAAGGTAAATCTGTTTCAGGGTACATTCTGCTATGTCCAGGCATTGGTCTTAAAAATTTACTTGTTCCATCAGGTAAAACATTTCTAACCTCACTAGGATTTCCTTTTTTTAAAGAATGTTGTCTCTTAATTTCATTTTCAACAGCTTTTATCATAATTTTTGGATCTTGAAAACCCTTTAATTCCACCCTATTACTTCCTTTAATTGAAATGTTAACATCTTGTCGTATTGTCCCAATTCCTCTTTTAACCTTGCAACTTCTCAAAATATTTCCTATATGTAATGCAACTTCTTTTGCTTGTTCAGGAGTTTTTATATCTGGAGCAGTTGCAATCTCTACTAAAGGAATTCCTAATCTATCGAGTTTATAAACAGATTCTTTTTCATTTTTATTAACAAATCTTGCAGAATCTTCCTCTAAAAAAATACCTTCAATCCCCACTTTTCCAGAAGAAGTTTCAACATAACCATCTCTTGCAATAAAAACAGTTCTTTGAAATCCAGAAGTATTTGAACCATCAATTACAGTTTTTCTCATAATTTGAGCAAGTGAAACAATTTCGCATTTGAGAAATATTGCAATTTGCAAAGCAATTTTTAGAGCTTCTTTATTAATTTCATAAGGGGGTTCTTCATCTAATTCAACAAGACAAGTTGTATCATAAACTTCATAAACAAATGTTTTATCTTTTTGCATTTCATGTTTTGCAGCAACATCAACTTCACCCAACTCTCCTGCAACAGCATGTAATTTTCTTTTTACAATAAAATCAGGAGAATCTTGCCTCAATATAGAAGAACAATTACAAAATAATTTATTTGTATCAAGTTGCTGATGAATTTCTAAACCACATTTTAATCCTAATTTTTCATAATCTAATTCCATTTAACTAAAAAAGAAAAGAAGTTTATTAAATTGTTGATTTAAATCAATCCTCGGAAACTTTTTATACATTTCTTATCTCTGTTTTCTATGAAAGAAAGCAAAGCAAATCCAGGAGATTATGTTGAAGTTCATTTAATGAAAAAAATTTATGAAGGAATTTTATTGGAAAATCCTGAAACAGAAAAAGGGATTGTTTTATTAAAACTTGACTCAGGTTATAATATTGGATTTAATAAAAAAGATGTTTTAAAAATTAAAACTTTAAAAAAATCTAAAGAAAAAACAAAAGACATTGAAATAAAAAAAAGCAATGAAAAGCCAAACATTGCGATGATTATTACAGGAGGAACAATTTCTGCTCGATTAAATCCAAAAAAAGGAGGTGTTGATTGGCTTGACACTCCTGAAAGTTTATTTAAGTTTTATCCTGAAATTTTTGAAAAAATTAATATCTCAAAAGTTGAAGTTCCTTTTATGAAAGCTTCTGAAGACATGGATTTTAAAGATTGGAAAAAAATTGCTCGTGTAACTGAAAAACTTTTGAATGATTCTAATATTAAAGGAATAATAATAACTCAAGGAACAGATTTTTTGCATTACACTTCTTCAGCTTTAAGTTTTTTTCTCAGAAATCTAAACAAACCAGTTGTTTTAACTTATAGTCAAAGAAGTATTGATAGGGCAAGTTCTGATGCTAATTTAAATTTGCAATGTTCTGCTATTGCTGCTATATCAGATATTGCAGAAATTATGATTGTTGGACATGAAACAATAAATGATAATTATTGTTATGCAATGCCTGGAACTAAAACAAGAAAAATGCATTCATCAAAAAGAGATGCTTTCAAAATAATTAATGATAAACCATTTGCAAAAATTTTTCCAGACCGAATAGAAATAATTTCAGATTATATAAAAAGAGACAATAAGAAAAAAGTTAAATTAGATTCAAAGTTTGAAGAAAAAGTTGCTTTAGTAAAGATTTATCCTGGACAATCTCCAGATATTTTAGATTATTATTTAAAGAAAAAATATAAAGGAATTATTTTAGAAATGAGTGGTTTAGGACATGTTCCAACAACAAGAGCTAGAAAATCATGGATAAAAAAATTAAAAGAAGTTCAAAAAAAAGGTTTAATTATTTGTGCTGCTGCTCAAACAATTTATGGAAAATTAGATCCTTTAGTTTATAGTAATGGTAGAGAATTATTAAAAACAGGGATTATTTATCTTGAAGATATGCTTGCAGAAACAGCTCTTGTAAAACTTGGATGGGTTCTTGGACATAGTAAATGGGCAAAAGATAAAGAAATTGTTAAGAAAAAAATGCTTGAAAATTTTTCTGGTGAATTGAATAATAGATTAGAAATTAATTTTTAGTTATCTCTCTTTTAGTTTTCTCAAAATAGATTTTTCAATTTTGTCAAGTTGTCTTTTAATTTGCCTTATTTCTTTTTCTGCTTTTTTATTTACAGCATAATCATATTGTGCTTGAAGATGGTCTTTTTGTGACTGCCTGTTTTGAGACATTAAAATTATTGGAGCTTGTACTGCTGCAAGAGTTGATAAAATGAAATTAAGAAGAATAAATGGATAAGCATCCCATGTTCTTCCAAATAATAACCAAGATGTATTAATTAATATCCAAACAAATAAAAGTATTGCAAGTGAAAGAATAAATGCCCAACTACCGGCCCATCTTGTAAGCAAATCAGCAGCTTTCTGTCCAAAAGTTCTAGGTGTTCTAGAAATAGGATGTCTTAATTCAATAAAATTTGATTTTTTATCTAAATCTTTATCACTTCTTTTCATAATTTTAATTACATAAGAAGAATTATAAATCTTTTTGATGTTTTCAAAGTCTATTTATAACTTTATAGGGGTTACAAAGGAAAGGTTTTTAAGGTAAAATATAGTTTATTAATTATGGAAGATATTATTAAAAGAGAACCGAGAGAAGTTATTAATGAACATGTTTCTAAAGAAGAATCTGCAAATGTAACAATTGGACTAAGACCTTCAGGGGTGATTCATTTAGGAAATATGGCTACAATGGGGTTAGCAGGTTATATTGCTTCAGAAATAGGGCCACATTTATCTCAATTAAATTTGGCTGTTTGTGATTTAGATATGCCTGATAAAAAAGACTGGTCTGTTTCTAAAAATAGATATATGAAGTATTTTGGCAGTCTCCCAGATAAACATGGTTGTCATGATTCTCTTTTAAATCATGCTAGAGAAGGTATTGATACTTTTGCAAAAGGGCTTGAAGGGGAACTAGGTATTAGAACAAATGTTGAATTATTATCAGATATTCAAAAACAAGAAGGATTTAGAAAAGGTTTAAAGAGAGTTTTGGACGCTCACCTAACAAGATATTTAAATCCAAGAATTTCTAGCGACAAATCATTAGTTTTCCCCCTTTGCCCAGAATGCCATACTTCTAATCCTTCACCAAGTGAATATTCTGAAGGAATATTAAAAACAAGTTGTGTTAATCCAGATTGTAATCAAGAACAATATCATGTAGATGTTTTAGATACAGACTTTGATTTAGCAGTCCATTATTTTATTGATCCTTTAAGGGACAGGTTAGTTGAACCTTTTTCTTCAATTCATGTTTTTGGTGGCGATTACTTTTCTAAATCTGGTGGAAGAGAAAAATTAGATAAAATAGTAAAAGTTATGGAAAAGGCAGGAGAAGGAGATATTCCTGAAATAATTGTCGGTCCCACATTTTATGGAGCTGATGGTTCTCAAATGAGTAAAGGTAAAGAAAATGGATTAACAATAGATAAGTTATTTGAACATTTTGGAAGTGAAGAGGTTGTTCCAAGAGTTTTAGATGTTGTTAGATGGGCTGATTCTCAAGGAATAAGGGTTTTAGATTTTTCAATTGCAAAAGATATATTATTTGGAAGAAAAAGATAACAACAATTTAATAAACTTATTTTTCTTTTTTCTTGTATGGTAAAAATTGGTCTAGAAATTCATGGCTATCTAAACACGCATGAAAAATTATTTTGTAATTGCAAAGCAATTCATGGAGTAAAATTTTCAAAGCCAAATACAAACCTTTGCCCTATTTGTACAGGACAACCTGGATCAAAACCAATGCTTCCAAATAAAGAGGCTATAAATAAGGCAATTCAAATTTGTTTAATTCTTAGCTGCACAATAAATCAAAAATTTGTTTGGCAAAGAAAACATTATGACTGGCCAGATTTACCAAAAGGTTTTCAATCTACAATTTCTGGAACTTATGCAATTCCCATAGGTGTAAAGGGAAAATTTTTAGGAACAAGAATTACAGAAGCACATTTAGAAGAAGATCCAGCATCATGGAATCCTCAAACAGGTGAAATTGATTACAACAAATCAGGATATCCTTTAATTGAAATTGTCACAGAACCTGATTTTATTTCAGGTGAAGAAGTAATTGAATGGTTAAAACAATTAATTGAAACTTTAAAATACATGAAAATTATTGACAAAACTCTTGGAATAAAAGTAGATGTAAATGTTTCAATAAAAAATGGTGAAAGAATTGAAATGAAAAATATAAACTCCTTAAAAAATATCAGAACAGCAATTGACTACGAGATTAAAAGACAAAAAAAAGAACTTCCAACTACTCAAGAAACAAGAATGTTTGATGAGAATAAAGGAATTACAATAAAAATGAGATCGAAAGAATCTACAAAAGATTATAGGTTCATTTCAGAACCTGATTTGCCAGTAATAAAATTAGAAAAATTAAGGATTGAAAAAATAAAAAAGTCCCTTCCAGAAACACCTGGTGAAAAAATAAAAAAACTTATTAAAAAATATAAAATAAAAGAAAAATATGCAGAAATTTTAACAAAAAAACTTGAAATTGTGGAATTTTTTGAAAAGATTATTGAAAAAACAAATTCAAGGTTAGCTGTTAGATGGGTTACAGAAGAACTTCTAAGAATTTTAAATTATTCTAAAAAAGAAATTGATGAAGTTGATATTCAGCCAATCCATTTTATTGAATTGTTAAAACTAATTGAAAATAAGGAAATTACAGAATTAAAAGCAAAAGAAATTCTTAACCAATTTATTCCAGAATCATTTTCTCCAAAACAAGAAATAAAAAAACACTCAAAAATTTCAGATATTTTAGAAATTGAAAAAATTGCCAAAAAAGTCATAAAAGAAAATTCTCAAGCAGTTAAAGACTACAAATTAGGTAAAAAAGAATCATTAAACTTTCTTCTTGGGCAAGTTATGAGACATTCAAAAAAACGTGCAGATTTCAAAACAGCAAAAGAAATCCTAGAAAAATTATTAAAATAATTCAACAACAATTCCAAAAACAAAAATTAAGCTTAAAATTCCAATAACAAACCAATTTATTGGAACAGAGAATTCAGATTTCCTATTTCCTTTTTTCTTTGAATTAATATTCATTAATAAAATTAAAATTCCTGTCAAACCTCCGGAAATAACCCCTCCAACACTTAAAATTCTTGTAAAATTTGTAAAATCAAAAAAAGTAACAGATAAATATAAGATAAAGGGAATAAGAGAAACAAAAATAAAACTTAATTTTTTCTTCTTCAAATCATAAATAAAAATATCTTTAAGAGAAAAACTTAAAACAAAATAACTTGTAAGCATTGTAAAAATTCCAAGGATGGTGATAAAACTTCCAAAAGAAATTGTTGCAACCTGTTCGATATTTTGTCCTAAAACACCAACAAAAATTAAGGTGAAAATAAAATATAAGAAAACAGGAATTAAAGTTCCCAAAATAATTGCCTTTTTTAATAATTTTTCATCGCCTTTAATTTCTCTCCTTAATTCAGGAATTGAAGTAAAACCAAGCAATGCAAAAAGAATAACTCCAAAAGGAAAAAATAAATTAGAAAAATCATAATGATTTAAGTTACTAAAATTAACTTCCGGAATAAACCATAAAAATATTGTGAAAATAATTCCAATAATTACCATAACCCCATAAAACTCAATTTTTTTTAATTCCTTTAAACCTTCACGCAAAAGCAAGGTCATTAAAATCCAAAAAGCAAATGCAAAATAAAGAGAATAATCCAAAGTTCCAAAAAATAATTTAGACAAACTTTGTCCTTCACCTACTAAATAGGCTAAAAGAGCTGAATAAATACCAAAAATTACTGCAAAAAATATTATTACTTTTCCAGATTTTCCAAGATATTTCTCTGCATAACCTGGAAGATGATGGATTTTTTTTGTTCTTAATGAAACTTCGCCTAAACATAAATTAACAAAAAGCATTACAAATCCTAAAAGAATTAACCAAAAAGCACCTATAAAAAAACCTGACTTTGAAAAAACATAAGGAAGTCCTAAGATTCCTGCCCCAATAATTGTTCCAGTAAGTGTAAAAGCTGCTGCAAAAAATTTCTTGTTAAGCATAAGAAAAATAAATTTTTTAATTATAAAAAAGTATGGGCACAGGAGGGATCGAACCTCCACCAACCGGGCCGAAACCGGAAATTCTATCCATTAAACTATGTGCCCATATCTCTTAAATAAATTATATTTTTAAACTAATAAAGGTTTTTATATCTTATATTCTTATTTAAAAAATGGCATTAAAAAAACATCATAAATGGATTATAGGTAGTTTCAGTTCATTAATAATTATTTTTATGATAACAACAAGTGTTTTAATGTATGTAATATTTGTCAAACAAGAATATAATAATAATCAATTAAATAAAAAAATAACTGATTTAGAGGCAGACACTCAAAGTAAAATAAGTGATGTTACTGAAAGTTTAATGCAAACAAATACAAATCTAATACAAACAAATGAAATTTTGGATATGGAACTCGGTTCATTAAATGAAGAATTAGATTTATTGAAAGCTTCTGCTGGCGAGGATTTTTCAGGAATAATTGAAACTGCAATAGAATCTGTTGTAACAATAAAAACAAGTGCAGGATTTCAAGGAACAGGTTTTATAATTTCAAGTGATGGCTATTTAGTAACAAATTCACATGTATTAGCAGATGGAGAGGGTTTGTTAGCAAGCTCAATACAAGCAATAACTTATGAACAAAAAACAAAAGATGCAGATTTCATAGGTTATAATGGTGAATTAGATGTTGCATTATTAAAAATTTCAGGAAGTTATGATTCATTAGAATTTGGAGATTCAGATGAGGTTCAAATAGGAGAAAAAGTAATTGCAATTGGAAATCCATTAGGATTACAATTTTCTGTTTCAGAAGGAATTGTATCTGCAATTCACAGACCAGGGCTAAACGAAATAGATGCTTATATACAAACAGATACAGCACTCAATCCAGGAAATTCAGGAGGTCCTTTAATTAATAAACAAGGAGAAGTTATAGGAATTAATAATTTTAAGATTGGCTCTGGAGAAAACTTAGGATTTGCATTAGAATCAAATTATATAACCAACTCTGTAAATAAAATTTATTTTGAAGTCTTTAATGAAAATTTAATTTAAGATGGCAAAAAAATCACAAGAAGGATTAATAGTAAAGAAAGAAAATTTTAGTGAATGGTATTCTCAAGTTTTGGAAAAAGCAGAAGTAACAGATATAAGAAACAATATCAAAGGTTTTATTGTTATAAGACCTTGGGGAGCAATGATTCTTGAAAACATGTATAGATTATATGAAAAAGAAATGCAGAAAAAAGGACACAAACCTAGTTTTTTCCCAACAGTTATTCCTGAAAAAAATTTCAAAAAAGAAGCAAGTCATGTTAAAGGATTTGCTCCTGAAGTTTTTTGGCTAGAAAAAGTCAAAGGAGAAGATAGGTTATCATTAAGACCTACAAGCGAAACTTCAATGTATGAAATGTATTCTTTATGGATTAGAAGTCATAGGGATTTGCCTTTGAAAATTTATCAACGAGGAAGTGTTTTTAGATATGAAACAAAAGCAACACGACCTTTGATAAGAGGAAGAGAATTTTATTGGATAGAAGGGCATGATTGTTTTGAAACAAAAGAACAAGCAGAAAATCAAGTTCAAGAAGATATTCAAATAACAGAAGAAGTAATGCACCAACAATTTGGAATTCCTTTTTTAGCAATGAAAAGACCTGAATGGGATAAATTTGCAGGGGCAGTTTACACAGTTGGTTCTGATGTTTTAATGCCTAATGGGAAAATCATTCAACAACCTTCAACACATTTACTTGGACAAAATTTTTCAAAAGCATTCAATGTAAAATTTAAAGATAAAGATGGCAAAGAACAACATGTCTGGCAAACATGTTATGGTCCAGCACCTTCAAGAATTCTTGCATCTGTAATTTCAAATCATGGTGATGATAAAGGACTTGTAATTCCTTTTTGTATTTCACCAATACAAGTTATCATAGTTCCTGTTTTTGATAAGAAAAATAAAATTAAAGTTCTAAAAGAATCAGAAAAGATACAGGAAAAACTTGAATCTCTAGAAATAAAAACAGAAATTGATACAAGTGATAAACGTCCTGGAGAAAAGTATCATGAATGGGAGCTTAAAGGTGTGCCTTTCAGAATTGAAATTGGAGAAAAAGAAATTAAAAACAAAAAATTAACTTTTTTTACAAGAGATATTGGAGAAAAACAAACTATTGGCATAAATGATTTTTCAAAAATAAAAAAACTTGGAGAAGAGTTTGATAAAAGACTGAAAGAAAAAGCAGAGAAGTTTATGAAGGGAAAAATAATAAATTGCAAAACAAAACAAGAAATTAAAAAAGCTATGGAAAATAAAAAAATAGCAAGAGTAAATTTCTGTTCAATAGACAAAGAAGGAGAAAAATGTGCTGGATATATTGAAAAAGAACTTCATGCAGAAGTTAGAGGGATTCTTGCCAATAAAAAAGAAAAGTCTTCTGGAAAATGTATAATCTGTAATAAACAATCAAGAGAAGTTGTTTACATTGGAAAAAGTTATTGAAGACTAATATTTATGCCCTGGGTTTTTTTGCAATTTGTAGAGGAAGTCGTTCCCAAGATTCTCCTGTTGCAACTACACAGCTTACACCATCAGGTCTAGTAACAATTATAGTCCAGCTTCCTTGTTGAGATGTAGCAATTTCAAGCATTGTTCCATTATTAGCTAAACCCATACCTGTAATAACCTCCCCATATCTTGAATTTAATTTTTCTAAAAAAGTATTCCTATCACCACACACACTTTGTGCTGATTGCGCTCTTGCAGAATTAGAATATGAAGCAATTGTCCCTGTTAAAGCCAATCCCACTGCAACATATTTTCCTAAATCTTTTATAAAATTTCTATTATTTCTTGAATGTCTTGTTACATCATTTCCACCAACTACATATTTACTTAAATTTCTTGCCATCTTATATTAATTAATTTCCATTTATATTGGTTATTGTGGTTAATTTTTATCAATAACATCATTTAATTCATCTTCCAATCTCAAAGTGGTTTCTATTAAAACACTTAATTCTTTTTTTACTGCTTCGTGTTCTATTTCTTTTTTCATTTTAAAACTTAATTAAAACAAAAATCTCTTATGCCTGAATAAATTATAGAAGGATATCTTAATTCAATTCAGATCAAAAAGAGCTCTGAATCAATTAAGAGTATTTAATTATAGCAATGACTAATCTAAAGTTAAAATTCGGACTTGTATTTTTTAGCCACATACTTTTCATATTTTTATCAAGAAAAAACTATTTATAAATTTTATTGTCTTCAACAAATTCTTCTAATCTTTTTTTGAATTCTTCTAAATCTTCAAATTTTATTTTTACCCCAACAGCATTTTCATGTCCGCCGCCACTTGCATCTTCAAATCCTTCAATTATTTTCAAAACAATTTCTCTAATTTTTTCTCCCCTTACAGAAATACTTGCTTTAATTCCAGAAACATAAACTACTACAACAACTTTCTCAGGAAATAGATAAGTTAATTCATTTGATAAATCACTACTAATACTTAAATCTCCACCATATTTAAAAAATAAAATTTTATCTGAACTTTCAATTTTTTTTGCTTTTTCCAATAATCTTTGATATTTTGAATTAACCTCATTATATCTTTGATGCATTGTATAATTTTGATTAGTTTCTTCCAAAACTTCATAAGGTGTTTTTACTTTCATTAAAAATTTTGTCATATTGACAACATTAGTTGTTCTGTCCATCAAAGCAAAATTAAACAAATTTGTTATTTTTCCTATTTGAGATTTATATCTCATTTCAAAGGCATTTTCTGAATCAATGGACAAATCAGGATAATTTTTTTTAAATTCAGAATAAAAATCAGGAAAAAATTTGTCTGAAATACATCCTGCAACAGCGATCCACATATCTTCTTTTTTTCCAGATGCTTGGTAGCAAAGATAACTCGTAGGTTTATTTTCTAAAGGTGTTGAATTAAAAATAGGGTTATAATAATTAACAAATTCAGGGATCTTTACCTTATCAATATCATGATGATCTATCCAAACAATGGGAATATTTGATTGATGTGCTTTTTCAAAAAATTCTTCAGATACAAGAGCTTTATCCAAAATAAAAATATAATCTGCATTTAACTCACTAACTTTTCTGAAATAATCTACAGTTAATTCTGGAAAAGATTTTATTGCAACTCCTTTTCCCCTTCCTATAAATCTCTGCAATAAAAGAAATGAACATAATCCATCAGCATCATTATCAAAAAAAAACAACGGATTTTGAGCTTTATTCAAATGTTCTTTAATTTGGCTAATCTGATAATTATTTAACATAAATTAAAATGAATTAAAAGGTATTTAAGTTTAATATCTTAAATTAATATATCTTTAAATTTAACTAATCCACTACCTAAATCTTTTTAAATGAAAAATATTGAATGATAGTACAATGAATAAATGGATTGAGCTTTTATCAGGATTAGTTATTGTAATAAGTGTGATTTTAATTGCATGGATGTCATCAACATACTCATGGATGTTTTTAGGGAAAAATTTTAATTTCCTAAATTCTGCATGGATATTTCTTAAAGGAGGAATATTCTGGTTAATATTTATGGTTGGACTTATTCTAATTTTTTTAGGAATTAATGATCTAAAAAGATAAAATTTTTATAATTATTTAAGAAACTAATTTTTAAAACTTTAATTACACTCTCAATTTTTTATGATAATCTCTTCTTATCTCATAAAATTCAAAAAAATAAAAAAAATAAAAAATAAGTTTATTCAGGAACTAACGCAACAACAGCTGCAATTGCTCCACCAACTAATGGTAAGTAGTAATTAGCGCCCCAAAATTGTCCAATTGCTGCAACAACACCTCCAGCAACAATCACCCATTTTTTCATATCGTTCATTTTTTTACCTCCTTTTTTGATTTAATTTGATAGAAATAATAAGAAAAATAAGTATATAAAATTAACTCTAAGAAACCAAATAAATTAAACCGCCTTCAATAATTGCTGCAATAATTAAAAGTGGTAAAACAATAAATAAAAATACTCTTAAAGAATTTAAAGAATATTTTTTTAGTGATTCAAATTTTTCTCTCTGAAAAATAAAAGTTCCAATTTTTAAACCAAGTCCAAGAGAAATAAAAATTGCAGGCAATTCAAAAATTCCATGAGGAAATAAACGCCATAAAGCTAAAATTCCTTCACTATCCACAACTAAGGAAGCGACAAAACCAAGCACATAACCATTAGTAACAACTGCTATAAGGGGAAAAATTCCTAAAAAAATTCCAAAAACTATTCCAAAAAAAGAACTTTGAACATTATTAAAAAAAATAAATTTTGTTAGTTCAAACTGGCTCATGTCTTTAGTTTTTAGCAAAAGTTCCTCAATAAATTTTAATATTTGTTCTGCTATTATTGTTGGAGTAGTAATAAAAAAACCAATTAATGAAAAAATAAAAAAAATCCCTATAACAGAATAAATAAAATTCTTTGATTCTCTAATAAAGTTCCAACTTTTTTTATATTCTTCAATAAAATTAAAATTTTTTTTATTTTTCATTTTATTTAAAATGTCTCTTTATCATTTTTGTTTTTCTTGGAAATTTATTTTTTAAATAAAATCCATAAGAAATTCCTAGAACTAATCCTCCAATATGTGCACTATTTCCTATTGGTAAATCAATAAAAAATTCAAGTACAACTAATGGAACAATCGCAATTATTGGTAAAAGCCACATTGATAATTCAAGAGGAACTGCAAATTTTCTCATATTAGAATTAAAAGAAAATATTGAAAATATCATCAAAACAATTAGTAAATTCACAAGGAAATTAAAAAAAGAAATTAAATTTGATGGAACAGATGGTCCAATAATAAATTGAGCAAGAATTAAAATTAAAGGTCCTATAATCAAATAGATTTTTGAATAAGGAACTAAAATTGCTAAAACTCCTAAAATTCCAAAGATAGCTCCGCTTGCTCCAATTCCTGGAATATTATTTGAAAAGATTGCTCCTGAAAGAACAAAAAATATTCCCCCAATTAGTCCTGAAATTAAATAAATTGAAATAAATCTTTTTTTTCCAATAAGTTTTTCAAGAAAATTCCCAATAAAAAAAAGTGAAAACATATTGGCAAAAATATGAAAAAATCCAGCATGTAAAAACATACTTGTTAAAAAAGTCCATAAGTTTTTTCCTGTAAGAATCAAAGAAGGAGTCAGTGCAAAATTATTCTGAAAAAATTCACTTCCATATGTTTTTATAACAAAATAAGAAAGAATAAACAAAGCAATATTAATTATAATTAATTGATTTGTCGCACTAAGATTACTAAGAATATCTCTTTTTCTTGGAAAAATTCTATACTCCATATTAAAAAATCATTTTTTCAATTTTTTCTTTGATTTTTTTATTGAAGTTTTTTTAACAGATTTTTTCTTGACAGTTTTCTTTTTTACCACTTTTTTCTTTAAAACTTTATTTTTCTTTACTATTTTCTTTTTTATTGGTTTCTTAACGACAAATTTTTTTGCCATCTTTTTCTTTTCCATTTTTTTCTCTTTTTTTATTTTTTCTTCTTTTTTTCTAATCTTAATTTTCTTTTTTTCAATTTTTTCTTTTTCTATTTCTATCTCTTCATTAATTAAAGAAAAATTCTTTTCATTTTTTAATAAATCTTTTTTTAGTTCTCTCAAAAGTCTTGTATTATCTTTTATCTCAAAAATATTTCCACATTCATTGCATGTAAAATCTTGAAGGAGTGAATTTTCTTCGTTAAATTCGACATTACATCTTTTACAAATGTAAAAAACTTTTATCTCTCTATTTTTTATTTGATGCTCTGTTTGAATAATTCTTTTCTTAAGAATATCTCTTAATAATTCAAGAGATTTTAAAATTTCAATCTTCCAAAAATAAGTATACCATCCTTTTCTTTTATCCTTTTTCCTTATATGGGACGCCATTCCATGGTCTGAAAGCTTATAGAGCATATTTCTTACTTGATTTACTGTAATATCTAACTTTTTAGCGACAATAAATTCATTAATGTATTTGGGAGTAATCAACAAATCAATCATTTCTTCTGCTTGTTTTCCAGCAACATCTACAACTATTTCTTCAAGAAATTTTTTTAGCATTTGTGTATTAAAAACGTTTTAAATAAATACCTTTCGGTTCAAATTTTAATTAATTTTAGATTAAAAAATAAAAGTTTTTAAACTTATATTCTATTTTATATATATCAAAATATATATTTTAAAATAATAAAATGGGATGGTTTGGAAAAAAAGATAAAAAAGAGAATCTAGAATTGCCTAAATTACCTGAATTACCAAAACTTCCTGAACTTCCTAAAATAAATGAAATTGAACGCCCAGAAATTCATAAATTTCCATCTTATCCTAATGATGACTTTGGAAAGAAATTTTCGCAAAACGCTATAAAAGATGCGGTCATTGGAAGAGAAGGGGATGAAAATAATTTCGAAGACGAATCTTTTCATGAAGGTATTATACCTAAACCTAAAAAAATATTAACAAAAGAAATTTCTTTTCCTAAAAAAGAAAGAATTTTACCTTCTGTTAGAACAAAAGAATCTAAAAATTTCTCTGAAAAATCAAGAGTAAAAGAAACCGAGCCAATTTTTATTAGACTTGATAGATTTGAAGAAAGTTTAGAAATTTTTGAAAATGCAAAAAAGAAAATTTCTGAAATAGAAAAAGCACTTGCAGATATAAAAAGAATAAAAGAGGAAGAAGAAAGGGAATTACGAGAATGGGAAAGGGAAATTCAAAGAACAAAAGAACAATTCGAAAAAATAGACAAAGAAATTTTTTCTAAAGTTTAAAATGAAAAATGAAGATTTAATCCATTTAAAATTTGAATATGATGAAGCT
>CEQE01324471.1_pt1 | contig 14854 bp, 15 predicted proteins | sample 356201 | NCBI WGS metagenome assembly CEQE01 (sample SAMEA2619970, study PRJEB7988) | marine metagenome | biome: marine biome (ENVO:00000447); feature: mesopelagic zone (ENVO:00000213) & marine oxygen minimum zone (ENVO:01000065); material: "saline water (ENVO:00002010), including plankton...
CCTGTACTTTTTCATCTACCGTATAAACTCCGAGATAAAGTGAAATAACAACAAGTACGCCAATAATTAATAAAATAGTCCTTTTCATTTTGCACCGCCTTTCGTTCCTCTGTCAAGTTTGTCCAGAGGCAGAATATTCAAGAGACTTCCGGTTTCTTCATCAATGATATATTTTTCAATTCCCGGAAGGATGGATTCCATTGTTTCCAGATACATCCGCTTTTCGGTAATATCCTTTGCTTTCCGGTATTCTTTTAACACAGATAAGAATTTATCGGCATCCCCTTCTGCCATTTTAATTCGCTGTTCTCTGTACGCTTCTGCTTCACGGATCATTTTTTCCGCTCCGCCCCGCGCCATTGGAATGACTTCATTCTGGTATCCCAGCGCCTGATTGATTGCCTTTTCCTTATCTTCCTTAGCGCTCTGCACATCTTTGAATGCGTGGTCAACCTCTCTCGGCGGATTCACATCCCTGAGCTGAACCTGGCGGATGTCCACACCGGAATTGTAGTTGTCCAGCATTGTCTGAAGCAGTTCACGGATTTCATCCATGATTTCAGCTTTTTTCTCTGTGAGTGGATCATCAATGGGATGACTGCCGATAACCTGCCGGAGGGCAGATTCGGTGGCATCCTTTAACGTTTCATCCACATCATGTACATTAAAAAGATATGATGCCGCATCCTTGATTTTGTACTGAACGCTCACCTCAACAAGCAGGATGTTCTCATCCCCTGTGAGCATTTTTGCCTCCCTCAGGATTTTACCTACCGTGACCTCCTTCACCTGCGTCACTTTTGGGAGATCCACTTTTTCTATGGGGTAGGGGAATTTAAAATGGAGCCCGCTCTCCTCCGTGCGGACCCATTCGCCAAACCGGCGGACGACTCCCTCCTCATCGGGACCGACAATATAGAACCCGCTCATGACGAGCCATACGCCGATGAGAATGAGCACCAGCGTAACTCCGCCGATGTTTAAATTTGGTATGCTAATTTCCTGATCACCTAATACGATTTTTCGTGCCATTGGTTACTCCTTTTTATTTTGAATTGTTATCTTAATAACACCATTTTTTGCGTGCTGTTAAAATTGACTATTGATATACGGTAAATATAAACACCACTGCTGACAGGATTACCGAAATTATCCTTGCCATCCCAAACCACTGAATGACTCCCGGCAACCACTCTTCCAGTTACCAATTCTGTTACTTTTCTCCCTAAAATATCGTAAATGATTAATCGAACTTTTGAATTGGTAGGTAAATCATAACGGATTGTGGTGGTTGGATTGAACGGGTTTGGATAATCCCTGAAACTGCCAAATAATCTTTCACCATCAGGACTAATGTCATTAAATCCATCGTCATACCAATACTCCGTGGAAAACAGTAAGTTGTCAAAATCTGTTTTTTCATAAGGAGTATTATGAAGTGGGGGGATACCTGCATTTTCAAAACAAATTGGATTTCTTACCGAAGGCGTAAAATCAACTAATATGGTACCAATTTTTAAAGTTGTATCCCTTAACGCCATTTTATTCATAAACCATTGGTGGTTTTGCTTCAATTGTTGATTAAATAAATATCTCGATGAATCAATTTCAGCAAGACGAGAAGGTGATCTTATTAGTTGATAAGATACCATCGGTGGTGGATTAATACTTACTTTCTTATCTGTTGGTGTAAACTCTCCCTTTTCATCCAATTGAGCGTAGTAGTAATATCCATCTTGATCTTTAATTATCTGATAACCCTGATCCGTTAAAAATCGCCAAGAAAATTCATCACCCCACAATCTTGCAGTAAAAGTAAAACCATTTGGTTGCGTCCATTGAATAAAACCGCTATCAAATGGTCCTGCTATCATCAAAGACAAACTAAATATAAAATAAGTCAATCTTTTCATTTTCATCAAATCACATCCATCAAATTTATTGTTAATTTTCTAAAATAATTTCTACCAATAACAAAATATCAAAAATGTTAATAAGATTATCATTGTCTAAATCGGTTGCCATAAGTTGTTCTTCGGTCGGTTCCAAAATGCTCAGAATTAAATCAATACACATGATAACGTCTTGAATATCAACCAAACCGTCTAAATTAACATCACCTTCAATAGGAATACAAGTCGCGACCTCACCTAAAATTCCGTTGCAACTTATCTGTTGTGCAAAGACACCATAGGGAGATCCAGTACCTTCAAATAAATAAATACCTCCTCCCATTCCATCAGAGATTACATCACGTTCTATTAAATTTTGATTTGTTATTAATACATCATTTGACCACGTGGGAGTACCCATAGTATTTAACTTTCTACCATAATAATGTTGAGACGGTTCATCCAGGTTTCTCCAGAGGTAAATCGCGTTGTTATATTTACTTGACATAACCCTCTCCGAATACCTAAACCCGGGTGTATTAATTAATGATATTCCCCCCTCTTGAAATAAAAATTGACTATCGTGCTTGATAATTTGTGTAAAAATGTCCGCATCACTTATTGTATCAACAATCTTTGTCCAGAAAACAATTAGAGAAGAGTCACTTCTGAAAGTAATATCAGTTCTTGCCGTATGCCATGTTAAACTATCGGCTACAATAATACTGTCCCGTGGCCAAATATAGTTACCATCACTATCGATTCGATTCAACACAATTTGTTTAGTCCAATTACCCAAAACATCGTAGTATCCCGCAAGCGCACACCCACCATTTCCGTCAGGAATCCATAAATTAATACTCCGTATATCACAGTGAGTTTCCCAAACCGTGTTCCCGTTCTCATCAATTCTATGCACTATCCAATCGTACCACGTTTCACCTTCGGGGTCACCATGGTATAACATTGCACCTCCTTGGCCGTCACTTATCATTCTATTCTTGTTTCCATGTAATCTACCATCTATTACTGTGTCAGGTCCTAAAATTATAATACCGTCGTCTCCCCACATCCTTTCACCTTGAAATGAAATCCTTTGGATTATGAGACTCCCTGGATCACCATAATATTCTTTATCAATAAATAAAATAAACGCTCCACCCTGTCCATCCGTTGTAACACCTTCCAGATATTGAAATGATTCTGCCGGCTTAACTCTAACTCCATTTACTCCCCACGGTAAATTTCCATCTTGATCAATCAATTGCACCCTTACTACCGGGCGGTATGTACTTATACTATCTGGTTCCCAGTATTTATCATCAAAGGCAACAATTGCATTTCCTACACCAGTTTGTGTTATTTTAGGCCAATCCTGGTAATTTCCTTCACCACCCATATCCACATAATCATTCCATTGTAAATAACCAAACTTGTCTACCCGTCTTACATAAACATGAAGCCATTGGCTATGATTTTGCCAAACAACATATATACCCCCATCACCATCCGTACATGCCTCAGTTCTTGTGCCCCATGAATTAACTAGAAGATTTTCAGATGGGTCGGTGCTCCATTGGGCTAAACATATTAATGGAATAATAAGTATAAAGATTTTTCTAAATTTCATTTCTAAATCTCCCGCCTCAACCTCGCCACGGGAATTTTCATCTGTTCCCTGTATTTTGTTGCTGTTCTCCGGGCGAGGGGATAGCCATCTTCTTTCATAAGCTGGGCTAATTTATCATCCGAATAGGGTTTATGTTTATCTTCCTCCTCAATGATTTTTTTCAACGCTTCTTTTACTATTTTGTTGGAAACTTCCTTACCTTCTTCTGTCATCATTCCTTCGGAAAAGAATGATTTTAATTCAAACATACCGAAAGGTGTCTGCACATATTTCCCGCGTGTTACGCGGCTCACGGTGGAAACATCCATATTAATTCTCTCAGCCACATCCTTCAATATCATAGGGTGGAGTTTCTCGAGTTCCCCTACGAAAAAATCCGGCTGAAGATCAATAATGGTTTTCATCACTTTTGTCATGGTCATCTGCCGCTGCTGGATGGCTTGAATGAACCACTGGGCAGATTCCACCTTTCTTTTTGCAAATTTCCTGCTTTCGGTATTTTTGGCATCCTTCGATACCAGCATGTTCAAATAAGTGGTGGATACCTGAAGATCAGGAATGCGGTAATCGTTAATGGTAATCATCCATTCATCGTCCATTTGCTCTAGAATAATGTCTGGAATGATGGAATCAGCATCGGTGGTAGGCGCTCCTTCTCCCGGTTTGGGATTCAACTGACCGACAATTTCATACACCTCATTCAGTTCAACCTGAGTGCATTTGAGGGCATTTGTTATTTCTTCAAATCTGCGGTTGGCAAAATTGTTGAAATGATCTCTGACGACTGAAACAGCAAGATCATCTTCATTGTGGACTTCCAACTGCACTTCCAGACATTCCTGCAAATTTCTGGCGCCGTATCCGGGCGGGTCCAACCGTTGTACGATTTTTAATATTTTTTCCACTTCTTCTTCCGTGGCATCCATTCTGTCAGCAATGAGAATAAGTTCAACAGCCAAATATCCCTTATCATCAAGGTTCCAGATGATTTCTTCCGAAATTTTCAGTTCCACGTCAGACAAGTCCATCATTCTAATTTGACTTAGCAAATGATCTATGTAATCTGTGGTTTCAGCCAAAGGCATTTCCTTCCTTTTTGCGCTCCTGTCCACCGGTGTTTTAAAATTGTAATCTTCCGGGCTGTTAACAAAATCCTCCCAGGAATTTTCATCATTCATTTCATTTTCATTTTCTTCATCTGTATCTTGAGTCGGTTCACTCATATCCAAAGCAGGGTTTTCTTCCAGTTCATCCAGAATCCTTTTTTCCAGATCAACCGAAGTCAACTGCAGAAGCACCGTCTGAAGGATCTGCTGCGGAGACAGTTTTTGCTGCTGTTTCAGGATTTGTTTGAGTTCAGGCATTTAATGCAGTTTAAATTTTTCTCCGAGATAAAGGCGGCGCGCTTCTTCATCATTCACCAGAAATTGAGCGTCACCGGATTTCAGAATATTACCGTCATAAATGAGATATGCCCTGTCCGTAATAGCAAGTGTTTCCCGGACATTGTGATCTGTAATGAGAACACCAATATTTCTCTCTTTTAGCGAGGTAATTATATTTTGTATATCTTCAACAGCAATGGGGTCAATCCCCGCAAATGGCTCATCCAATAAAATAAAATCGGGGTCCATCACAAGCGCCCGGCTGATTTCTGTCCTCCTCCGCTCACCGCCTGACAGATTGTATCCCTTATTCTCCCGAATGTGTTCAATAGACAAATCTCTAAGCACCTGTTCAATTTTACTTTTTTGTTCATCTTTTGGCAGCGTCGTCATTTCCAAAACCAGTTTTAAATTATCTTCTACCGACAGTTTGGTAAAAATGGAAGGTTCCTGGGCAAGGTAGCCAATCCCCTTTCTCGCCCGCCGGTACATAGGGAGAGATGTAATTTTTTCATCATCTAAATAGACATCCCCGCTGGTGGGTCGAATCATTCCCGTCATCATGTAAAAGGTGGTTGTCTTACCGGCGCCGTTGGGTCCCAATAATCCAACAATTTCACCCTTTTTAACTTCAATACTGACTCCCCGTACAACCGTCCGTTTGCCGTACTTTTTCTTTAGCCCTTCGGTTCTCAATAATCCGTTATTCGCCATCATCCACCTCGTCAGTTCTACTGGTGACTCCCCATGGTTGAAAGATTTTCCAGTGCGTTAAATCCACGTTGGATTCGAACCCGATACCATACAGAGTATCTTTTGATTCGGTGGTGAGCATAACAGTATCATCGGTGGTGATGTGCTCTGCTTTGTTATTCCATAAAAGGGTATCCGTATAAAGTGTCACACCGCTGTCGGACCTGACAACCACACTCCCAATTGCCAGCATATTATCATTTTGTTCATAAACAAATGCTTTGTCAGATTTCAGGTTGCTCATGTGATTTTCTTCAGTGGAATAAAAATCTCCATCAACATTTTCGGTTAAAATGATTTCACTCCGGTCATTGTATTTTTCAAGAAAATTAGATTTTACGACCGCTCTTTTTCGACCGTCTCTTGTCAAAATGATGGTTGAATTCCAGCTTTTTTGATCGGGTATTCCTTCTCTTGAAATTTCATTTCCATTTTCATTATCACCGGAACAACTAAAAAAAACAAAAATGAATAATAGCCAATACCTCACATAATACCTGATTTTAATAAATCATGAATATGGACAATACCATCAGGAATTCCGCCGTTATCCCCTTTGTTATAAACGATTAAGCTTGTGATAGAATGCTGTTCCATCAATTCCAGAGCATTGATAGCGAGGGTGTCCGGTGAGACCCATTTCGGATTGTCGGACATTAAAAAAGCTGCTCTCTTTTCAAATAAATTTGAATCCTTTGCCAGTGACCTTCTGATATCACCATCTGTTATTATACCTGCCAGTTTTCTGTTTTTATTCAGCACAACCACCATGCCGAGACGTTTATTGCTGATGGTCAGCAAGGTCGTTTTCATATCGGTATCAACATCCACAATGGGAATATCATCACCGGAATGCATGATTTCCCGAACGGTCAAAAGGAGCTGCTTCCCCAGATTCCCTCCGGGATGAAGAAGGGCAAAATCGTTTTTCCTGAATCCCCGTTTTTCGAGAAGCGCTACCGCCAATGCATCACCCATGGCGAGAGTAGCCGTTGTGCTTGCTGTGGGTGCAAGATCAAGTGTGCATGCCTCCTTTTCCACTCTGATATCAAGGATTACATCTGCTTTTTTTGAGATGGTTGAATTATTTCGTCCCACGATCGCAATCATGGGAATTCCCAACCGTGAAATGGCTGGGATAATTTGAACAATTTCAGGTGTTTCACCGCTGTTTGAAACTGCCAGAATAATATCCTTCCCTGTCACAATGCCGATGTCTCCATGACCTGCTTCCCCTGGGTGTAGAAATTGAGCCGGTGTACCGGTGCTGGCTAAGGTTGAAGCTACCTTTTGTGAAATCAGTCCTGATTTGCCCATACCGGTGACAATTACCCTTCCCTTACAATTAAAAACCAATTCCACTGCTTCATCAAAATCCTCTCCGATTCTGTCCATCAAAGAAGCCACAGCATCCGCTTCTATTTTTATCACTTCCCTCCCAATGTCGATATTGCTTTTAGCCATTTCTTATCACTGAGATTTTATTTTGCCGTCGCCATTAATAATTCTATTGTAAAGACTATCAAGCACCGTATTATATTCACCCCGGAGTAATAAAATTTCCTCAATTGCTTCCCGGAAGGCGCCTTCACCACCACATGCCTTGGTCTGAATTTTGGCAATCTTTGTAATGAGTGGATGAGCATTGGCGACAGCAATGGGAAGTCCCACTCTTTCCATTACAACCAGATCAATCAAATCATCGCCAATATATGCCACGTGCTCATCAGTGTAATCCCATTTTTTCAGAATTTCTTCATAAGTCTCAAGTTTATTTAATCCTCCCTGATAACAATCCTCACCAAGTCCCAATTCTTCAGCTCTTGACTGAGTAGCATGGGAAAACCTGCCGGAAAGAAGCGCAATTTTAATTTCCGCTTCCCGGGCAAAGGCAACACCGGCGCCGTCCATCACATTGAATTTTTTGAATTCAGTGGAATTTTCCCCGATATAAATAGAGCCATCTGTTAAAACACCATCCACATCGGAAATAATAATTTTGACTTTTTTCGCAGTTTTGTTTAATGAATTCATTTTTTTATACTCCGTTCAAAGCCAATTTGATATTAATAAGCTGTTTAATCAGCGTTTCCGCTTCCTGAAGCGGCCACTGGGAAGCAGCATCACTTCTCGCATTTTCCACATTATCGTGGATTTCCATAAAAACACCGTCACATCCGGCAGCCACTGCCGCTCTCGCAAGGACCGGAATCATTTCCCTGTCGCCTCCGCTGGCATTTCCCAGTCCGCTCGGCCTCTGAACTGAATGGGTCGCATCAAAAATGACGGGGAATCCAAACTCCTGCATAATGGGGATTGAGCGCATATCCGCAACCAGATTGTTGTAACCGAAATTAGCGCCTCGTTCTGTTACCAGGATTTTCCTGTTGCCTGTCGATTGAATTTTTTCAATAATATTTTTCATGTCCGTCGGCGCCACAAACTGCCCTTTTTTGATGTTTACACAGGCGCCCGTTTCTCCTGCTGCTACGAGAAGGTCTGTCTGTCTGCAGAGAAAAGCGGGAATCTGAATAATATCTGTAACCTCTGAAACGGGAAGGGCTTGTTCCGGCAGATGAATATCTGTCAGTACTGGTATGCCGAATTGTTTTTTAACTTCATCCAGAATTTTTAACCCTTCATCTATTTTTAGTCCCCTGAATGAATGGATGGACGTCCTGTTCGCTTTGTCAAAAGACGATTTAAAAATAAAAGGAATTCCCACTTTTGAAAAAACAGACTTCAGCTTTTCAGCCATTGAAAGACAGTGGTCTCTGCTTTCAATAACACACGGACCTGCAATCACGGGTAGTGATTCATTCCCAAATTCTACATTTCCTACGGTGACTGTCAATGTGAATTCCTGTGCTTTACGGATGCTTTTACAAATTCTCTGAAAAGTGGATGCGCTTTATCCACTCTGCTTTTCAACTCAGGATGAAACTGGCAGCCCACAAACCACGGATGGTCCGGAATCTCCATTATTTCAACAAGATCAAATTCAGGATTCATACCGCTGAATACCAAACCGTTCTTTTCAAAAATTTTCTTGTAACTGTTGTTCACCTCGTAGCGATGGCGGTGACGTTCTGAAATCTGTGTTTTTCGATAGGCGGAGAATGCTTTGGTGCCTGTTTTAATTTTACAATTGTAGGCGCCAAGCCGCATGGTACCTCCTTTGTTTTTGACTTTCTTTTGCGAAGCCATCAAATCGATAACGGGATCTTTTGACCTTTTTTTAAATTCGGTGCTGTTGGCGCTTTCCAGGGTGCAGACATTTCTGGCGAAATCGATGACCGCTGTCTGAAGACCGAGACATATTCCCAAATAGGGTATCCTGTTTACCCTGGCATATTTGCTGCAGAGCACCTTTCCTTCTGTACCCCTGTCACCAAAACCCGGTAGAACGAGAATTCCGTCAATTTCCCCCAGCATCAGTTCTGAATCTTCATCATTTTTGATTTGTTCGGTGTTTATCCATTTTACATTAATCCGGGTATCATTTTCCACGCCTGCATGAATAAACGCTTCCAAAACACTTTTATAAGCATCAGGCAGTTCCGTGTATTTACCGCACAAGGCAATGGTCACTTTGTTTGCCGGCTTCTTGTATTTACCAATGAATATTTTCAGGAATGATACGTCCGGTAGTTTTCCATCCAATTCAAACTGATCCAGAATAATTTTACCCACATTCTGGTCATTAAAAACAAGGGGGACTTCATAGATGCTTTCAACATCCCGCGCCTCAATGACATGCTCTTGATTTACATTGCAGAAGAGTGCAATTTTTCTTTTCGTAGATTCAGGAAGCGGGTGTGACGTACGACAGAGAAGAATATCCGGATTCACACCAATTTCCCGGAGTTTCATGACGCTGTGCTGTGTGGGCTTGGTCTTCAATTCTTCGCTGGCTTTCACATAAGGAACAAGCGTTACGTGAACAACACAGCAGTTTTCCCTGCCTTCCTCCACTTGCATCTGCCGGATGGTTTCCAGAAACGGCTGGCTTTCAATATCACCCACCGTACCGCCAACTTCACAAATAACAACATCAAACCGTTTAGGTTTATTGATGGATTTAATCCTGTTTTTTATTTCATTTGTGATATGTGGAATCACCTGAATGGTCTGGCCGAGATAGTCACCTTTTCTTTCTTTTTCCAGCACACTCTGATAAATCTGACCAGACGTGGTGTTGTTGTTCTTGCTCATATCAATGTCGATAAATCGCTCGTAGTGTCCCAGATCAAGATCGGTTTCCGAGCCGTCATCAAGGACAAATACTTCCCCGTGCTGGTAAGGATTCATCGTCCCCGGGTCCACATTCAGGTATGGATCAAGTTTCATAATAGTAACCGACAATCCGCGGCTCTTCAATAAATAACCGATGGATGCGGAAGCAATTCCCTTACCCAATCCGGACATTACACCTCCGAGAACAAATATGTATTTAGTTTGTTTCGGCAATTTTAAATATACTCCTCGCTTTTTCTAAATCTTCCGGTGTATCTATCGCAAATCCATCATAGTCAACTTTTACAACGTAAACAGGGATATTATTATCCAATGCACGCAATTGTTCCAGACTATTTTCAATTTCATTTATCGATCTTTCCAATCCTGTGAATTTCAATAGCGCTTCCCTCGTAAACACATACAATCCAATGTGTTTCATCATTTTTTGCATGGTGCCATTCAGAGGTGGAACTCGAATAAATGATTCTGCAAATCCATTTTCATTCACTGTTACTTTTACCACATTCTTATCTGAAAAGTCTTTTTCAGATAAATTTTCCGATGCACATGTCCCTATCTTTAGCTCGGTATTCATTAAAAATGGTTTTACTGTTTCATCAATGACCGAAGGTTCAATAAGCGGTTCGTCCCCTTGAATATTGACAAAAATATCAGCGTCCGAATTTTCCGCCACTTCCACCATGCGATCTGTGCCTGATTGAGCATCGGAAGATGTCATAACAGCAGGGATGTTAAGATTTTCCATCACTTCAAAAACTTCAGTACTGTCAGTTGCCACCACACAGGAATCGAGATTATTTGCTTTTTCCGCCTGAAAGTAAACATTCGCAACCATGGGAAGTCCGTTAATTTCTTTCAATACCTTTCGAGGTAAACGGGTAGAATCCAGCCGTGCAGGAATAACCCCCAAAACCTTTTTCTTTACTGTTGAATCCATTATGACTTTTTTACTACTGTCGGCACAATAAAATGTTCACCGTCTGCTTTTGGCGCATTTTTCAAGGCGTCTTCCCTACTGAGAGACAGGGTCGGTTTATCCTCCCGGGTTACATTAACCTGATCGAGAACGTGGCTCAATGGCTCTACACCTTCCAGATCAAGTTCATTAATCTGGTCCATGTAGTCGAGAATTTGATTCATCTGATGGGTGTGTTTTTCAATCTCATCCTCAGAAAGGGATAATTTTGCCAGCACAGCTATCTTGATCACCTCATCCCTGTTTACTTTTGTTTTTTTATTCATGAGTCTTTAGCAATTATCATGCCAGTAAGAATTTACCCGATTGATTAGGGTAAATCAAGGAAAAGACCTTTTATTTTATAGGCTGGATTCAAGTAGTTTAACCGTCACGAATTTAATACTTTGATTTAATCTTTAGAAAATAATCATACGCCGCTTCAAAATTATTTTCTATTTCACCATCTAAAATGGCTTCTTCAATTTGTTTTTTAATTTTTCCCACTTCCGGTCCCGGTTTAAGTTTCATCTCTTTCATTATCTGATCTCCTCTCACCGGGGACTGGAACGCCCGAAATGTATCTTTTTCCTGAACGTTCTGCATGAATTCTTCCACCCTCTCAAAATTCCCCATGTATTTTTTCACCAGATCAGGATTTTTAGATGTGATATCCGCACGGCAGAGGATCATTAAATCGTCAACCTCTTCTCCTGCTTCCACCATAACCCGCCGGACGGCGCTGTCAGTAACGCCTTCCTTCGCAAGAGAAATGGGACGAAGATGGAGCTTTGTCAATTTTTGCAAATACTCTTTTGTCTTTTTAGACAGTTTCATCCTTTGCGCCACACTCTCAATCATTTTGGGTCCTACAAATTCATGTCCGTGGAAAGTCCATCCCTTCTCCTTATCGAGACGCCTCGTCTGCGGTTTGGCAATATCGTGGACAAGTCCCGCAAACCGCAAGTCCGGCTTATCTGAAACTTCTGCCACATTATCCACGACCTGTAGGGTGTGATAAAAAATATCCTTATGATGCCATTTTGAGTTCTGTTTCAGATTAATCATTTTTGTCAGTTCAGGAAATACCCAATCCATAAGTCCCACTTGATGCAGTAGCTCCAATCCGATAGATGGTTTTTCAGCGCTGAGGATTTTAAAGAATTCTGCTGTAATTCTTTCGGCTGAAATAATTTCCAATCGGGATGCCATTTTTTTAATACTGTATTTCACAGGATTGTCCAGTTGAAATTTCAGTGTTGCGGCAAATCTGACAGCACGCAGCATTCGTAACGGATCGTCACTGAACGTCTGGGCAGGATCAAGTGGTGTTTTGATAATTCCTTCTTTCATATCCTGAATACCGTGGTAAGGGTCCACAAGATTGCCTATTTCATCATCGTTAAGAGAAACAGCCATGGCATTGATAGTGAAGTCCCTCCGGGACAAGTCTTCCTCCAAGTTGGTCATTTTCACAACCGGTTTTCTGGAATGTTCTTCATACGTCTCTGTTCTGGCGGAAGCGACCTCGATTTGACCATCTAAATAAGGAATTGCGGCAGTACCGAATTTTTCAAAAGGGATGACAGTTTTTATTTTTAATTCCTTCGCCAGTTTTTTTGCGAATTGAATCCCGTCCCCTACCACCATAATATCCAAATCCTGGACTTCCCTGCCCATGATTAGGTCCCGCACATACCCGCCAACAGCATACACATCCAATTTGGACTTGCTGCCCAGCGAGCCGGCAATGGCCAATACGTTGGAGAATTTCTTCTCCTCATTGATTAATGATTGTATGTTTGCCATAGCGGGAAATTTACAATGTGTGAAATTGAATTTCCGTTGAATTCTTATTTCTTTATTCCTTTAGACTCTTTATATTTTTTAATATCTAAATCAAATCATGCGTAATTATCTGATCATATTAATATTTTTTCAATTTTCACTATCTCAATTCGGGCCTGTCAATGTAAATGTCCTCACCGACCGGTTGAAACAGGTTGACAGACAGAATACGTCCACAATCCAGCAGCAGATTAAATCATTTTTCCTGAACCACACTTGGGACGAAGAATACAGCGATCTTGAAATTCCTCTTGAAATTCAACTCATATTCGAGGCGGTTTCTGAAAAAGCAGGGGACAGGATTTATTCCTGTCAATGTCTTTTCACCAATAAACTGGATCAGCGGTACTTTGCAAGGGCAGTTCAGTTCCGGTACACGCAGGGACATGCAATCACCGCTTCCATGGGAATATTTGATCCGCTGGGAAGTCTGCTGGAATTTTACGGATTACTAATAATCGCGGGGGAAGCAGATACGTATGGAATCCTGGGAGGTACCCGGTTTTACGAGCGTGTACGTGAAATTGCCATTAGAGGAATCGGCTCCGAATACAGCCGTGGCTGGAAGAACAGATTGAGAGACGTGGATAAGATCAGCGGGAATAAAAATTCCCGAATAGCAAAATACCATTTTTACGGCGGATTTGGCGCTCTTGAAGACAGGGACTTACCCGCTGCAAAGGAGGAATTTGATTTGATGACCGGTTACTTTTCAGCAGTATTTGACCAATATCCCAATGAACACTACACCATGATTTTTTTAAATGCCCATGCAAGGGATTTGGCTGCCCTTCCCCCCTATTTCACCTATAAGAATAAACTATTGAAAACTATGGCGGATATTGATCCCGACAATCGGGACACCTACCTCGGAATTCCCAAATCAGAATAAATTTTCTTTTTTCTGATATAGTAGTCCATTACCACACTACCCTTGTAGAAATTATTCACCATTTCCCTATCCCTAATTTTTCGCAGTCGTTTCACAGCTTTTCTTTTTCTGACAATTGCAACCGGATGGACAAGAATCCAGAATAATGATTTGAATATAGCTCCTAAATGTTTAAAATCCAGTAGAACTGACGCATAGACAACTGCCACCAGTTCCAATGCAAACCGTAGCGGGAAAAGATAAACTGCCATTGGTAAGCTGTAATTCGTCAGAAGCATGAAAAGGGAGTTCCGGTGGTTTAAATAATTTTTCCGGAAGGAATGCATGGGCAGCGTAACAGCATTTTTGTGGTACACCACAGAAGCGGGAATGGCTTCAATTCTGTAACCCATCAACTGTAATCTCCACTGCAGATCAATTTCCTCCTGATGAGCGAAAAACATTTCATCAAATTTTCCGGCATTAATAAACAAATCTTTTTTCACCATAAACGCAGTCCCGGAAGCCCAGAATATTTTTACAGTATCATCATACTGACCTTCATCTTTTTCCATGGTCAGAAAAATTCTCCCCCTTGCGAATGGAAATACGAGAATATCCATTTCTCCTCCAGCGCCACCGGCATAATCGAAGGTATTCCTATGAAAATAATTGAGGATTTTCGGCTGAACCGCTCCGGTTTGTTCATCAGATGTCATTGTCTCAACAAGCGGTTCGATCCAGTCCTTTTCATGAACCGTATCATTGTTCAAAAATAAGAGGAAATCTCCTGAAGCATTTTCAGCGCCGCGGTTGCATCCACCGGCATATCCCTTATTTTCGCTGTTCCTTACGAGCTTTATGTCCGGGTAATTTTTCTCCACCCACTCGGGACTCCCATCAGTGGAAGCGTTATCAACGACAATGATTTCCAGATTAGGGTAAGTGGTTTTTTTAAGTGAATTAAGACACTCCTCAAGCACCTTAATACCATTCCAGTGGGGAATAATAATGGAAACCAGCGGTTGGCCGCCGCTGTCACGATTTTGCAGGGGCACTCCTTAATGAATCAAATTCTTCACGAAGCCGGGCTGCGCCTCCATCTGATGGATTATTCTGAATCCACTCATCCAATTTTTTCACAGCATCATCCCATCGTTCAAATTCCCTGTACCTGTCCAGCAGTAAACCTATAGCGGTGGGATCGTTCGGTTTCTTATCATAATATGCTTCATACATGGAGAGACTTTGTTCAACGGC
>CEQE01029547.1_pt1 | contig 14851 bp, 12 predicted proteins | sample 356201 | NCBI WGS metagenome assembly CEQE01 (sample SAMEA2619970, study PRJEB7988) | marine metagenome | biome: marine biome (ENVO:00000447); feature: mesopelagic zone (ENVO:00000213) & marine oxygen minimum zone (ENVO:01000065); material: "saline water (ENVO:00002010), including plankton...
ATGGCTTTAGCGGCAGCGTCAATATCCTTCTTGAGCGCGCGAGCCAATCCAGCAATAGTAGAACCTTTGACTTCCCGTGCGATAGTGCTAACTGCTTCAAAATCCCCGGGAGAGGCAATTGGGAAACCAGCTTCAATAACGTCAACTTTTAAAAGCGCAAGCTGCCGCGCAATCTCCAACTTTTCGCCGGTGTTTAAACTAGCTCCTGGACATTGTTCACCATCTCTTAAGGTAGTGTCGAATATAACGATTCTATCTTGTTTCACTATAAGCTATTATACTCTGAGAAATCTTTTTTTTGAAGAAGTTTATATCCACCTTAGTCCCTCAGAGGGGATTTAAGGGATATAATTCATTTTGGTTGCAGTTACGGTGTGTCAGGCATGCAGGACTTTTTTAATTTATTCTTTTTTTTAATTTAAAGTCTTTCGTTATATTTAATAATTTCGATCTGAAACTCTTTGTAGCTTGATTAGCTTCGGAAATATCAGCAATCACATGAGGAGTTATAAAAATTATCAATTCTGTTTTACGAAGTCTGTCTGACTTTGCTTTAAAAAGTCGACCAAAAAAGGGTATATCTTTTAAAATAGGAACCCCGGTATTAGAATGGCTTTTCGTTGTTTCCATTAACCCTCCGATAACCAGAGTTTGTTTATCTTTTACAACGACATTGGTATCGGTGCTGCGAGTAAAAAAAGCGGGTTGAGAGAATGATGCGGCTTCATTAACATTACTCGATTCCTGACTGATTTCTAAAGCAACAAAACGGTCTCTATTGATTTGAGGAGTGATATTTAGCTTAATGCCAACACTTCTATACTGAATAGATGTTTCAGTCAAAGGCTGTCCTGCTGTTGGCGTGGAAATGGTTGATGTCTCAATCGGTATGTCATTGGTAATATTAATAGATGCAGGTTTATTCTCGGAAGTTATAAGAATTGGATTTGATAATACATTTAGCTTAGAATCTTCAGCAAATGCCTGGAGCAAGGCGGTAAAATTTTCTGATTGCGCAACAATAGAAAACCCCTGGCTCAGGACAGCTGTCGCAGACTGCCCTAAAACTGCCCCAACGGAAACAGATTGAGACGCTGCTGCAGAACCCACAGCAAGACTTCCGGTTTTAAATGCCCAGTCAATCCCTGCCCTTGTTTGGTCATCTATAGTCAATTGTATTACCAGCACTTCAATCATCACCTGCAGAGGCATTAAATCAAGTAGCTTAATAGTTTCCAATATTGCAGGATAATTCCTGGGAAGCGTTTTAACTATAAGCGCGTTGGTAAACTCGTCCGCGACAAAAAGGATTTCACCGACAACGTCTTGTGATTGAAGGGTTTTGACTTTAATTGACGGTTTTTTTTGATAAGGTTTAGTTTTACCTTTTACTTTTTTTTCTTTGCTTGCAGTTTTTTCTTTTCGAGACCCTTTTTTGCTTACTCTAAACCTCTTGTCCGTTACTTCTCTACTGCTTGTCAAGGTGTCTGGTTGATATAATGTAGTTAAAAGCGATGCCAGGGCACCAGCTTTTGTATTTTGAACGTAATAAATAAAAGTTTTTTCTTCCAGGCCTTCCATGGCAGGAGTATCTAATATTGAAATCCAGGATTCGATATTAGGTAGAAGTTCTGAAAAAGGATTGATTATTATTAAAGCATTTAATCTTTCAACTGGAACAAATTTCAAACTAGAGCCCGTCTCTTGAGCGGTGTAGCCTAATGAATCAAACATTTCAGTTAAAGTACTTGCTATTTCTTCCGCATCAGCATGTTCCGCAAGGACTAACCTTACCTGTATTTTATCCAGCGTGTTTATATCTAATACATTAATTATTTCTAAAATCCACTTAATATTATTTACAAAGTCAATAATAATCAGACCACCTTGATCAGGAGTTGTTAATAAGGTTCCTTCCGAGGTCATCATAGGGGTAATAATTTCTTTCAGTGAATCCGGTGTAACGAAACTTAATGGTATTATTTGTAAAATTTTCTCATTTGTCTCAGGAATAAGTGTACTGTCTTTTCCTATAAAGAGTTTAAAAGGTCTATCTAATTTTGATATCCAGAACTTGATGTCTGGAAGAAGCTCTGGAAAAGGATTTACAACTAACAAGGAGTTTATTTTTTTAATAGGAACAAAATTTATTACAGAGGAGCTGTCAATGGATGTATTCCTGGTTGGAGCCCTGGGTTTAGCCTTGGGTGCAGGTTTAGCTTTCGGCGCAACTTTCGGTTTTGCTCTGGACGGCCCCTCTGAGGCATAGCCCATTGAATAAAATATTTCTTTTATATCTACCGCGAATTCGTTCACATCAGAATGTTTGAGAGGGAAAAGCTTTACCTGCAAACTTTCAGCAGATTCTACATCTATTATCTCAATAATGCCTAACAGCCGTTTAATATTGGTGGCCGTGTCGATAATCATCAGATTATTAGTTTCAGCAACATCTAAAAAGCTGGCATGCTCGGATAATAAAGGGGTGATAATACTTTTCACTGAACTTGTGGAAATATGTTTTAAAGGTATTATCTGAATAATTAATCTGTCCCGTGACGGAACAAGGGAGCTATCTTTACCGAAAAATATATTTAGTGATTCCTTTTTAGCTGACTCAACCGGCATAAAGCGATAAAAATTTCCTGTTTTTATAACTGTTAAATTGTTTAATATTAGTATCTTTTCTAAAATATTAAATAAATCTTTAACTTTGGCTTTTTTAAATGTTTGTAATGTTATTTTACCGGATATGCCTGGATCCAAAATATAATCGATTTTTAACAAATCACAAAATGTGATAATAATATCTTTAATGTCAGTTGATTCAAAGTTTAAAGAAACTTCTTTTTCAATTTGAATATTTTTTGGCACCTGGGGTTGTTGTATTTTTTTCGGTTTTTTTTGCGCGAGAGATAATACTTTCGACTCCATTAATACGTGTTCAAAATCACCTGTGATGGTTTCTTTTTTAACATGCTTTTCAATTTGTTTGTCTTTCTTAACTTCTGGAGATTTCCCGGAAATATTTGAAATAGCCTTTGAAATGGAATCCAGAGTTTTACCAATTTTTTGCTCTTTTTGTTCTTTGATTTCTTCTACTGGAGAAGCATCTTTCTCTGATTTCTCGATTACTTCAACCGTTCTTTTCTCCTCTCTTTGTCTTATTTTTTCTTCCTCAACTTTTCTTTTGGTTTCATCACTCGGTTTTTGAACAATTAGCTTGTCTATGGCAGATTTTTTCTCTGCACATGAGGAAGATAAAACTAAGACTAAACAAGCGACAACGCATATCAAAATTTTATTGCGACCTGCGGTCACGCGATCGGTATTAATCACTCTGATTTATCCTCTTCATTTTTAATGAAAGTGTTTAGCGAGCGCATTCCCAGTAGCTTGCTAAGGGGAGCTTCAATAATTTGATTTTTTTTAGCTGAGATTTTTTTTAGCAAATCCATCTATAATAAATTTAGTTTTTAATTTTTCCGGATCTCCGGATTTTACCAGCCGAATATTTACATCTCTAACAATCAAAAACTTGTCTGAGTTTTCAATTTGATAAATAATATCTTTAAGCTCTCTTAATGTTGAATCAACAGTTATTTCAATCGGAATTTGATAAAATGCTTCCTTTTCAATAGGCTTATTATTTTTAATATTTGTTACTGTAGAGCGTGCTTTTTTAATAATGTCTTCGAGTATCGCTTGCAACTCGGATGCTGCTAAAGAAGGCTTGGCACTAACCAATAGAACCTTCGCCATTCTATCAAATTCTTTCTTAATGTAAACTACTCTTTTCTTAAGTTGATCATCCCGTTTAAGAATAGCTTTATATCGCTTAAGGAGCATTCCTTTTTGTTCAATTTTACTCTGAATCTCTATATGTTTACTGTAGATTGGTTTAACAATCACTAAGTATAATACTGTAAATCCAAAAAGCACTCCTCCCACATATAAAAAAATTTTTTCTCTACTGGTCGTATTCATTTCACCGTCAGACTTTTTAATGGAAGTTTCATTTTAAATTGTTCTCTGTCTTTTACATGGCTAATGGAATCAACAAAATGTACATTAGTGAAAAGGTCCGATTGCTCTAAAAGAGGAACAAGCTTTGAAGTTGAATCTGCAGTGCCTGTAATCACAGCAGTACTTTGTTTTATCGCTAAATTTTGCAGCCACACGTCAGGAGGAAGAATTGTTGTTAATTCTTTTAAAATTATTAAGCGGCTTGGATTACTCTTTTGGATCTCTTTAAGAAAAAGCTGTTGACGGCTTATTTGTTCATACTCCCGCTCAAAATTATCAGCTAATATAACTTCTTTTTTAATTTTTTTAATTTCATTTTCTATCTCATTTAAAGTCAAATATTCTTTAAAAAAAACGCTTGCAAAAGTTGTAAAAAGCACGAATATAAAAATGCCTGAAAGGATCAACATTGTTTTTAAGCTATGATCCTCCGCATATTTCTTAAGCGCTTCCGGGAGAAAGTTTATATGAAACTCACTTTTTATATGATTCTGAATGCCAGCGCCAATTGCATTAGCAAGAAAATTTCTGTCCTTTTCGGAAATATCATAACTCCTGCTTTGAAGCTTAACCAGGGGATCCAATATTTGTACTCTCCCCGTTATACCCTGTTCCAAATGCTTTTTTATGGACTCGGTCAACAAACCCCCACCACTTAGATAAAAACAATCTATAGTTTGTTCTGAAACAATTTCCCGGCAACTGGCAAGGGATAAATTAATTTCTCTAATTAAAAACTCTGTAAAATTTCTGGCAGCAGTCTCTAATGCAACGTTAGATACAATTTTTTCTAAAAGGAATTTTTTCCAGGCATCATTTCCCGATGAGGGTATACTCCTCGTATAAACAACCGAGCCGTCTAAAATAAAAGAGATGTTAACACCCCTGAAACCAATTTCAATAACTGCATTAAGAATTTTCCGGTCATATTCAATAAAAGAAAGCAGATTAAAATTTGATACAGTAGACAAACTAACCAATGAAGGAATTATGGAGGCCTCTTTCAGAAGATTAATAAAGTGGTCAACCTGAGATTTCTTGGAAACAGCAATTAGAACATTATACAAATTTTCGTCTCTTTGCTTTATAATCTGGAAGTCGTAATAAATCTCATCTTTTGTTAAAGGCACATGCCTTTCAATTTCATATTCTAAAATATCTTTAATATTTTCTTTTTTAGGAGTTGGAATATCTATATATTTCAGAATAATGTCATGTCTTGGAAAACAAAACGCGCCCCTGATGTTTTTTAGACTGTTTTTTTTCAAAAAATTATTTAAATTAGCTATAAATTGACGTTCTGATTCATCTGACCCGTTTGAGCTGTTTTGCCAGACATGATAGTCAAGTAGTTCCATGCCTCGCAAAGTTTTTCCTAATAGGGCTATTGAAGTTATTTCTTTTTGGAAATCAATACCAATGGATTTTTCAATATACAATTGCTTCATACCATTACTTTATTTTGTTATCATTCCAATATTTTGAAAGTATCAATGATTGGTTTCCATGACCAATTTTTTCAAATGTAGCTTTTATGGTTCTTTTTATTGGACTATCATTTAAAAAACCTGTTGATTCAACAATAAAATGACTTGATTTAGAATTATCGTATTTCCCGTTTTGCATTCTTGCAAGAAGAATTACTTCAGCTTCGTCGGGAGGGTAGAAAATCTCCAGCAAATTTTCATCAACGGTATTAGGATTTATAAATTCGATATTCTCAACTGTTAGCATATCATAAATCCCAAGGAATTCTTGACCTGATTTTTTGTTTTTTTTCGTATTTTCTGTTCCATATAAAATTTCCTCAGTCATGCCTTTTACCCAGATCAGTTCTTCAACCGAATCAAAAAAATCATTTTTACATTCATAAGGAGGAGACAAAGTAAGATAGTAATCATCTTCTGCGCCATTAAAACGATGCAAGTCGTCTTTATCCCGCCAGTCCATTATTGAATCGGCGATAGTATCTCTTAAGCTTCCTGCACCCATTCCTGAGAGCTCTAATATTTTTATGATGGTTCGTCTTGGGATAATATTTAAATTCGGTTTCCCATTAACGTCTTTAATTGAGTACGAAAACCCGCCGGTCCCTAAGTTAATTTCTTTTCTGTTCTCCGAACTAATTAGATTCACCACATTCGCTCTATCGGATGCATTCTCCTCTAATCCTTTAACGGCAAAGTTTTCTGTATCCTGAACGTTTTCTTTAAAGCTTTTTCTACCAAATACAATCTCCCCCTCTTCATCAAGAGCATGGAATTCTGCATCCTGGAGAATTTCTGTAATTGCAAGGTTTATCCCTGCTTGAGCAAGATAATAGCTCGCGATTTCTTCTTTAAAGTTTTTTGTAGTATTAATTTCTGTTCTGGTTGCGTGCGTAAACTCCGTCGCAATAGCAATTAATAGAACCATAATCCAGAGAGTCATTATCAATGCAATTCCTTCTTCGAGATAAAATAACCTGTGAAAATATAATCTAATGTGCGAGATGCCTTGCAAAGGTGTGGAGATCTTTTGTGGTTTTAAAAAACTCGATAGAGAACATAATGCCGCGACTTTGCGTCTCCACAAAAGATGGTTTTGATCGCTAAATTGTTGATGTTTATTTGTCAATGCCATCTACTATTCTATGTTAATAAATCTAAATTCCATTCCTGCGTTTAATAAAACTATGAAAGGTGGCAGATAAAATGTTTTAACCTTATTATTGAATTCTTCCCTTTCTGTTTCCATAGCTATAGTTATTTCAACAGCTCTGGGTAATTTATCCTCTTCAATTGACGAGAAATTTGCTACCCATTCTCCATCATTCTCAATATCGCGATTTGTGTTATTTAACATAAAATATCTAAATCTAAGGTCACTGACATCTTTTGCTAATGTGATAGATCTGATTTTTTTCTTACCGGATTCGATGAAAGGAACATAAGGTTGAATAATTTCTTCCCTCATTATCAAAAGATTTTTATCTTTTTCGAAATAAAAAGAAACCTTCCGCAATTTATCCCCCGAAAGGGAAAGATCACTCCTTTTTACGGATGATATAAAACTGATAAGATTCGGTTGTCCTTGAAAGTCAAGTTTTTTATCGTCCTTTTCATTATCCTGTCGGAAATAGTAAGGATGTATTGAGCTGATCTCCTTTTCCATCAAATCCACGAGGTATTTCATTCTGTATAAAAAGTCCACTCTTTCATCACCTGTTTCCCATGCTTTGATTCCAAGGCGGAATGCTCCAAAAGCTAAGACAACAATGATAGTTAATATTGTGAGAGTTACAATCAGTTCCAGAAGCGTGAAGCCATCTTCTACGTCTTTAAAGAGAGTCTTAAAATGTCTATCCGTTTTTTTTTTCACAGGGAGTTCTATTTAATGATTAACTAATTCAGTTTCCGCTTATCTCAGCCTTTATCTCCGCGCCAGAAATGTACCTCTTTACAGTATATTTTACGCCGCTTATCTCATATTGAACGTACTCGCCTTCTGATTGAGCGCTCGGGAGATTCTGCTCTCCAAATTGCTTACCCCTTGAAGGAGCAAGTGCTCGTGAATATATGCCGAGTAAGAAGTCTTTTGATGAAGGATTTGCCATCACCGAAGATTTTAATGTAACAAGTTCCATCTCACGTTGTCCATGTCTGGTGTCCCAAAATACTTTTAACCTTACTTTATCAACAAAAACAGATTTCCCTGTATTCTCGTCTTTCAGATTTTCAAATTGAGGATGTAATCCGGCAAGATCATAATTTTCCACTGAAAGTGACCAGTTATAGCGTTCGTCTTGCTCAAACACACCCTCTTGATTAATTAAAATGTTGAATTTAGATTCAAGTTCATTCATTTTATTTTGAGCAAGTATCGCTGCCCTCAGGTAATCATCTGAAACTTTTATTGAACGTAATCCCCCTGAAAATAGCTGTAAGATAGTAACAATACTAATGCCCATAATAGCCAGGGAGACTATAACCTCTATTAATGTAAATCCTCTTGCAGAATATAATAATTGGTTTAAACCTCTCTTGAGCCATTTGTTTTTACTAAAACTCTGTAAAAAGACTAAAATATTCATTTTTTTTAATTTTGGAAAAACCGTATGCTATTTTTTTACAATTTTAACCCTACCAGTAATTTCATCAAGATGGATTTCATAATTACGTTCTGAGTTCGATTCGTTTCTTTTTTCCAAATACACTATTACATCAATAGTATTTCCTTGAGGATAAAAAGGAATTTCAACAATACCTTCTTCTATAGTGGATAATGCTGCATCAACTTTTTTTATTATAATTTCTTTTGAAGTATGTCGAATATTGACAGCGGCTTCACGAGCATCTTCAGCATCAAAGAAGTCCTTGCCTTCCACATTTTCTACGTCTGATGAAATCCAATATGAAGAATTGTCTAAGTCTACATAGAAATAATATGGTTTTTTAGTACTTATTGCCTGGCTTCTCGCGAAACGAAATGTTGTAGCTAATTCTTTCGCTGAAGTTTTGAATCTTGTTTTAGTTATAGATGATATTAAAAGAGGCATTGTGAGTGCTGAGAGTAATCCTATCAATACCAACACAACAATTAATTCAATCAAGCTGTAACCAGAGGGAGATTTTTTAGAAAGGTATTTCATTAATACTAAATATTGCTGTCAGCAAGGAAAGAACTATAAAACCCACGATACAAGCCATTATAAGTATCAATAAAGGCCCTATTAAAGAAATAATATTTTTAATCGAAACTTCTATCTCATTATCAAATATATCAGAGACTTTGAATAACATCTCCTCAAGATTCCCTGTTTCCTCTCCAATAGAAATCATGTGGATAGCGAGAGGAGGCAGGGAATTACTTTCTTTTAGTGGCCCTGAGATTCCTTTTCCCACCTTAACTCCAGAATGTATTTTCTCCAGAGATTGCGAAATGACCCTGTTATTAATAACCTCCTTAACTATTAATAGACTCTGCAAAACCGGGACACCGCTTTTAATTAAAGTTCCAAAAGTTCTGCAAAATCTGGATATTTCTATTTTTCTCACTAAACTACCAATATAAGGAATTTTCAATACCCGGGTGTCCAACTGGTATTTGCCTTCTGGAGTATTAATGTAATGCCATCCCAAATAGCAGGAAAGGATGATAAAAAAAAGGACAATCCACCAGTAGTTAGAGAGAAAAGAGCTCGTGCCTATTAATACTGCGGCAGCAAGAGGAATAGTTTGTCCAATATCTGAAAAAATTTTTGCGAATTTTGGAATAACAAAAATCATTAATACGACTACAGCTGAACCGCCAATTAATGCTAACAATGCCGGATAAATCATGGCAGATTGTATGTTTTCTTTTAGCTTTTGAGTTTTCTCCAAAAAATCAGATAATCTCTCGGTAACTTCACCTAAAACTCCTCCAGTTTCTCCAACCCTCACCATGTTTATAAAGAGTCTCGTAAATATTTTTGGATATTTAGTAAGGGCATCGGCAAAAGTACTGCCGCCATGCACCTTTTCCCTTAGAGTTTTTATAACATCTCTGAATTTTTCTTTTTCCGTGAGATCGGTTAAGATAAACAAGCTTTGATCGAGGGTGATTCCAGACATTAACAGTGTTGATAGTTGCCGGGTGAATAACATTATGTCGTTATTGCCGGCCTCTTTAAATGGATTGGAAAACGACAGACTGTAGGAACTTGGCAAAAACTCCTTTTTCTGTTTAATCTCAATCGGTAAAACATTCTGTTTTTGCAAAGCCGCAACAACCTGTTGTTTTTCTACCGCATCAATTTTACCTTTAATGAGTTTTCCATGCCGATCTGTTGCTTGATAAGCAAAAACAGTCATAGTTTATATTTCCTCTTCCAATGTAACCCGGTAAATTTCTGAAACAGATGTAACACCATCTTTTACTTTTTGCCAGCCGTCTCTTCGCAATGTGGTCATTCCCAGTAATCGCGCTTTTTCCTTGATATGTACAGAACTTGTTTTATTAAGAATCATATCATGAATTTCCTCATGAATTAAAAGCAGCTCATAAATCCCTATTCTTCCTCGATATCCCGTTCGGTTGCATTTTTCACAACCTTCTCCTTCATAGAGATTATTAACATCTAAAATGTCTTTTATTTCTGAATCCATTTCCTCCAAACTCTTTTTGCTAATTTTAGCAAGCTTTTTGCAATGGGAACAGATTTTACGAACCAGCCTCTGAGCCAAAACTCCTACCAGGGCAGAAGCCATTAAGTAGTGTTCAATTCCCATGTCTGAAAGTCGCGTAATTGCCCCTGCAGAATCATTGGTATGCACAGTGCTAAAAACCATATGACCGGTCAACGCTGCCTGAATCGCTATGTCCGCTGTTTCGGCATCTCTTATTTCCCCTAACATTATAATATCCGGGTCCTGCCTAACAATGGAGCGAAGACCGCTGGAAAACGTTAAGCCAATTTGAGGTTTAACGTGAATCTGATTTACACCGTGAAGTTGGTACTCAATGGGATCTTCAATGGTTATTATTTTCTTTTCGGAGGAATTTAATTTATTTAAAGAAGCATATAATGTCGTTGTTTTTCCACTCCCGGTAGGGCCTGTGACCAGCAGCATACCATAAGGTTTGCTTATGATGTTATCAAATCTTTTTAAAGAATCTGCGGGAAATCCAAGTTTGGTCAAATCTAAAACCACATTCCCGCGGTCCAGTATTCTTAACACTACACTTTCACCATAAATGGTAGGAATTGTGGATACCCGCATATCTATTTCTTTACCTGACACCCTGTGCTTAATACGGCCATCCTGGGGCAAGCGGCGCTCGGCAATATTAAGTTTTGCCATAATCTTTATCCTGGATGTAATAGCATTCTGAAGTCGCTTGGTAGGAGATTCCATATCATGCAACACACCATCAATACGATATCTAATTCTCAAATCGCTTTCAAAAGGCTCAAAATGAATATCGCTGGCCTCAATTTCTACAGCCCTGCTGATAATTAAATTTACCAGTTTAATAACCGGCGCTTCAGAAGCCATGTCTTTTAAATGCTCCACATCTTGTGAATCAGAGGAACTCAAAAGTTCTAATTCCTCTTCTCCCATGTTTCCCACTATTCGTTCCATGACAGATGCACCGCTTCCATACCAATGTTCAAGCGTTTCAATAATATCTTTCTCAGGGGAAAGGCAAACTTCTACATTGAAGCCGAGGGTCAATTTAAGGTTGTCAATAGTATAAAAATCCAATGGATCTACCATGGCAATCGTAAGCTTGTCTTTATCCAGTTTTACAGGCAAACATTTGTGCTCAATTAAATAGTTTAATGGAATATTTAAATCTTCAATGGGGACAGGAGACTCGGGATAGTCCCTTTTTTTAAGACAAGCGATATTCAGCTGCTTGCTTATAGCTTTTGTTAGATCTTCTTCATGGATATACCCCATATCTACCAAATATTTTCCGATATGGTTTCCGCTCGTGATTTTCCTGGTCTGCAATTCTTGCAACATTTTTTCGGAAATCATTTTTTCTTTCAGCAAGATTTGTTCTATTGACTCAATTTTGTTATTCATATATATGTCTAATTACCTGAAATATGTTGCCGTGGATTTATTATTACCGCTCCGGACACATGAGGAAATGGTTCTTCAGGAGGCTCCCATTTTTTAACAGCGGCGCCTAAAAGATTTTCTCCTTTTAATTTGTTCGGTTTACTTAATATTTCTTTTCTTTTTATTCCGTTTTTATTCATATAAAATTCATACGATTTACCTTTAGGGTCAATCAGCACTACTTTATCATTATTAATGTTGTTAATTTTGTACTGCCCGATCATATCGTATAATTTATACCCTTTCTTTTTTATTTCCTTTTTTTCTGAAGCTTTAGGCGTAAAATATTTTCCTTCAAGAATCGCCCTCTTTGTAAAGATGCTTCCTTCAAGAATGCCGCTGACTGTTATTTCGGGAGGAGGAGTAAGCTTGGCCGGTGGCGGTGGCGGAGGAGGCGGTGGTTTGGGTGCCGGTGGGGCTGGGGGAACCCACTCCGCGCGGCTCGATCTGAATAGATTTTTTTTAGGAATAACCTCATAATCCGATAATAAAACATTCCTCCTTTTTGAAAAAAAACCGCTTTTTCCCCCCAGGTTGATTTTGGCTAACTTTATACCTGGTTCTTTAGCCGGACTGAACCAGATTGATGACATCTTTCCCAGGAAAAATAATATACCAATGCAAATAATCAGGTTCGGTATTGCAAACTTTTTTCTGAAAAGATTAATTAATTGTTCAATTTGTGTCATACACTATTACTTGTAAGAATTATTTAAGGAAGTTTTTTTAACAACTTTTTGCTTCATTGCCACTAAGACACAAAGACACAAAAAAATCAGGAGAAAGGAAAAAAAGAGGAGAATAGGAGAGAGTTGCATAAGGCGCTGAAAAAAACAAGAATTAAACAGCGTCTAAATTTTTTTTCTTCACATCTCCCCATGCTCCATTTCTCCTTTCCTTTGTGTCTTAACGTCTTCGTGGCTCTTTAGTGCTGTTAATTATACCGCTTTTATGTTTTCCTCACAAACATATTTGTGAAGTTGAAGTTGAAAACGGGCGTTGACATTTTCCTCTAAAATCCAGTTGGCCAGATCTTTACTTTTTAGTTGGTTATGATTTGGAGAAAATAAAATAGTACATAATTTTTCCAGATCTTTTTCTTTGATTACTTTTACTGCCCAATCAAAATCTCCTCTGCTGCTAATTACAAATTTGATTTGATCCTCAGGTGATAAATATTTAAGGTTGTGCCAATCCGTATTGTCAGAAAACCCGCTGCCCGGACACTTAATATCCATTATTTTTATAACAGATGGGTTTACATTTTTTAGACTTACCGTTCCATTGGTTTCCAACAGCACAAAAAAATTTTTACTTACAAGTCGATCAAAAAGCTCAAAAACATTATTTTGAAGAAGTGGTTCTCCCCCGGTCACTTCAACTAAGTTACAATTTAATTTTTCGACTTCCCTTAAAAGATCATCAATTAGGAATTCCCTGCCTTCGTCATAAGCATACGTGGTGTCACAATATTCGCATCTCAGGTTGCAGCCGGTTAGCCTAATAAAGGTACAAGGAAAACCGGAATAAGTGGATTCTCCCTGAATTGATTTAAATATCTCATTTACTTTCAGCGTGTTATGACCGTTGGCTCCTTTAGCTTGAGGGAGTGATGAATTGTCCATTAGTAATTTTAGGCCTTTTTTTAAAAACGGTATATTATATCATAAACTTTAAGGAATATTATGCTTTATCGAATCCGCCTGACCCCATTTATTTTGCTATGTGTACGCAGTTTAGCGCGGCATGGCCGCAGCCAAAAAGCTATTTTTGATGGGATGGTAGGATGGGCATGAGAAAACTTTTGGTATGTTAGGGTGAATTCCTAAAAAATTTGCTTAACATTAGATAATTGTTGAAGCTCCCTGCGGGAAAAAAAACAGGAATGCACGTGCTATCCATGTTTAAATATCTGAATAATAAGCTTTTTGGGCTATTGACAATTTCGTTGTTTTGGTTTAAATTGTCTGATATAAAAAAAATATCAAGTGAATCCACTAATGGTCAAGCAAAGCATTATTGAACTCCTAAAAAAAGTTCCTTTATTAGAAAATCTGCCCGATCTTAAATCTTTGGCAGAGGCCTGTGAAGAAGTTTCTTTAAAACCGGAAGAAATGCTCTTTCAAGAAGATGATCTGGGAGATGCAATGTACATCATTTTGACAGGATGCTTGAAAGTTTTTAAAAAACATAAAATTATAGCCAGTTGTTTTGCTGGAGAACATGTCGGAGAAATGGCCTTGTTGGGAAACAAATATCGTTCCGCTTCAATTAAGGCGTTAATAGATACTAAGCTTATAAAAATTAGTGATAAGCCTTTTCACAAGTATTTGACTTCCAATCATGCCACATTGATGGATCTTCTTAAAACAATGTCCAGCCGGACCAAAGAGGATTTAGAAATTTTGGATTCGGGCTACCAGCAATTGGGCCATCAACAAAAAAGGTCAAAACGCTTTAAGAGCATTTTGGACGATGCCTCAAATGATTTCTTCGTAATGGACGCAGAAAATTATGAGATTGTGGAGATAAATTTGAAAGCAGCTCAAAATACAGGATACTCTCTGGAAACTTTAGAAAGTTTAAAGCTATACGACTTGTTTGCGGACGTAAGTGAAGAAGAGTTCCTGAAGAAAATAAAACCTTTGAAATCTGAGACCCAAACCCTGATTTCATTTGAAGCTCAAATTGAGCGGCAGGATAAGACATTGTATCCTGTAGAAGTTCGGTTGCAGTTTTTAGATATGGAAGAACCTCCTTTATTGTTGGCTGTTTTAGAGGACATATCCGAGCGTAAAGCAACAGAGCGCCAGATAGAACAGATGATTTTGATTGACAGTTTAACGGGTCTACCTAACCGAAATTTACTTAAAGACCGGTTCGATATGATGTATGCCCATGCGTCCCGGCGTGATAATATATTAGCTATCCTTTACATGGATTTAGACAATTTCAAAAATATTAACGACTCTCTTGGCCATCAGGTTGGAGATGAGTTATTAATGAAAGTGGCTAAACGTCTTAAAGTCTGTCTTCGTAAGGAGTATTCCTTGGGTCGCCTGGGAAGGGATGAGCTTATTGTCATGCTGGCCAATTTGAGTGACGAGGACGAAGCCGAAAAGTTGGCCCGAAGAATTGCTAAAACCATGGAACCTCCTTTCGACGTTAAAGGTATAGAACTTAATTGCAGTTTTAGTATCGGTATCTCACTTTGCCCCACCGATGGAAAG
>CEQE01048212.1_pt1 | contig 14833 bp, 11 predicted proteins | sample 356201 | NCBI WGS metagenome assembly CEQE01 (sample SAMEA2619970, study PRJEB7988) | marine metagenome | biome: marine biome (ENVO:00000447); feature: mesopelagic zone (ENVO:00000213) & marine oxygen minimum zone (ENVO:01000065); material: "saline water (ENVO:00002010), including plankton...
CAAATTAATCTTTTTATTTCTGACTGCGGATGAATGTGTGGAACAAACTTAATCTTACTAGAATCTTTGCAAACCATAAACGCCAGATCTTTGATAGCAATGTCTTTCCCAAGGCCTGCATTCAGCACTTCTCCATTAGTTTTATCGGAAAATGAAGCCCTGACAATAAAATCCGAACAATCTTCTACATACAGGAGATCTCTGGTCTGAGTTCCATCTCCATACACAGGTAGAGGTTTATTCTCCAGAAAATTCTTTACAAAAATGGAAACGACGCCTCCCTCCATGTTGCTTTTTTGAAAAGGTCCGTATGTATTAAAAGGACGTAATATAACAACAGGAAGACCAAATCCAAGGGCATAAGAGTCTGCCAGGTTCTCAGCTGCTAGTTTGGAACCCGAATAAGGGGACGCAGGTTTTAGAGGGCTGCTTTCACTAATAGCCCCATTATTTACCATATCATATACCATGCAAGTACCAATCAGAACAACTTTTACATTGTGTTTTTTGGCTTCTTCAAGAATATTATATGTCCCAATTACATTTGAAAAAAAAGATTTAGACGGATTTTCCAGACTTTCATGTACATTTATTTGGGCTGCAAGATGAATGCAAATGTCAATCTTTTCTTTAAAAAATGGTAAAATGTCATTTCTGTTGACAACATCCCCTATTATCAAATTCTTGAGGTTTCTATCGTTTTTGAATTCACTTAAATTTTCTTCACTTCCATTTTCTAAATTATCAATAATCCAGACACAGCAATCTTCTTCCAGAAGTCTTTTAACAACCCACCGGCCTATGAATCCTGCTCCTCCCGTAACTAAAATATTTTTTTTTCTATTCATTTTTATGACAAATTTCTCTCTTCTGGTCGTGGCTGAGCTGCTATACGTATTAAGACATTTTTTTGGTTGGTTTTTCGATCTCCATAAAAATAGTTCCTTTTTTATAGATTCGAACAGTTCCAGTAGATTCGGAAATAACGATAGCCGTTGCATCTGTAACAGAAGTAATTCCTGCTGCAGCAACATGCCGACTCCCCAATCCCTGTGGAAATTCTTCTTTATTCAGCGCAGCGCTGAGATATCTTCCAGCCGAAATAACAACCCCGTCATCTTGAATAACAAACGCTCCGTCCAGGGCAGAAAACTCTTTAATTGTCTCTCTTAATAGAGGGTCCATAATATTTCGCTCACCCTTATGGTATCCCTGGAATGGGTTTATAATCAGCTGGCGGGAAAACTGTAATACTTTTTCATGGCTCCCTATAACAAATATAGTCCCAATTGGTTTACCTTCACGTCCCTGGTTTGCTAATTCTATCGCCAGTGTTAAAACGGATTCGAAAACCTCTGGCTTTAGCTTGTCCTTTTTCCCCGGGAGATTTGCAGAAGTGAATACCTCAAATTCCTTCCCAATATCCAAGACTATAAGATTATCAAAATAACCAAATTGTTTTACCCCTGACAAACAAACTATTTTATCTCCGGAAACAACAAGACCCGCAGAAACCGCCTTCATCACGGATATCTTAATTTTCCCTATTCTGGTTAGGTTTACTTTTGGAACTCTAAGAACATTTTTAAATGTTTTTTTTGCTTTTGTATACGTTTCCTCATCTTTGGTTGCTAAAATAATACTAATATTAGAATTTAATTCCTTAAACTGATCAAGATTATCAAAAACATCCGCATAAATAAGAACGGAATTTGCCCCAACTTTTTTTGCAATCGAGTTCGCAACGGAGATAAAAACATTATTAAAATATTTTGGCGCTTTTTTTTTAGAAATTGGTATTGATACAGATTTTTGCTTTGCCATTATTTTATTTTCTCGGTGACTTATATTCCACTTTCTCGCCAACATCCAGTTCCTGGATACTTTTTGTTACTAAAGCAGTAGCAGTTTCATCCCTTGTAGAAATAATCTTTAATTCTCCAATTTTTATTTTTGGATATTGAAAAATAACCTTCTTTTTGGAAAAGTTGCCTGTTGTCTCCTCTTTAATTTTATAGGCAATAAACCTATCGCCAGGAACAACTCCTTGATTTTTTCCTACATCGAGATAAACAATGTCCCTCAATCCTACACTTCTTCTTTCATCTTTTGCACTGACTATATAACCCTTAATATTTTTTTTCGGAGGTTGTAATGAAGGATCGATCATTGGAATTTTCAGTTCAATATGGTCGGTTATTAAATCATTTCTGGCAATTTCTTCATACGAATCAATAATTAAAGCTACCGACCTCTTTTCTTTAAATTCTTTGATTTTAAGTGTTCCAACAATTTTAATTAAGAAACCTATATCTTCTTGAGTGATAGGGTGCTTGACCTCTTTTATCATACGATAAATTGAATATTTTTTTTTCAAAGTTACATTCTTACCCGGCTCTACATTAGTATAAACGTTATCACCTTTGCTTAAAGTAAAACGATCTAGTGGTGAATCAATTATGCTACCAACACGAAAATCTTCTCGCTCAATAAAACCGGCTGTTCGGAATACTGACATATTCGTAACAGGAGTTTTTTCGGGTAATGCCGGTTTGGCAGGTTTGACAATTCTTCTTTTGATGGGTTTTGCTACTTTTCTTTTTATCTTTACCTCTTTTTTCTCCTCTTTAGGCGGCAAAGCTTGCTGCAGAAGTTTTCTTAGTAACAGCTTATTCCCCGGATAAATAAGGTCAGGATTAATAATATAGTCATTATTCTTCCAGATTTCAGGCCATTGAAACGGATCTTTAAAATGTTTTTCAGTAATATCCCAAAGGGTATCCCCTTCTTTTATAATATATGTTTCCGGTACTCCTTTATCTGCTTCCTCATCGGCATATAAATAATCAGCCGATAATAATGCTATTGTTCCTAAAAAGATCAAAAGCATCAGTTTGTTAGTTTTTTTCTTCATAACAGTAAATCGATCATATTTCAGTTAATTCGTATTGTTCCTGGTGCATATCATAATCCGCTTTAACAATTATTTTTTTATTTAAATTTCCTTCCATTCGATCCAAGCAGGCGCTTTCTTCCCCAAGCAATAAATCTGCCACTTGAGGATGCACATTAATTAGTATTTTTTTCTTATTAGAGTTATTATTTTCTACTGCTCTTTGAATTTTATCAAAAACTTCGTAGCAAATAGTTTTGGAAGACTTAATACTCCCCTTTCCATCACAGTACGGACAAGGTTGGCAGAGAATGCGGTTAATACTTTCTCGAACTCTTTGGCGGGACATTTCGACCAAACCCAATTCAGAAATCTTTAAGATATTTGTCCTGGACCGATCCGTCTTAACCGCCTGCTCTAAAGCTTGATAAACTTTTTCTTTGCTGCTATCACTTTCCATGTCAATAAAATCAATGACGATTAAACCACCTATGTTTCTCAAGCGCAATTGGCAGACAATCTCTTTTGCCGCCTCCAAGTTTGTCTTGAGTATTGTCTCCTCAGGATTCTCCTTTCCAACATATTTCCCCGTATTAACATCAATCGCAACCAGGGCCTCTGTCTGGTCAATTGTTATATACCCTCCTGACTTCAACCATACTTTCCTTCTAAGCGCTTTTTCGATTTCCATTTCAAGTCCGTACGCTTCAAAAATGGGCTCTTTTCCATTATGCAGTTTTACCCGAGATTTAAAACTTGGCATATACGAATCGGCAAAATCCCGGCAACGCTGGTAAACCTGAGGCGAGTCAACTATTAACTGGTCCACACCTTGAGTGAATAGATCCCTCAGCGTACGATATATTAAATCCAGGTCTTTATAAATTAAAGCAGGTACCATGCTGTTTTCCGCCTTGTTTTTAATATCCGACCACAATTTGCCGAGAAAATTAATATCTGATTCAAATTCTTCCTTATTCTTCCCCTCGCCTACTGTACGAACTATATAACCTGCACCAGTACCTCTTATATCCTGAATCACTTTTTTCAATCTTTTACGTTCTTCCTCATCTTCAATTCTTCTAGAAATTCCAATATGATCTATGGTAGGCATGAAAACTAAATATCTCCCCGGAAGTGTTATATATGTTGTAATTCTTGCTCCCTTGGTCCCAAGAGGGTTCTTTGATACCTGCACCAAAATTTCCTGGCCTTCCTGCAAAACTTCTTCTATCAAATATGAACGATCAAAATCTTTTTTAGTTCTTCTTCTTTGAAAATTGATATCTTCCTTTTCCGCATCTTCATTAGCTTTTTTAGTTAAAAGGCTTTCATGCTCTTCCATTATATCAAGTATGTCAACATCAGATACATAAAGAAAACCAGCCTTCCCCAAGCCAATATCAACAAACGCCACCTGCATACCCGGTAAAACACGATTAACCCTGCCTTTGTAGATATTTCCTACAATATCTTCATCCCTTTTATGATCAATGTAGAATTCCACTGCTGCATGGCTTTCCATTACACCAACTCGAGTTTCTCTGGGATTGGCATTTATAATAATTTCAGACGACATAATAAGCGGCCTCTTTTACCATTCGATAATTTCCCTTATCATTTTTTAACTCCGGATAGAGGGTACTCAATATTTTACGAGGTGATACAAGCCTCCCATCGTTAACTTTAGCAACCAGTTCAAGGATTAATCCTTTTTTGCTCATTGATTGAATTTTCAGACTGTCAAACCATGAGTTGAAAAATATCTCTTCCATTTCTCCGTCTTTTTCAGGGAAAAGATTTATTTTGTCCCGGGATAAAAACTCGGCAAGCCGTTTCTCATGCAAAGGTAAATCTAAAGGTTGAATTTCCTTTATCCCATTAATATAAATCTTAAAGTGGATCTTATTATTTATAACGGACAACGGCTTGGAATTCAATGGAATTTCCATTATCGAATGGATTCCCATCCGCATAGGCATCACATTGTTTAACTTACTTCTTATAGAATCTGGTCTCATCTCTGCTGTTAAAAAAATATCAAACAATTCTTCTTTACTTTCCATCCCAACTGGCAATGCAAAAGCAAATGAGATTCTCGGGCGAGGATGAAAACCCTTTGAATAATCAACCGGGATTTTCGCTCTGCGAAGAGCCCTAACAAGCAGAGAACTTATTTCTAAATGGGATAAAAATCTTGCCAGAAATGTTTTCGTAAACTGAATACGATATTTAAAAATTGCATCTTCTTGTTTGATCGCATCCATTTCAGTTAATATTTGATCATATTGAGTAACCACAGGTTTTCTCTTCTCGATCTTTTTTAGTCCATTAGAGAAAGTCTCCGGCAAAATCGGTGTCAAAGCTATAGAACTTGGTAATGTCGACTCAACGCTTCTATCTGCCGACACTTCTCTAACAGGGTTTATATCAGTACATATGTTCTCAAGACCACACACAATGCACTTTCCCTGGCGACAATCTTCCTCTTTTATTTCTTTTTTTGATTGCAAATGTTCCTTAAACAAATGCTCTTTTTTTACTCCAATATCGATCAAGTCCCACGGGAATATCTCATCTTTATCAATCCTGTTTTGTGTATAAAACGCCGGATCTATCTGAGCTTTTTCAAATGCAGCCATCCAGCTTTCAAAGTTAAACCTCTCCGACCAGCCATCAAATTTACAACCAAGCTGAAAAGCATGAAGTAAAACTTTTCCAAGCCGACGATCTCCGCGTGCAAACACACCTTCTAAAAAGCTTAGCTTAGGATTCTGCCATTTAATTTTGTATTTCGATCGTGATTTAAATTTACTTCTAAGAAATTTAAGTTTTTTCTCCACATAAACAAAATTGGCCTGAGAAATCCATTGGAAAGGTGTATGAGGTTTAGGTACAAAAAACGAAATACCTATATTCAGCTTCTTGAACCTTGGATTCTTTTGCTTTGCTTTGGAAAATACCTTTTTACAAATCAAGTAAATTTCTTCCAGGTCATTATCAGTTTCAGTCGGGAGACCAACCATAAAGTAAAGTTTAATAGTCTCCCATCCCGCTTGAGCAAAGTTTTCCGTTGCTGTTAGAACTTCTTCTTCGGTTATTTTTTTATTTAAAACATTTCTCAGCCGCTGACTACCGGACTCAACTGCAATAGTAATTCCACCCTTCCCTGTTAATCTCATGCAATCAACCATATCCTTTTTAATGGTCCCCGGCTGCAGCGACGGCAATGAAAGAAAAACATTAGATGAAGAAAAAGAGCGAATGAATTCCGAAAGCAGTTTGTCTATTCTCGAATAATCTCCCGAGCTTAATGAAAGAAGAGAAATCTCGCCATAACCTGTTTTCTCTATAGAATTTGCTGTAAGCTCTAAAATTTTTTCAACCGTTCTTTCTCTAACAGGACGATATGTAAATCCCGCCTGACAAAATCGACAGGCCTGAGTGCAACCTCTGTCTATTTCTATAGAAATCCTGTCATGAACCAATTTTGCATAAGGCACTACCGGCGCCACGGGATAGTCTGCCTTATCCAGATCCAACAAAATCCGTTTTTCGATTTTTGCATATCTTTTATTTTCTGGCTCAATTTGTTTAATACTCCCATTTTCAAAATATTTAATATTAAACATTGAAGGAATATAGATTCCCTTAATTTCCGTTAATCGCCTGAGCATTTGATTTTTTGTTTCCTTTTTCTTTTTAGACTCAGCAAACAGCTCAAGAATTTCAACAATAACTTCCTCTCCATCGCCTACGATAAAGCAATCGAAAAAATCGGCAAGTGGCTCAGGATTATATGCGCAGGGACCACCACCAATAATTAGTGGATGATCCTCTCCCCTGTCTTTTCTTAGAAGCGGGATATGTCCTAAATCCAATATATTAAGAATATTGGTGTAGCTCATTTCATAGGGTATTGTGAAACCAATAATATCAAATTTATTTAAAGGCAACTTATTTTCTAAACTTGCCAGAGGCATACATTTTTCTCTCAACAACTCTTCATAATCAAGATCTGGCGCAAAAACCCTTTCTGCGGCAAATTCTTCTCTTTTGTTAACAATATGATAAAGAATTTTTAAACCAAGATGCGACATACCAATCTCATACTTATCAGGAAAGACCAGGGAGATAGTAGCTTGTATCTTTTTCAAATCCTTTTTAATAGAATTTACCTCTTCTCCAATATATTGAGATGGTTTTCTAACAAAAGGAAGTAGCTCTTCATAATTTAACTGGCCCTGGCTATCCATTAGAAAACCTCCTCATTCCAATATTTAAAATAATTCCAATTGCTATGTATGTTGACACAATGGAAGACCCTCCATAACTCATTAAAGGAAGTGGTATTCCCACCACAGGGAACAGTCCGATAGTCATACCTATGTTAAACACCACATAAAAGAATAATGTACTGATAATCCCTAATCCCAAAAGCATTCCGAACCGGTCTTTGACTTTGGATATAAGATCTAACGCCCTAATAAATAATATCAAATATAAAATCAATAATACACAACTCCCTGCAAATCCCATCTCTTCTGCCAGGACAGAAAAAATAAAGTCGGTATGCTGTTCCGGTAAAAAATGTAACCTGCTTTGAGTCCCCGCCAGCAAACCTTTTCCCCAGAATCCACCGGAACCAATAGCTATTCTGGATTGCAATATATGGTAACCAGAACCAAGTGGGTCAATGTTTGGATCAATGAGCGTTAACAACCGTTCTTTCTGATAATCTTTTAAAAAAAACCATGACAGAGGCAAAATTAAAATGGCAGTACCCATTATTAAAAGCAAAGTTTTCTGATGAGTTTCTATAATCAAAATCATCACAAACAAAATAAAAAGCAAGACCATTGAAGTACCAAGATCAGGCTGTTTGACAATCAAAAGAAATGGAATAATGGTTAAAATACCCGGGATAACAAAATCTTTTAATTTATACTCACCAATAAGTTTTCCTCCTCCAAAGTATTTCGCCAGAGTAATTATAAGAATTATTTTAGCCATCTCTGATGCTTGAAAAGTAAAACTTCCAATAGTCAGCCATCGTTGAGCCCCTGAAACTTTTTTCCCAAACAACAAAACAAAAACCAGTGATAGCAAAGTGAGAAAATATAGTAAGTAGGCAAACCTCGCTAAATGTCTGTAATCAAAAAGCAATATAAAAAATAAACATGTTAACCCATATGCAGCCCATATAATTTGTGTCATGTAAAGTTTTTTTAAACTGTCACTTTCTACACCATGCATAGCACTATAGATAAACACGATACCTACAGATGAAATAATTAGGGTAAGAATTAGAATCGGCCAATCAAAATTTGAGACTATACGACGATCAAACATTTTTTAAAGGATATAGCTGAAAGTATTTTTTTATAATTTCTCTTGCGATTGGCGCAGAGGCACTACCACCATGCCCACCATGTTCAATAATCACGGAAATAGCAATTTGAGGGTTTTTATAAGGTGCAAATGCTACAAACCACGCATGATCCCTGAATTCATATGGGGTTTCCTCTTTTTCTTCCTCTTCCTCGTCACTTTTCATTCGAACCACTTGAGATGTACCGGTCTTTCCGGAAACTTTAATTCCTGGAATTCTTGCACGGTATCCTGTACCCCTTTTTTCAACAACAACACCTGATAAAGCTTTTCGAATAATATTCAAATGTTCTTCAGATACAGGAAGTTTTTTTAAAATTTGCGGGCTTGTTTTCTTCATCACAGTTCCATCATTAGTAATAATTTTTTTAAGAACAAAAGGTTTCCAGAGGGTGCCACCATTTGCAACAGCACTAATAAGGTTTGCCATCTGAAGAGGAGTTACCAGGTTATAACTTTGTCCAATCGATGCAGATATCGTTTCCCCTGAATACCACGGCTCATTTCTATTTTCAATTTTCCAGGTTGTAGAAGGAACCAATCCCTTTTTTTCTTCCGGCAGTTCAAAACCAGCTTTTTGCCCAAGCCCAAATCCGTAAGCGTATCTTGCCAAAGCGTCGATACCAACGCGATACCCCAATTTGTAGAAAAAAACATCGCACGATTGAACCAAGGCTTTATGCAAATTTACCTTTCCATGACCCTTTTTTCTCCAACACCTGTATTCTCTATTTCCAAGTTTAAACTTTCCATTGCAAACAGCCGTTAACTTTTCATCAACCATCCCTTCGCCCAGTCCAGCGGCTGCTGTAACGATTTTATAAACAGAACCTGGTGCATATTGCCCCTGTATTGCTCTATTCTGCAAGGGATGGAATTTATCATAGCTTAACGCATTCCATGTTGCTGTAGAAAACTTTCCTGCAAATAAATTTGGATCAAAAGAAGGGCTGCTTGCCATAGCTAAAATAGCGCCTGAATTCGGGTCTAATACAGCGACCGCCCCTTCTTTCCCTTCAAGTAATTTTTCTACCTTTTTTTGAATTTCTACATCAATAGTCAAAACAAGATTCTGTCCCTGTTTTGGAAAAACCTGATGTAATATTTTTAGTTCCCTCCCGGAAGCATCTACTTCTATCTCTTTACTCCCTTTTTTGCCTCTCAAGCTGCTTTCATAAAGCTTCTCCAATCCGTATTGTCCTATATAGTCTCCCTGTCGATAATCTGATTTTTTTCTGCCAGCAAGTTGAGTTTTGCTTATCTCACCAATATAACCTAAAACATGAGCAGCTAAACTCCCTTCTCTATAATTTCGCAAGGGCTCCACTTTAAAAAAAACACCTGGTAAATCTATTTTATGTTCTTCTATAAATGCCACATCTTTCCTGTTTAAATCCCTTTCTATCAATATGTCTTTAGAGGGAGGCGCTGTCTTAAGCGTTTGGTAGAATTCCTTTTCATCCAAACTAAGACGCCGGCTGATAATTTTATAAATGCCCTTAATATCCTTTGTGTCTTCAGGAGTAATATAAAGGTTAAAAGAAGACCTGATATCAACAATTACATCATTGTTTGTATCAAGTATTTTGCCTCGATAATCTGATTCTAATACTTTTTTTGTTCGATTATTTTCTGACAACGTCTGAAGAACATCTTTTTGAAGAATTTGTAATTGCCATATTCGCAAAGTCAATATTCCTAAAGAAATAATAATCACAAAAAGAAAAAAAGTTATTTTTCTTTTAATATGTTCAATCAGCAATGGATTGTAAGCTTCAAATTTCATAGTAAAACCTTAAATATTATCTTTAACAGGAGAAAAGGTATGACAATCTGCTTGGCGTTATCTAATTATTAGTTGTCCACCTAATCTTTGACTCTCGCCTTCTTTTTTTAAAGAAAACGACCGCTTTATCCCTAAAAAAAACAAAAATCAGAATAAATAAAGGTGCGACTAAAGTTGTGTAAACAGATGACAATAATAGTTTATTCAGCACTATTGACATCTGTGTTTTATCTGGAATCGTCAGGAATAAAATTAGCGAGATAATGGCTGCATCAATAAGAGACGCTAAAAGTATAAAAGCTAATTGTGAAATAGTATTTTCAAAAAATATTTTATCTCTTAAGTTACCAAAAATAAAACCTATAACTCCTTTTGAAAAAGCGTTCGCGCCTAACAAATTGCTTGATAAACAATCCTGGATAAGCCCTAATGTAAACCCTGATATCGCTCCTCTATCTTCTCCTAAATTAGCACTAATAAAAATAGTAAGTATTAAGACAATATCAGGCCTAACTCCCAGAATAGTAAAGCTGTGTAGAAGAGTCGTCTGGAATACAAATAACAGAATTATAAAAAAAATATTTAATACAACTTTCATTTCAGCACAAAGACTTCTTCAAGAAATGAAATTTTAACAGATGGGGTTATAACAACATTTTTAAACAAACCTTCATTAGTCTCTTCTATCTTGCTTACTTTTCCTATCAATAAACCTTTAGGAAACACTTCGCCTAATCCGGAAGAAATAACAGGCTGCCCTACCCTGATGTCAGCGTCTTGCGGAATATATTTCATTTCACAAATATCACTCCCTTTTCCAACAACAATTCCTCTCGTTCGTTTATCTTGATCTAAAGCATCTACCGCACTTCTCACATCAGTAATTAATAGAACTTTTGAGTAAAATGGAACCGTTTGAACAATATGTCCCACCAGTCCCTCGTAAGTAATTACCGCCATGTTTTTCTTTAAGCCATCATTCGATCCTTTATTAATCGTAACCATCTTAGACCAGCTCATTGCATCAGAACCAACAACAGAGGCTAAAACCATTTCTCTGTCTGATCCCAATTTGTATTTCAGCATTTTGCTTAGTCGCTCAAAAGTTTTTTTTTGTTCAGTATATTTCAGGACCTCATGTTTTAGTTTTTTAATCTCTTCTCTGAGATATATATTGTTCTTTTTAACTTGCGTTAATGAAACATAATTGAGCCATATATTTTGAACCTTACTGATCGAATGGAGAAACAGCGACTGAAATGGAGAAACAATAGAAACAACCGCTTTCTCTAAAAAAGTTGGATTTGTGATTTTAGTGCTGATCGAAATAATCAGGAGAGAGAAAAAGCATATTAAAACAAAAACTAAGAACTTTTTTTTTTGTGTATCTTATTTCTCATATAGATACTTTCTTTAAAAGTTCTATTTCATCAAGAACTTTTCCGGTTCCTAATACAACCGCAGAAAGGGGGTCTTCTGCCAGGCTTATAGGTAAACCGGTTTCTTCCCGAAGAAGAACATCCAGTCCTTTGATCATTGAACCTCCACCGGCAAGAACAATACCTTTATCAACAATATCAGCCGCTAATTCCGGTGGTGTTCTTTCCAGGGTTGTCTTTACAGCATCAATAATCATATTAACAGTTTCCGACAATGCCTCGCGTACCTCGTCTTCTGTAATGAGAAGCGTTTTAGGAATACCGGCCACAAGATCTCTTCCTTTTCCTTCAAGTGAGTCATTGTTACCTGTGGGATATACGGTGCCAATTTTAATCTTTAAATTCTCTGCAGTTCGCTCTCCTATAAGAAGGTTGTATTTTTTCTTGATATAATTGACAAGCGCTTCATCCATTTCATCTCCGGCAACTCGAACAGATTTGCTAAAAACAATACCCGACATGGAAATAACAGCGACTTCAGTCGTGCCACCACCAATATCTACAATCATATTTCCTGACGGTTCCTGAACAGGAAGACCGACTCCAATGGCTGCTGCCATGGGTTCCTCAATCAAATAGACCTCCCGTGCACCCGCTGATTCAGCTGAATCTCGCACAGCTCTTTTTTCCACCTGGGTAATTCCCGACGGAACCGCAATAATAATCCTTGGCCTTACGAGAGCTTTTCGGTTGTGGACTTTCTGGATGAAGTGCCTGATCATGGCCTCTGTTATTTCAAAGTTTGCGATTACGCCGTCCTTCATCGGCCTGATTGCCTGAATGTTACCGGGAGTTCTTCCCAGCATCTGTTTTGCGTCTGCCCCAACCGCAAGCACTTGACCATTGGCTGAATGGACTGCAACAACCGACGGTTCTCTTAATACTATACCTTTTCCTTTTACATAAACTAAGGTATTTGCAGTACCAAGGTCTACTGCCAGATCATTTGAAAACATGCCACCAATTGCGTTAAAAACCACTTTTGCACTCCCTCTTTAACTTAATTTTTTCATGCTAAAGTTTCAATATATCACAGAGTTTTGAAAGATCAACATTAAAAACCTTTCTGTTCTCTTTTTTTAATAAGAAAGAATACTCTTCCTACTCTGTTCATGGCGCCTGCCAGCTTTGCTGACTCTTTTCCCGTACCAAAAAAGATATCAACACGTCCTGGTCCTTTGATTGCTCCACCTGCGTCCTGGGCTACTACAAACCTAGAAATCTTTTCCCATCCTGTAACATTCCCTTCCTCATCCGTCACAGGTATCTCCGTTTCAATAAAAGCTAATCCGCCTTTTGGGAAAATTCTCGTATCCGACGCAATGGATCTTCCTGCTGTTACCGGAACTCCTGTGCTCCCTATCGGCCCCTGCTCTACTACTCTGAAAAACACATAACTCTCATTGTGGAAAAGAACTCTTTCCATCTCCTCAGGATGAGATTTCAGATACTCACGAATTGCTTTCATAGACATCATCTCTTTAGGTACCTTTCCCTCCTTGATCAAAAGTCTGCCTATGCTTCGGTATTCTCTTCCATTCGCTGCAGCATAATTAACGTTTATTTTAGAATCATCAGGCATCTTTATTATACCGGAACCCTGTATATGAAGAAAAAAGGCATCTAACGGATTAGACAGCCAGGCAATTTCTAGCCCCTGTCCTGTAAGAAAACCCGAGAGGTCAATTGATTTTCTATCGTGGTATGGAATCACCTCCCCGTCTTTTATACGTGCAATAATTCTTTTCCCTTTAAAACTTCGCCTAAAATCTCCGAGGTTGATTTCAATTAAGTCATCCGGTTTGCCATAAATTGGATATTGGTAATCGTCTGTTTTTTTGTAATTCCCCTTTATGATCGGCTCGTAATATCCGGTAAAAAGCACCTTCTTTGTGCTATCAAGCCCAACAGAAGTATAAATATTGAAATCTCTTATGATCCTGTAGTTTAAATCCGATCTATTTTCAGACTCTTTTAAAATTGAAATGAAATGTCTGAAAGATTCCTTTACCTCTTTAACACTGTATTTTTGTTTTCCATATGTGAAAACCCTGTCTGCAGGGAGTCGATTCAAAAACTTATTATTTTTTTCAATAGCAGCAAGGAGCGACTCCATGTTCATATCATCATTGAAATTGGGGCGACCCCACCAACCTATCTTTTTTAATGCATCAGAAGGAGACAATTCACCGGCAGGTTTATAATAAGAAGCGCAGCCTCCAAGGAAAGAAATAAAAAAAATGAGCAGGTAAAAATTGAAGCTCCCTGCGGCAAAGCCGCAGGGAATCCGCTTGCTAAATACATTCCAAAATGGATTTAAAAATCTACGGGACATAATTTAAAAAATCTCTTTTAAATGAGCATTCTCCTGACGAGATATCTCCACCAGAGAATGATTTTTTTTTAAGTTCGCTTGCTAACCCCGCAGTAAAGGTGAGCTTAGCTCTGCAAGCTGCGAGGAATGCGCTCGCTAAACACTTTCAATATGATATAATTTTTTTCCCGAATTGTATAAAGGTTTCTTCATGAAAAAAATATTTTTTTTAAGTTTTTTTTTATTCACACAGCTCGGCTGTGGCACTTCCTCGGATAAGGACCTGACATCCTGTTTCATTATCATTCCTAACAATCTTCAATTTGTGCGAGTTTCCTATTTCTACATTAACAACATTGCTTATGGCGGCGAAGATAGTCTCCAATATGTAATAGAGATAGAAAACGATTCTAATCAGCCTTTGAATGATTTATACCTTACGATTAATTACAAATGGAGAGCTGCATTAAAAGACATTTATTATTATCAAGGCTTTTTAAAAGGGTATAAACCTTTTGGCCAATCCTCATTTCCTGAAAAAAAGAAGCTGCGATTTACATTTAATAAAAAATCATCAAACCGTTTGGTATTTACTGATTCATCCGGCAAACATATGTCTGAACTCACTTTTTTTCATTCTCTTCACCTAAAAGCAGACCGTGGGTCTGGAACCTGGGGTTTCCCTGATCCATAGTTGTTTCACTTAATAAATAAACATATACTCTTTGTTGAATGGCATCCTCATTTAAAGAAAAAGCATTAAATTGGAACCGTCCTCACTGGCCGGGTCTGTTAATAATTGTTCTTCTGACCTTCCTTGCATATTCACCGGCATTAAATGGCGACTTCCTTTGGGATGATGATCTGCATATTACAAAAAAAAAAACCGTCATTGGAGAAGAAAGCTTCAAGCGAATCTGGACAACCTCGGATGCCGTTTACTACCCGCTGGTACTCACAACGTTCTGGGTAGAGTGGCGGTTATGGAACGGACAACCAATGGGGTTCCA
>CEQE01147781.1_pt1 | contig 14831 bp, 10 predicted proteins | sample 356201 | NCBI WGS metagenome assembly CEQE01 (sample SAMEA2619970, study PRJEB7988) | marine metagenome | biome: marine biome (ENVO:00000447); feature: mesopelagic zone (ENVO:00000213) & marine oxygen minimum zone (ENVO:01000065); material: "saline water (ENVO:00002010), including plankton...
TTCAGCTCGCTGTTGCCGGATTGCTGGTTCAATTCGGCTTGCAGGCAATCATCAATATGGCCTCAACGCTGAACCTGATGCCGACCAAAGGCATGACGCTGCCGTTTATTTCCTATGGTGGGTCATCGATGCTGGCGCTGGCGATTGGTCTCGGCATGGTATTGGCGCTGACTCGCGAGCGGCCAGGACAGGAAAACGCCTGGCGTGATCTCGGTGGCAGGGATATGGGAGGGCGCCTGATATAATGGCCAATTCTCCCGCCAAACCTCTTATTGTGTTAGCTGCCGGCGGTACCGGTGGCCATGTTTTCCCCGCCGAAGCTTTAGCCGCTGAGCTCAACAGTCGAGGGTATCAACTGGCTCTCGTTACCGATCGGCGTGGTGGCGAATTGAGCGGCCGTTTAGGTGAGCTTGAAACGCATCGCGTGCGCGCCGGCGGCATTGCCGGCAAAGGTGTTTTTGCCCGCATTCTAAGCGCGTGTGAACTTTTAATTGGTACTGTGCAGGCGTGGTTCCTATTGCGCCGATTAAAGCCGGCCGTGGTCGTTGGCTTTGGCGGCTATGCATCGGTGCCGACAATGCTGGCGGCGGCTTATTCCGGCACCAAGGCCGCAATCCACGAACAAAACGCCGTGCTGGGACGGGCCAATCGCCTGCTCGCCAGTCGGGTTGAGACAATCGCCACATCATTCGAGAAAGTTTCCGCCATTCCGGAAGATGCCAAACCAAATGTTATTGTTACCGGTATGCCGGTGCGCCCAGCGGTCACGTCGGTTAGGGATCGCACCTATCCCGAACTGGCAGGAGAGGGCGAAATCAACTTAGCTGTTTTCGGTGGCAGTCAGGGCGCTCGTATTTTTAGTGAAGTGGTGCCGGAGGCGATGAAACGGCTTGATGAAAATCTCCGCCACCGTATCAGAATTACCCAGCAGAGCCGCCCGGAAGATATCGAGCAAGCAAAAGCGGCCTATAGCGCCATCGAAGTTGAAGCGGAATTATCGACTTTCTTTAATGACGTACCAATTCGTATAGCTGATGCTCATCTGGTGATTTGCCGGTCCGGCGCGTCTTCAATTGCTGAACTGACAACAATTGGGCGGCCGGCGATATTCGTGCCCTATCGCCATGCGGTCGACGATCATCAATCAAGAAACGCCCATGCAGTTGATGAGGTCGGCGGCGGCTGGCTTATCCCCGAAGATGCCTTTACCGACGTCGTGCTGGCGGAGCGTTTGGCCGCGCTTTTCGCCATCCCGCGCATGCTCGAAAACGCCGCCGCAGCAGCAAAATCCGCCGGCGTGCCGGATGCTGCTGCCCGTCTTGCCGATATGGTGGTTGATCTCATGCCCAATGGTAACGGCAAAAGTGATCCCGATACCCCCGATAGCAATGACCAAAGGGCGGCGGCATGAGGGGACTTCCACTTGATCTTGGCACCATTCATTTTGTCGGCATCGGCGGCATCGGTATGAGCGGTATCGCCGAAGTGCTGCATAATCTTGGTTATGCGGTGCAGGGCAGTGACATGGCGGAAGGGGCCAATGTTGTCCGCTTAAGAGAACTCGGCATTGATGTCAAAGTCGGCCATACCGAAGAAAATTTGGGTAAGGCGGAAGTTGTCGTAATTTCATCAGCTGTTAAAGCGGGTAATCCGGAATTGGAAGCTGCCCGCCAACGCCTCATGCCGGTGGTGCGCAGGGCCGAAATGCTGGGTGAGCTCATGCGTCTCAAATGGTCCATCGCGGTCGGCGGTACCCATGGCAAAACGACAACCACATCTTTGGTGGCTGCTCTGTTGGAAGCGGCTGAGATGGACCCGACCGTCATCAATGGCGGCATTATTAATGCCTGGGGAACCAATGCGCGGCTTGGTGATGGTGATTGGCTGGTCGCGGAGGCAGATGAATCGGATGGTACTTTTGTCAAATTGCCGTCGACCATCGCCGTTGTCACCAATATCGACAGCGAACACATGGATCATTATGGCTCGTTCGATGCGTTGCGCGATGCCTTTGTCACCTTTGTCGAGCAAATTCCGTTTTATGGTTTCGCCGCTCTCTGTATCGATGATGCCGAAGTACAGGCGTTGATTCCGCGTGTCTCTGATCGCAAAATAATCACTTATGGCGAGTCACCTCAGGCCGACATTCGCATCGCCAATATTGAGGCGTCCAGGGACGACTCCAGCTTCGATATCGTCATTGCGGATCGTAAATCAGGCGAAGAACGCGCCATCGAAAAACTGCAGCTGCCGATGGTGGGCGGGCACAATATTCTAAATGCTGCGGCTGCCATCAGTATTGCCCTGGAAATGGGTATTGCCGATGATCTGATCCGCGAAGGCCTGGCTAATTTTGGCGGGGTTAAGCGGCGTTTCACCAAAACCGGCGAGGTCGACGGCATTTCGATCATTGACGATTATGGCCATCATCCGGTGGAGATTTCCGCCGTGCTTGAAGCCGCCCGTACGGCAACACCGGAAGGCCGGGTCATGGCCGTCGTGCAGCCCCATCGCTACTCACGCCTGCAGGATTTGTTTGAGGATTTTTGCACCTGTTTCAACAATGCCGACATTGTTGTTGTCGCTGACATCTATGCTGCCGGTGAGACAGCCATTGAAGACGTAAGCCGGGATAGTTTGGTTGAAGGTTTGCGCTCCCATGGCCACCGTATGGTGATCCCTTTAGAACAAGCGGCAGACCTCGCCGGGCTCGCCAACGAACATATGAACTCCGGTGATATGGTGGTTTGCTTAGGCGCCGGTAATATCACGGCGTGGGCCAATAGCCTGCCGGATGAGCTTGCCGAATTGCGCGGACTTAACAAAGAGGTGGCTGGATGATGGCTGCTCTTAAGTTCACCGATGGATTGCTGGCCAGACTACCGGCCGTGAGAGGACGATTGAAGGAGAATGCCGAACTCGCCAAATCGACATGGTTCCGGGTAGGTGGGCCAGCCGAAGTGATGTTCCAGCCACGTGACCTCGATGATTTAGTCAATTTTCTGACCGTTAAGCCTGATGACGTGCCGATAACGGTGATTGGCATCGGCTCGAACTTGATGGTGCGCGACGGCGGTGTGCCGGGTGTTGTCATCAGGCTGGGTGAAGTGTTTACCGACATTTCGGTCGATGGGTTGGAGATTACCGCTGGCGGCGGCGTATCCAATCTCAGGCTTGCTAATGCAGCGCGAGATGCCGGTGTTAAAGGTTTTGAGTTCTTGACCGGTATTCCGGGCGCCGTCGGTGGTGCGCTGCGCATGAATGCCGGCGCCTATGGTGCTGAAACCAAGGACATTGTGCAAAGCGTTAAGGCGATTGATGAACGCGGTCAAATTATCGATCTTTCGCTCAAAGACATGAAATTTAGCTATCGTCACTCCGATGCGCCGAGCAATTTAATTTTTGTCGAAGGCCGGTTCAAAGGCGAAACCGGCACGCCGGCGGGTATCGGGGCAAGGATGAAATCCATCCGGACGCAGCGTGAGCAATCCCAGCCGATTAAAACACCGACCGGTGGCTCAACCTTCACCAATCCGCCAGATGCCAAAGCCTGGGAGCTCATTGATCAAGCGGGCTGCCGCGGCCTCATGCGGGGCGGCGCGGTGGTCTCTGAAAAACACTGCAATTTTTTGATTAATACCGGCTCAGCTACGGCGGCTGATCTTGAAGGTCTTGGTGAAGAAGTCCGCCGCCGGGTGTTCGAAAACAGTGGCGTAAAATTGGAATGGGAAATTCGCCGCATCGGCGTGTCCGGTAATCCAAGCGTAGAGGAGTTCTCCTCATGACGCGTCATGTTGCGGTTCTCATGGGCGGTTGGTCGGCTGAACGGGAAGTGTCGCTGGTCAGTGGCGCAGCGGTCAGTAATGCGTTGGCCGAAGCAAACTATCGCGTGACCTCGATTGATGTGCAGCGTGATGTTGGCGCGCTCTTGACCCGGCTCTATCCCAAACCGGATGCCGTCTTCAATGCCCTGCATGGCCGTTATGGTGAAGATGGCTGCGTGCAAGGACTGCTCAATATTCTTGATATTCCATATACCCATTCGGGTGTGCTGGCGTCGGCTTTGGCAATGGATAAGCCAATGGCGAAATCAATCTATGAAGCAGCAGGGATAAAAGTAGCCGAACATAAAATTGTCAGCCGTGAAGAGCTTATCGCCGGCGTCATGAAGCCGCCATTTGTCGTCAAACCGTACAACGAAGGCTCCAGCGTTGGTGTTCACATTGTCATGGAAGGCGATAATTACGAGCCAAGCGAAAAAGAATGGAGCTTTGGCCGAACCGTGATGGTCGAGAAATTTATCCCCGGGCGGGAACTCACCGTGTCCGTCATGGGTAACGAAGCCCTGGCGGTCACCGAAATCACCACCGGTCACAGCTTCTATGATTATGACGCTAAATATGCCGAAGGTGGCTCGCAGCACCAAGTGCCCGCCGATATTCCTCAAGATGCTTATGACGAAGCGATGCGAATCTCGGTGTTGGCCCATCAATGCCTAGGCTGCCGCGGTGTCTCGCGTGCGGATATCCGTTATGACGGCAGTGATCTTTATATGCTGGAAATTAATACTCAGCCTGGCATGACACCGACATCTCTGGTGCCGGAACAAGCGGCGCACGCAAATATTTCGTTTAACGAGTTGGTAAGTTGGTTAGTGGAGAATGCAACCACTGATGAATAATGGTGATACATAATGGCATGGTTTGGCAAATCCGATGCCGCCACTAAAAAGGCAAAAAAGGCGAGCTTGGGGCGCGGTCAAAAACGACGGCGCGTGAAGCCGCTGTGGCGTGGTCCACTATTTGTTGCCGGCTTTGTGCTGGCTCTTGCCGGCAGCGCGAGTGCAACTGGTTGGTGGGTCTGGCAAAGTGGCTGGGTGCAGACGACGTCCGAGCGTGCCAGATGGATGATTATCGCCGGTGCCGCAAAAACCGGCTTCTCGGTGCGCGAGATATTTGTTGAGGGCCGCTTCGAAACACCGCGGAAAAGCCTTTTGAAGGCCTTGCGACTTGAGCGCGGCGCGCCGATCCTGGCTTTTGATCCGCAAGCGGCGCGAGAGCGGGTTGAGGCGCTGCCTTGGGTGCGCCAAGCGGTGATCGAGCGGCAATTACCGGATGTTGTCCATCTGCAGTTGAATGAACGCCGGCCGATGGCACTGTGGCAGCGCGGTGGAAAATTCTCGCTCATCGATACCAATGGTGAGTTGATCCCACTGAAAGATGTCAGCAATTACACCAATCTAATAGTCGTGATTGGTAAAGATGCACCGCGTCACGCGGCGGTGCTGTTTGAAGTGCTGGCAACAGAACCAAAATTAGCGGGCCGGGTTAAGGCAGCGGTCCGGGTCGGCGCACGCCGCTGGAATCTTCATCTCAATAACAAGATTAAAATACAGCTGCCGGAAGATGATCCTGGCGCCGCCTGGAGCCATTTGGCCGAACTCGATCAAAAACATGCATTACTGGCCCGCAACTTAATCAGCGTGGATTTGCGCCTGGCCGACCGGATTGTCATCCGTAAAGTTAAAAAAGGCACGCCGGATGAAAAATTCGATATCGTGCCAAATTTACCAAAAAGAAAGCAGCAACCAAAAACCCGGCCGTTCAATCGCCCCAACCGGCACCCCGGCGGCAGGTTGATCAGCGAAAGAGATACGTAAAGTTTAATTAATGATACAGAAAACGACATCTAAAACAGCCAGCCGTACGGGCCTCATTACCGCCCTTGATATTGGCACGACCAAAGTTGCGTGTTTTATCGCGCGTCCTTTGGAAAATGGTGATGCTGAGGTTATCGGTGTCGGGCATCAGGTATCGAAAGGCATCAGAAACGGTAACATCGTTGATATGGCGGCGGTTGAAGATTCGATCCGGGCGACGGTCGAGACAGCCGAGCAAATGGCGGGCGAGAATGTCCACGAGGTTGTGCTGTGTGTATCGGGCTGTGTTCCTGATTCCAAACTTATTTCATTTGACGTCGCGATATCTGGTCACGAAATAAGTGATGTCGATCTCAAACGTGCGCTGGATCCAACCTGGCTTTACTCGCAGCAGGCCGAAGATCGTCAAATTATTCACACCGTCCCAGTCGCCTATAGCATCGACGGTAATCCCGGGGTCAAAGATCCGCGCGGCATGTATGGTGAGAAACTTGGCGTCAATATGCATGTCATTACCGCTTCCGCCGGTGCGCTCCGCAATATGACCGCCTGCATTAACCGCTGCCATTTGGATATCGAATCCCGGGTCGTTGCGCCCTATGCTGCTGGCTTGGCAAGTCTCGTTGAAGACGAGAAAGAACTCGGCGTGATCTGTATTGATATGGGCGGCGGGACCACCGACCTTTCGGTCTTCATCGATGGCGAAATTGTCTATACCGATTCAGTGCCGCTCGGCGGCAATCATGTCACCAATGATATCGCCCGCGGACTGTCGACGCCGGTTTCTTATGCCGAGCGGATGAAAACACTTTATGGCAGTGCTGTGCCGTCGCCTTCTGATGATCAGGAAGTCATCAAAGTACCCCTGGTCGGTGAGGAGGATGATGGCGAAAATCAAATTTCACGGTCAATGCTGGTTGGTATCATCCGTCCTCGGATTGAAGAAATTTATGAGTTGGTTCGCGAAAAACTGGAGCCAACCGGGTTTGAAAAGGCTGGCGCGCGCCGTGTTGTATTAACCGGTGGAGCCTCGCAATTGACCGGAGTGCGCGAATTAGCCGGTGAAATGCTGGACAAACAGGTCCGTTTAGGACGGCCAAATTACGTTAAGGGATTGGCTGAATCCGTTAATGGGCCTGCGTTTTCGGCCCCAGCGGGCCTTATTCAAGTGGTTTTAAAAGAACGGAGTGCGGCGGCGATGACGTCATCGCGCACGATAGAGGTGTCAGGCGGTAAATTCGGCCGTTTTGGACAATGGATAAAGGAAAACATTTAGTAACCTTTTGCCCGTAGAATTTTGGGCAATGTGATTTTGTTCTCAATTGGGGAAATTGGGGAAACGAACCGCTCCTCTGCTGGAGAAGCCAGCATATCCGGCGGGTGAGCAATTTGTTTTGGAGTTGGAGGCCATCATGAGCATCAATCTTACACTACCTTCGGGCTCGATCGAGTCGGAATTAAAGCCACGTATTACGGTTATTGGCGTCGGCGGCGCCGGCGGTAATGCGGTTAACAATATGATTTCATCAGGCCTGGAAGGTGTCGAATTCTTAGTCGCCAATTCAGATGCCCAAGCTTTGTCGCATTCGAAGTCTGAGCGGCGCATTCAGATGGGGATAAATATCACCCAAGGTCTAGGTGCCGGCGCCAATCCGGATATTGGCCGGGCGGCAGCTGAAGAATCGATGGAGGAAATAGTCTCCCATATGCGCGACGCCAATATGGTATTTATTACGGCCGGCCTCGGCGGTGGTACCGGCACCGGCGCAGCCCCGGTCATTGCTAAGGCAGCCCGGGAATATGGCATTCTGACGGTTGGTGTTGTTACTAAACCGTTCCAGTTTGAGGGCGCCAATCGGATGAAAATGGCCGAAGCCGGATTGGAAGAGCTGCAGCAATATGTCGATACGCTGCTGATTATTCCCAACCAAAATTTATTTCGCGTAGCGAATGAAAAAACCACCTTTGCAGATGCCTTTAAGATGGCTGATGACGTGTTGTATTCAGGTGTTCGCGGCGTTACCGATTTGATGGTTATGCCGGGTCTGATCAATCTCGATTTTGCCGACATTAAGTCGGTCATGAGTGAGATGGGTAAAGCCATGATGGGTACCGGTGAAGCCGAAGGCGAACGCCGGGCAACCGAAGCCGCTGAGCAGGCGATTGCCAATCCGTTGCTGGACGATACCTCGATGAGCGGGGCCAAAGGTGTGTTGATCAATATCACTGCCGGTACCGACATAACGTTATTTGAGGTCGATGAAGCGGCTAATCGCATCCGAGATGAAGTGGAAGGTGAATCGAACATTATTTTTGGCTCGACCTTTGACGAAGCGCTTGAAGGCCGGGTGCGGGTATCGGTTGTTGCTACCGGTATCGAATCTGTTGCTGGCGTTAGGCCGGAGCCGGTTGTTCATTCTGTTACGCAGGCAACGGCGACGCCAAAAGCGTTAACCGCACCGCTCCAAGCCGAACCGGAAAAAATAACACCGCCAGCCGCGGTATCTCCGGTTGCCATGATACCGCGTCCGGAAAAGGCGATAATTGAACCTGAAGTAAAGCCTGAACCGATACCGGAGCCAATTGCTGAAGAACCGGTCATTGAGGAAGCGCCGTTGCCGGAAGACGACAAAATTCCAGCGTTTCTTTCTAATATTAAGAAAGATGAAGATGTGTTCATCCCGGCCGAACCCGCGGTAACTACGGGTGCGTTGGAGGCAGAAACGCCAGCCGATCCGTTTGCAGCTGCGGATATGGTTAATGCCCACAAGGAACCGGAAGTCAAAGAAGCGCCGAAGAAAACCGGATTAAGCCTTTTCGAACGCGTTACCGGAGTAGCCCGAGGCGACAGAAAACGTGCTGAGGTGATGAAACCTGAACCTGAAGAGGCAATTGAGATAGTTGCTGAAACACCGCCGGAGCCGGAACCAATTCCTGAGCCAATTCCAGAACCGGTTGATGAACTCCAACCTGAACCGGCTCCAGAACCGATTCCTGAACCAGAACCTGCAATCGAAGAACCTGTTATCGAAGAGACTGCGATTGAACCGGTTATTGAAGCATTGCCCGATCCAATTCCAGAACCGCTGGTGGAAACCGCAGAAGAATCACCTGCAGAATCTGACAGCGAATCGATTGCGGAAATGGATGAAGAAGCGGTTGAAGAGGATGTGTCACCGCCACCAAGCTTACTCGGCGATCTTGATCCTGATGACCGTCTGACAGGGGCCCAGGATGAGGAGGATGTCCTTGATATTCCAGCGTTTTTACGGCGCCAGGCAAATTAGAAGTCGCCAGGAAGCAGCCTGGAATAAGGCGTAACATATTGCAATATTAGTTGATTTGAGTACTCACAAGGGCGTTGCTACAACACTCTTGGAGTACTCAAGCGTCCCAGGCGTTGCCAAGGTGCTGAAAGACTCCGGATTTTGAGGGCAACTTAGTTAGAAATGACAATATGAATCACATTGGCCAAGACACAATTTCCAGCGACTTAGATACCGCTACTTCTGTAGCGCCGGTGCTAAATTCGCTCAAGCAAAAAACACTTCTCAGAACAATGAATTGTGTTGGCATCGCTCTTCACAGCGGTGAAAAAGTTTCACTCACTCTTAGACCAGCAGAAGCAAATACCGGTATCATTTTCCGGCGTACGGATATTCCAGGTTCCAAAGAGATTGCCGCGCGTTGGGACAACGTTGTCGATACGCGCATGTGCACGACCATCGGCAATGGGGATGGTGTTACTATCTCGACCGTCGAACACCTTATGGCGGCGCTGGCGGGCTGTCATGTTGATAACGTCTATGTCGACGTGAATGGCCCGGAAGTTCCGGTGATGGATGGCAGCGCGCAGCCTTTTGTTTTCCTCATCGAATGTGCCGGCTTGCAGGAACAGGATGCGCCGCGTCAGGTGATAGAAATTCTTAAACCCATTCGGGTCGAAATTGGCGACAAAATGGCTGAACTTGTGCCCAGCGATACTTTCTCGGTTGGTTTTGAAATCGATTTCAATTGCGAAGTTGTCGCCAAGCAGAGCATTACGGTTACCATGGTTAACGGCACCTTTAAAAAAGAAGTGGCGCGCGCTCGGACATTTGGCTTCATGCATGAAGTAGAACAGCTTCGCGCCGCCGGTTTGGGTCTCGGCGGTTCATTGGATAACGCTGTTATTGTCGAGGATGACAAAGTCCTCAATGAAGATGGTTTGCGCTATGACGATGAATTCGTTCGCCATAAAGTGCTTGATGCGGTCGGCGATCTATATTTGTCCGGCGGCATGATAATGGGCAGCTTTAAAGGTGTTCGGTCTGGGCATGCTTTAACCAATCAGCTGTTGCGCGCACTTTTTGCCGATCAGTCAGCCTGGCGCTATGTTGGCTCTGATAACGATGATTCGCACGAAGGTCCTAATAGTGCGGCGAAAGCAGCAGAAGTTGTTGATTTGGCCGCGGCAACTGCCTAAAAAAATCCACCAATAGATTGAATTAAAACCGGTTTTTTAAAAGAGCCGGTTTTTTTTCGTCTTTTAATGATTACGCGCTCGATTTGGGCAGACAAATTGGCGGAAAATGGTATATTCAAGCCTGTTTGAAGCCAAATATTTGGCCATAAAATATTAGGATTAAATTTCTGATGGATCACACATTACGACCAGTTCAGGTGTTGATGGTATTTGCTGTTGCAGTGATGCTTGCTGCCTGTGCTGCGGAAGAGGACGTCTATAAAGAGGAACCTGTTGAGCGCTTATACAATCAGGCGGTTACTCAATTGGAAGAAGGCGAGTATGATATCGCAGCTGTGGCTTTTTCCGAAGTTGATCGTCAGCATCCTTACTCCGTGTGGGCCACCAAGGCGCAACTTATGGCCGCCTATAGCCACTATCAAGCCAATGATTATGACGATGCGATTATCGCCTTAGACCGGTTTATTCAAATCCATCCGTCAAACCGCGACGTGCCCTATGCCTATTATCTAAAATCGTTGTCCTATTATGAGCAGATTTCGGATGTTGGCCGGGATCAAAAAATGACCCAATTGGCATTGAAATCGCTGAGAGAAATTGTCACCCGCTTTCCCAACAGCAAGTATTCCCGGGATGCGGCGCTGAAAATTGATCTCACCCGTGATCATTTGGCGGGTAAAGAAATGGAAATTGGCCGCTATTATGAAAATCAGGGTCAGTATTTAGGCGCCATAAATCGCTATAAAAAAGTCATCGATCAATATCAGACAACGACCCATGTGCCGGAAGCGCTTCATCGCTTAACCGAATCTTATTTGTCCCTTGGGCTGGTTGCTGAGGCGAAGAAAACCGCTGCCGTATTAGGCCACAATTTTCCGGGCAGCGAGTGGTACATCGATTCATACGAAATTGTTGAAGGCAAATCAGTTCGGCCTAAGATTAAAGAGAAACCTTGGTATTGGCCCTTTGACTAATATCCATTAACCCCATTTCCAAACACGGAATTTACGCCACCCATGCTTCGCACCTTATCTATCCGCAATGTCGTATTGATTGAGCGTTTGGATTTGGGATTCGCCGGTGGCCTAGGTGTGCTTACCGGTGAAACCGGATCAGGAAAATCGATCTTACTGGATGCGCTTGGCTTGGCGATCGGAATACGCGCTGATAGTGATCTTATCCGCCAAGGCGCCGACCAAAGTGCTGTTACAGCAGAATTTGAACTGGTCGATAGCCGCCAGATTGATGCCATGCTCGACGAAAACGGTATCGAAGGCGGCAGCAATTTGGTGCTGCGCCGCCTGTTATCGGTTGATGGCCGCTCACGCGCCTTTATCAATGATCAGCCGGTAAGTGTTGCTTTGTTGCGCCAAATTGGTGAAGCCCTGGTTGAAGTCCACGGCCAATTGGAAACGCACGGTTTGCTCGATCCCGCGAGCCATCGACGCTTTGTCGATGCTTTCGGTGGATACGAGGATCTGTTGGCGCAGGTGGCCGTAAATTTTCGAAACTGGCGCAGTGCGGTTTCTGCGTACGACAAAGCCAAAGCCAATGTCGAAAAAGCCAAACGCGACGAAGAATTTCTCCGCCACGCTGTCGATGAATTGCTGGCCCTTGATCCGCAGGATGGTGAAGAGGCAGAACTGGCCGGCAAACGCAGCATATTAATGAACGCGGAGCAGCTGATCGAGAGCCTGCAGGATGCTTTCAGCGATTTAAACGATGGTAATGGTGTAGAAAGCACCTTGCGCTCAGCGCTGCAAAAAGTTGAACGCGTTGCGGATAAAGCCGGCGGGCAATTTGATGAAGCCGTTGCCTCGCTTGAGCGGGCACTTCTCGAAGCCACCGAAGGCATTGGCGAATTGGAACGCGTCTCCGGCGTGATGGAACTTGATCCGGCGGAGTTGGAGCGTATCGAAGAGCGCTTATTTGCAATGCGCGGGCTCGCCCGCAAGCACAATGTTGAAGTTGAGGCCTTATCTGAACTTTTGAAAGATATGCAGGAGCAGCTAACCGTATTAACCGATGGGGCGGGCAATCTTGATCAGTTGGCCAAACAAGTTGAAGCAACCAGATCAGAATATGTTGCGGCGGCTAAGAAACTGTCGGCGGCGCGCAAAAAAGTGGCCAAAAAATTGGATGCTGCGGTAACTGATGAATTGCCGCCGTTGAAACTGGAAGCGGCCAGTTTCAGAACGCGGCTTGATCCCCTGGATGAGCCCGATTGGAACGAATTTGGCTGCGAGTATGTTTCCTTCGAAGTTAAAACCAACCCCAACACAGCATCCGGACCGATCCATAAAGTGGCGTCCGGTGGCGAGCTAGCGCGGATTATGCTGGCACTCAAGGTGGTGCTGGCGGATGCTGATCCGGTGCCGACCCTGATCTTTGATGAAGTTGATGCCGGTATCGGTGGTGCGGCAGCGGCTGCCGTGGGCGATCGATTGGCGCGCCTCTCTGCTGATGTTCAGGTGCTGGTCGTCACTCATTCACCGCAAGTGGCGGCGCGTGGCAATGTCCACTGGCAGATCAGCAAAACCGGCAATGCCGACGGCAACGTCACCGAAGTTGGTGAGCTATCCGGCGACATTCGCACCGAAGAGATCGCTCGTATGTTGTCCGGCGCCAAAATCACCGAGGAAGCGCGGGCGGCGGCTGAGAGTTTGTTGGGGGCGGCTGAGAGCGTTGAGGCGGCCCAATGACCAAGAAAAAAACCAGCGATAAGATTCCGGTCGAGGAATTAACGGAACTGGAGGCGCTTGCTGAGCTTAAAGATTTAGCGGTGGAAATTCGTTCCCACGACAAAGCCTATTATCAAGAAGACGCACCTGCGGTGTCCGATGGTGAATATGATGCCCTTCGTCAACGAAACCTAGAGATCGAAGAGGTGTTTCCCGATCTCGTACGGGAAGACAGTCCTTCCAAGCGGGTCGGTGCCACACCAACCAGTGGATTTTCAAAAGTTACCCACGCCCGCCCGATGCTGTCCTTAGGCAATGTTTTTTCAGAAGAGGATTTGGCGGATTTTCTGAGCGGCATAAGGCGGTTTTTAAAAGAGCTGACCGATGATCTAAGCATCCCGCTCGAAATGGTTGCGGAACCTAAGATCGACGGTCTATCGATCTCACTCCGCTATGAAAAAGGTAAGTTTGTCTCCGCCGCTACCCGGGGCGATGGCTCGGTAGGTGAAGATGTCACGGCTAATCTGAAAACCTTTAAAGAATTACCCTTCGAGCTGACCGGTAACGTGCCGGATGTCGTTGAAGTCCGCGGTGAGGTCTATTTGTCCAAATCCGATTTTGCCGAGCTTAACCGCCGCCAGGAAGAAGCGGGTGAGAAAATCTTCGCCAATCCCCGGAATGCCGCCGCAGGCTCGCTGCGCCAGCTCGATGAAACAATTACCGCCTCCCGACCGCTTAAAATGTTTGCCTACGCCTGGGGCGAGTTAAGCGAGCAAATCGGTGGCACGCAATGGGCTTTTTTTGAACAGCTTAAAACCTGGGGGTTTCAGGTCAACGAGTTGACGCAAATTTGCGACGATCTTGATGAACTGATGGCCGTCTATAATGATATTTTTGAAAAACGCGCTCATCTTGATTACGACATTGATGGGGTTGTCTACAAAGTGAACCGGCTCGACTGGCAGGAAAGGCTGGGCTTTGTCAGCCGTGCCCCGCGTTGGGCGGTAGCGCATAAATTCCCGGCAGAGAAAGCGCAAACCATCATTAACGAAATCGATATCCAGGTCGGGCGGACAGGTTCGCTGACTCCAGTCGCCAAACTGGAGCCGGTTACGGTCGGCGGCGTGGTGGTTTCAAACGCGACTTTGCACAATGAAGATGAAATCGCGCGCAAAGATATCCGGATTGGCGATACCGTGGTGATCCAACGCGCTGGAGATGTCATCCCGCAAGTGGTTGAGGTCGTGCTTGATAAGCGTCCTAAGGGTTCAAAAGCCTTTAAATATCCCACCACATGCCCGATCTGCGGCTCGGACGCTGTGCGCGATGAGGGCGAGGCTGTGCGCCGCTGCACCGGTGGCGCAATTTGTGACGCGCAGGTGATTGAACGCTTCAAGCATTTTGTCTCCCGCGGCGCGTTTGATATTGAAGGGTTCGGCAGCAAACATGTCGAGGCGTTTTTCGATGAAGGTCTGGTAAAAACGCCGGCTGATATATTTCGCTTAGAGACCCATGAAGTTGATCTCAAAACCCGGGAAGGCTGGGGGGAGAAGTCCGTCGATAATCTTTTAGCGGCCATTAATGAGCGGCGCACGATACCGCTTGAGCGCTTTATCTATGCTTTAGGTATTCGCCAAATCGGTCAGGCCAATGCGCGGCTGCTGGCCAAGCAATATATTTCTATTGGCGCATTACGGCAGGCGATGAAAGATGCATCGGTTATTGGCTCCGACGCCTTGAACGATCTCAACAATATTGATGGTGTCGGCCCCTCCGTTGCCGGTGATCTGATCGCTTATTTTAACGAAAAAAATTATCAAGAGCTGTTAGATGATTTTGAAACCCAGCTCACTATCGAAGAATTTGAAGCCCCGGATGACAGCTCATCGCCGATTGTCGGTAAGACAATCGTCTTTACCGGCACACTCGAAACAGTGACCCGCGGTGAAGCCAAAGCCAGAGCCGAACAGCTGGGCGCCAAAGTGGCGGGCTCGGTCTCCAAAAAAACTGATTACGTCGTTGCCGG
>CEQE01035480.1_pt1 | contig 14830 bp, 10 predicted proteins | sample 356201 | NCBI WGS metagenome assembly CEQE01 (sample SAMEA2619970, study PRJEB7988) | marine metagenome | biome: marine biome (ENVO:00000447); feature: mesopelagic zone (ENVO:00000213) & marine oxygen minimum zone (ENVO:01000065); material: "saline water (ENVO:00002010), including plankton...
CACGGCTTCTGGCGGTAACACCACGCTGTTGGCACAGGCCGCCTGACAAGCCCGTGCTCTGTGGTCGTTCACAGCCAGCGGCCGGGCAAGTTAGACTGGCCGTTCATATGGCTGGCAGGCAACACGAGGTAGTGTCATGACGCGGGGAGTTGGCGGGTCAACCACCGAAGTAGAACTGGCCAAACTGTCGCCGCGCACGGATTATGTGCCGATCGCGGTAAGTGAGCGCCTTGCGCGGATAGAAAAAGCCCAACGGCTGATGGTCGAGCAGGGCATCGATGCCTTGTACCTCGATGCCTCGACCAGTCTTTATTACTTCACCGGGCTGCGCTTGTGGGCCTCGGAAAGGCTGCACGCGGCGGTTATTCCGGCGCGGGGCGACCTTTTCTATATCAGCCCCGGATTTGAGGAGCAGAAAACCCGGGCTATGCTGCTGTTCGGTGATGATGTACGTACCTGGCAGGAGCACCAAGACCCGACCGCGCTTGTGGGTCAATGTATCGGTGAAGTCGGCAGTGCGCAAAGCGTACTGGCCGTGGATCCTGCAACACCGTTCTTTGTTTTCGATGGTTTACGCCGTGCCATGCCGGGAGTGGAATTCGTCAACGGATCACGTGTGACCGCAACGTGTCGGATGCACAAATCGGACAGTGAGATTGCACTGATTCAGTTCGCTATGGAACTCACCTTACGCGTGCAGGAAAGCGCTGCGCGTATTCTGGTACCGGGGATCAGTACGACCGAGGTGCAGGATTTTCTCACCGCAGCGCATCTTGGGCTCGGCACCGATGGTCCGCCGGCCTTTCGTATCGTGCTTTTCGGCGAGCCAACTGCGTACCCGCATGGGGTGCCGTATCCGCAGGAACTCAAAGAAGGAGACATGGTGCTGATCGATACCGCTGCCACAATAGATGGCTATTTCTCGGACATCACCCGTACTTATGTCTTCGGTGAACCCAGCGCGCGCCAGCGGGAGATCTGGAACCTGGAAAAAGCCGCCCAAGCAGCGGCTTTTAGCGCGGCGCAGGTAGGAGCACCTGCCGAAGCAGTTGATCGTGCTGCGCGCGACGTTATTGAAGCCGCGGGGCTAGGTCCGGGTTATGCGGTGCCAGGATTGGCGCATCGCACCGGTCACGGCATTGGCCTTGATGTACATGAGGAGACCTACATCGTGCCGGGTAACACCACCGTGCTTGCACCGGGTATGTGTTTTTCCAACGAGCCGATGATCTGCATCTACGGCGAGTTCGGTGTGCGCCTAGAAGACCATGTCTACATTACGGCTGAAGGTCCGCGCTGGTTCACCCAGCCTTCGCCATCGATCGACCAGCCATTCGAGTGAGTTATTTCTGAATTGCTTGCATAGATACCTCGCTGATGAGTTAATAATCAGTAATGGGTAAGGCAAACGAAGCTCTAAGAGATATGTATTTCACAATACTTACTAACCACTTTACCGGTACGCTCTGGAAAGATAATTTCAGTGTCATTGTGTTGTTCGGCGCCGGACTGAAATACGGTAGTTACGCCAATATCGTACCCCTGGCGAAAGTAGCCACACTACCACCTGACGGGTTACTTATCCGCGAACGCCAGATGATCCGGCGAAAAGCAATGGCGCTTTGACAAATGGACGACCAGGTTGATGTCTTTTATTCCATGCAGAGCGATTACTGCTATTTCCTGCTGAATCGACTGATCAGTCTGGCCGGACAGGGGGTTGAGGTCGTCATTCGCCCGGTTCTGGGGGGCGTTCTGCGCATCCCTGAACGCTACCGGGATCGTGACCCGCTGGAATTGCACTATTTCGAGACGGACACCCGGCGGACGGCGGATTATTTGGGCCTGCCTTACGCCTCTCCCGACCCATCGCCCATAGATTGGGCGCCGGGCCTGATCTGGCGCGCAAAGGCTGACCAGCCCCGAAACCAACACCTGCACCGGCTTTTCGTTGGCGCTAATCGGGCCGGACGCGGGCTTGAATTCCTCGACTGTGTCGGGCGCATGCTGTGGGATGGCTCAACTCCCGGCTGGGACAAGGGCGAACATCTTAAAAGGGCCATGGCAGCAGCTGGCTTGGACAGGGACGAGATTCTTGAAGCAAATAGCTGGCAAAGCGTCGAACAGGACCTGCAGGCCAACAATGAGGCGATGCATCAGGCCGGTCACTGGGGAGTGCCATTGATGATTTACAAAACCGAACCATTCTATGGACAGGACCGGTTCGATCAACTTTTGTGGCGGATGGGAAGGGACTGACATGACAGAACTCACCGGGTACAGTTTTGCGGCACTGTGCAATGGTGCGGTAGTGGGGAAATCACCCGAACACTCGTCCGCCACTACTTTGACTGAAAGCAGGTAATGTTCGCGAGGATCACCGCGTTTGTCTGGCTTTTGCCTTAGCACCTCAGTTAGTCAGGTGGGCCACGCGGTCAGGCGATCATGGCCGCGTTACTCGAAACCGGACATCTGAGTCACCAGGATAGAACAGGGACCGTAGGGTAACGCTGAAAGCAGTTCATACCTGCATCATGCTAGGATACGGCTCGTGGTCATACTTATAGACTCACCCAAGGAGGCAACTATGAAAATTGTAAAACGATATGCTTGGTTTCTAGCCTGTTTGATCGGCATGGCCGCAATGCAAACGGCGCAAGCTCAAGACTCAGTACTTCACACAATACTCAAAGAAGGTGTCCTAAAAGTCGGCACCACAGGGGATTGGGATCCAATGACGATGCGCAACCCTGCTGATAATTCGTATAAGGGTTTTGATATCGATGTCAGCACCGCATTGGCAGCCGATCTCGGCGTTAAAATTGAGTACGTACCAACAGAATGGAAGACACTGGTTGCTGGCGTCACTGCCGGCAAGTACCACATGACCGGTTCTGCATCGGTCAACCCCAAGCGCGCAAAAGTTGCTGGGTACTCTATGTCTTATGTTGATGTTGGCCAGTTACCGCTGATACTTAAAAAGAACGCTGACCGGTTTAACAATTGGGCAGACATCAACCAGGAAGGCGTCACTGTGGCCGCAATCCTCGGCACCACCCAAGAGCAATATGTTAAGTCGTACTTTCCTAAAGCTAAGCATGCAATCGTCGAAGCACCCGCAACTGACTTTTCAGAGGTGTTAGCGGGCCGCGCTGATGTACATATCACGTCAAACATAGCAGCCTATAAGCTTATTGCCAAGTATCCGCAGATGATGATTGTGCCAGTAGATAAAGCAATAGCTCGTACACCGCTCGCGATTCTATTGCCACAAGCGGACCAAGTTTGGATCAACTATGTCAACCACTGGATTAGCCTGCAAAAAGCTCGCGGGCTTTTCGACAAATTGAGCGCCAAATGGGGGGTGTAGAACGCCGCCTCTTTATTTGACAAACAATAACAGAGCCCGCTATAGCGGGCTCTGTTATTTCCGCTAACCGCCATCCATTACCCACCATGTGCGGACCAGGCCCTCAGCAGCGAGCCTGCCATCGGTCAGTCGCCCGTTAGCACGATAGCCGTCTCGAACCCGGACATATCTGTAGCACTGGAAAAAGCGATCGAACTTCCAGCTAAAATTCGGACGTGGTAGTCTGGCCTATATGAAGATTAAGTCATTCAACTGGCGGTTGCTGACGGTCGAATTACGGTAGCGGCGTGGTTTGACTCTTACCAATAGAGCAAGATCAGTTGAAACTTGAAACCGCAACCAGTCGCGAAGTTGCCGATTATCTCGACGAGTGTACAGGCATCGTTCTACCGACCGGTTCCCTGGAACAACACGGACCCATTGGCCTGATCGGCACAGACGCATTATGCGTTACCACTATTTCTGAAAAGGCAGCCGTAAGATCCACAATGCTGATTGCACCGACTCTTTGCTACACGCCAGCGCAATTTAATATGAACTTTGCTGGCACGGTTTCAGTGACGGCGCGAACTTTTGCTCAATTGTTTGAAGACATTCTCCGATCTCTGCATCGACAAGGCTTCAAGTTCGTCTATGTGTTGAACGGCCATGGTGCCAATCTAGCTCCTATGCGCAGTGCAGTGCATGATCTTTATCTTGATCTCGATGACCGAGCGCCAAGGGTCAAGTTGCGAAGTTGGTGGGAATATCCCACCGTAAACGCGCTGCGCAACGAATTCTTCGGCGATAGGGAGGGTATGCACGGCACTCCCTCTGAGGTCGCGATCACCCAAGCTAGCGTACGTGTGGTTGAGTCATCGAACCATCAGCCACCTGCATCATTAAGTGAAGAGTTTATCCGGGATCACACTGGGGATTTTCACGGCCCCGCGAGTCAGCACGCGCGCGACTTCCCGGACGGCCGGGTGGGTTCACATTCGGAACTTGCCAATATTGAACACGGTGAGGCCCTGATCGCTGCCGCGGCCAGCGCCCTGATTGATGAATTTACATCATGGATGACTGAATCTGATTGAAGAACGCCTAGTTCTCATCAAGCGCCAGATGTCGCTCCAGCCAACGCACCCCCGAAGACGCAATCAGAATCAATACGAGGTATTCCAGAACTAAAAATGTATAAATTTCCAATGGGCGGTACTCCGTAACAACTAATTCATTTGCCCGACGGGTGAGCTCCTGCATCCCAATAACGGAAATAAGTGAGGACATTTTTAGCATGTAAATGAGTTGATTACCCAATGGTGGGAGTACGCGCCGGATAGCCTGTGGTAACACGATGAATCGCATGCGCTGAAAATAGGTTAGTCCCAGCGCATTCGCGGCTTCGATCTGTCCCCGGTCAATAGATTGAATACCTGCACGAAATATTTCGGCTTGAAAGGCAGAATCTGATATCGCGAGCGCTAATACGCCTGCTGAAAAAACACCTATGGAGATTCCGGCCACCTGTGGCAAGCCGTAGTAGACCCAAAGAATCATGACTAGGAGAGGTATGGCCCTGATCAGTTCCACATAAGTCCAATTGATGCGTTTGGCGGTTCGATTCTTCGAGATCCCGGGCAAGGCAATCAACAACCCAAGAGCAATCGCAACTACGATCGCGGTCACCGACAGTAAAATGGTGAATTTAAGGCCGCCGAGCAAAAACTTGATGTTAATAATTCCTTGATCTGTCGACGGAGAGATAACATACCAACCCCAATTTCCGGAACAGCCAGTCAAACAAACTAGCCCGCTCGCCAGCGTTAGCCAGCGCATTGTATTAGCGATAATCATTTTCGAGTGCGTCATTTATTTTCCTATAGCAACAAAAACGCTATCAGCCTCAAGCAACCTGGCGATACATGGATATTTGGGAATCAGAACCATTCATTAGATGCTCTGAGTAAAGATTACATTACCCAATCCTAAGCAGGCTGCATTGATCTGCCCACATTTACTATGATCGCACAGAATGTTGTCTCAATGGGGGCAACCCGGATACTGTGCCTGGCGTTTTCAATAGCGGTTGCCAACGCCGCGCCCTCACCCACCGCTTTGCCCTCTTCGAGCGGAGAGTTCGTCCAATCCCCCGACAGCCTCGGTGATCAGATGCCGTCCCGTTGCGATAGTTCCGACGGGTGATCGGCTGCCACCTTCTGCTGCAGAGCTTTTACGACCTTCTCCGGAGTGATAGGGAGATCGTAAATCCGCACGCCAATGGCGTCAGCCACGGCATTGGCGATGGCGGCAGCGGTCGGTGTGATTCCTACTTCGCCCATGCCCTTGGCGCCATATGGCCCAAGACCACTGCGTGATTCCAGGATGATGGACTGGATCGGGCACATATCCATCGAGGTCGGGCAGAGATACTCACTGAGAGACGGGGTCTGCAGACAGCCGTTCTCATAGATCAACTCTTCACTGAGTGCAAAGCCGTGTCCTTGGGCCACGGCCCCTTCGATCTGGCCTGCGACAGCCTGGGGATTGATGGCCTGGCCAACGTCGTGGGCGGCGATACTCTTGAGCACCGTGACCTCCCCGGTCTCCACATCCACGGCCACCTCGGCGGCGTGAGCGCCGAAAGTGTAATCGGGATGCACCCGGCCCTGGCCAGTTTCCGGATCGAGCCCCCCAGCGAAAGGAGCCTGGAAGATAGACAGTTCCGAGCACTGGATCCCGTCGGCGGCACAGATGGCCACCAGATCCTTCAGTGCCATCGAACGTTTGCTATCGTTGGCCACCAAGACGCGTGAATTCGCTAACAAGATGTTGCCGGGATCGACGCCAAACTCTTTTGCTGCCCGGGCCACCAGGCGCCCGCGCACGGCCTCGGCGGCAAGACGCACGGCATTGCCGCTCATGTACACGCCCCGGGTCGCGGTGCACATGCCGGCTAAAGGCGTGGTCGCTGAATCACTATGGTAGACGGTGATAGCGTCCATGCTTACGCCGAGGATTTCGGCAGTGATTTGCGCGAGCGTGGATATTTGTCCGCCGCCGATGTCCGGCATCCCCGAACGTATTTGTACGCTGCCGTCTAACTCGATGCCAACCGATCCCTTGGCAGTGTCGCCCATCCAGACCATTCGGCCATAGGGTTGTTGATAGGCGGCAAAACCGCGACCGAACTTGAGCGGCCCGTCATCGGGTGTGGGCGGGCCGAGTGCTGCTACCGCCTTAGTCATACATTCGCTGGTCCACACAGCGCTTTCGACCCTGAAACCGGTCACAATGGAGTCCCCACTGTTGAGGAAGTTGCGGCGCCTCAACTCCAGTCGATCAATGCCAAGCACCTTGGCCGCTTCGTCCATTTGCTGCTCGTAGGCTATACAGGCCTGGACCGCGCCGAAACCACGAAAGGCACCGGTATACATGTTGTTGGTGGCGACTGAACGCGAATCGATATGCACATTGTCAACCCGATACGGGCCGAACCCAGCCTCGGTCGCGTACAGCAGAACATAGGGAGACATGAATACATACGGTCCCGAGTCAGAGGTAATGTCGATTTTGGCGGCGGTAATCCCGCCGTCCTTGGTGAATCCGGTCGTATGGGTGATGGTAAAGGGGTGCCGTTTGGCATGCCCAAAAAATGACTCCTCGCGGGAATAACACAGCCGTACCGGCCGGCCCGTGGTCACTGTCAGCAGGCCAAGAAACGCCTCTACGGTAATCTCGTTCTTGCCACCGAAAGCGCCACCGACAATAGCCCCGCGAATCCGTACCTTGTCGTGTGGTACGCCGATAACCTCGGCGACATCACGGAAGTGTTCAATGGCTTGGGTGGACGTTCGAATATTTACGATTCCTTGCCGGTCGATCCAGGCCAGTCCCGCCTCGGGTTCAAGAAAAGCGTGCTCGAGGAACTGGGTGCGGAAGGTATTCTCGATGATCGCGTCGGCAGCAGCGAATCCAGCATCGATATCGCCTTTGCGGACCTTGTAATGGGCAACAATGTTGTCGTTGCCGAAAATGATCGGAGCACCGGGCTTGAGGGCCGCAAATGGGTCGTACACCCCTGGCAGCGGCTCGAGTTTCACCTCGATAAGGTCGATGGCTTTTTTGGCTATAGCTTCCGACTCAGCCGCCACTAAAGCCAGTGGCTCCCCCTGATAACGTACGATTTCGTCAACCAGAAGTTGGCGCTCGCTATGCGGGTTCTCAGGACCGCTCACGCCAGGAAAATCGGTTGATATGACGCCCCTAGGAAGATCCGGGAAAGTCAGTACGCAGGCGACGCCTGCCAGGCCTCGGGCGCTGGAAACATCAAGGCATCGCAAACGTGCGCTGGCAAGATGGCTTCTCAATACCTTGGCGTGCAACATGCCCGGCATCAGATGGTCGCCCGCGTAGGCAGTTTTCCCGTAGGCCTTACCCGGGGCGTCGATACGCGGCAGCGATTTACCAATATGCTGAAACGTGATATTCACAGTGGCCTGCGAAGGAGGTGCCGGCTTGCTCATATCGTTCCTCTTGCCCGTGTATCGCCTTCGTTACCTCAGCGTGGCAGCCAGTTAGCTGCCGAGTTGGGCAAAGTGATGGCCGTTGATTTTCCAGAAGGTAAACTTGAGAAAAGCTCTGGGTTGGGCAACAATGTCTTCTATGCCAAACTGCCAGTATAGGCTACCCCCGCTGAATAGCCTGGTTGCTGTTGGTGGTGCCCCGCGCCACTTCAGTTGTGCCCGCGCCGTTCAAGAAAATATTGAGTCGTGGAAGTGGCACCTGAAGCCGGCTGATGGGAGATGCACCTTGATGCCCTGAATTCATTGTAAGGACCCTCGGTGAAGGGGTCGATGAAACGCTGCAACCATTTGGGGGAGCAGTTCAGATGCTGACTTTGACCTCGGCGCTTTGCCGAGCAGCAACAACTTACCGGGATAAACTGGCGATCATCGATCCGGAAGGCCAGTTCACCTGGGCCGAGTTCGTTGACCGCATTGCTTGCGCGGCAAGCGTTTTACAATCGCTGGGGGTCGAGCGTGGCGATCGCTTCGGCATAATCTGCCGCAACAGTTTCCGCAACGCTGAGTTGATGTATGCCGGCTACTGGATGGGGGCGGTGCCGGTGCCCATTAACTATCGGTTGGCGCCGGTCGAGATCGCCGACATTCTGACCGACGCTGGCTGTGAAATCGTCGCCGTTGAGGCCTATTTCGAGGCGTTGCTTGGCGCCGATGTGCTCAAACCATGGGCGGCAAGCCCGTTGTGGATCACCCCGCCGGCAATGCCGCTCGATGGACAGAGTTACGAGGCGTTGCTGTCGGCCGCCGCACCCGTACCGGTGCATGCAGCGGCCGAGGATGATGAGGCACTGCTTCAGTACACCGGCGGGACCACTGGCCGTTCCAAAGGGGTGCGGCTATCGCATAAGAATGTTATTTCGAATGGGCTGCAGGTGGCGAGTACTGTCCATCCGCGTTCGAGTGACATTTTGCTGCATGTTTGCCCGATGTTTCACTCCTCAGATCTGCTCGCCACGGCTTTTACTCTGGCCGGCGCGGCCCACGTCTATCTTCCAGAATTCTCCGGTGATGGTTTGTTTGCGGCGATCGAAAAGCACCACGTTACGTTCGTGATAATGGTACCCGGTATGGTCGTCATGGCTCTAAAAGGGGCCGATATCAGCCATTACGACCTGTCGTCGTTGCGCGCTCTGTGGTATGGCGGCTCGCCACTTGCCATTGAATGGATTATTAAGGCACTCGAGGCCTTCCAGGTCGCCGATATTTTTCAATGCTATGGCCAGACTGAAGCCTCACCGGCCGCGACTCTGCTGCTCACTGCCGACCACCTGGAAGGGGTCGAAGCTGGTAACAGGGAAATCCTGGGTAGCGCTGGCCGGTTGTTGCCGGGCGTCGACATGCGTATCGTCGATCCTGAAGATTACGAGGTTGCACCCGGCGAGCCCGGTGAGATCGTGATTCGCGGGCCTAATGTTTCCCGCGGGTACCTCAATCGGCCGGCAGAGACCGCGGCCGCCTTCCGTGATGGTTGGTACTATACTGGGGACATCGGGCGCATAGACGACCGCGGTTACCTCCATGTTTTCGATCGCAAGCAGGATATGGTGATTACAGGTGGTGAGAACGTCTACTCCTCGGAGGTAGAGGCGGCTCTTAGCAAGCACCCGAAAGTCCTCGAATGTGCCGTCACTGGAGTACCTGACGAGACGTATGGTGAAGCGTTGCTGGCTGCAATAGTCACCGGGCCGGGTGAAACCGTCGAAGAAGAGGAGTTGATCGCGCACTGCCGGGATCTTATTGGTGGTTATAAAATCCCGCGGCGTTACGTTTTTCTCGATGAGTTGCCAAGGAGTACTTTGCACAAGGTTCTTAAGCACGAACTGCGTAACATTTACGGTGGCTGAGTACGAATGACTGGATCAGCAAAGGCTGCACTGGAGCTTGGGGAGGCTCTGCGAACCAGCGAATGGCCAAGGTGAAGACCGTGAAAACCGTCCCGATGTACTGTTATCAATGTTCGGCGGGGCCCGACCTGATGAAGGTCGAGGTTGAGAACGGTATCGCAACTCGCATTGTTTCCAACTTCGATATCAAGGACCAACACCCTGGCGGCGGCCGCGTATGTGTCAAGGCCTATGGCCTCATTCAGAAGACCTACAACCCGCATCGGATAACACAACCGATGAAGCGGACCAACCCTAGAAAGGGCCGCAATGAGGACCCGGGTTTTGTACCCATCACCTGGGAAGAAGCATTTCGGATCGTCGGCGAAAAACTGCGTGAGATCAGGGGCAACAATCTTCTCAACGAGGAAAGCGTTCCGCGTCTCGCTGTGACCACGGGCGGCGGCGGTACGCCAGTTCAGTACATGGGAACCTTCGCTGCTTTTTTGAAGGCCTGGGGGCCAATTGATCAGGGTTATGGTGCGGGACAAGGCGTCAAGTGCGCCCACTCCGAACACGTCTATGGCGAATTGTGGCACCGCGCCTTTACCGTTTCACCAGATACTCCCAAAACGAACTACATCATCAGTTGTGGCTTGAATTCTGATGCCTCGGGCGGCGTTGTCGGAGTCCGGCGGGAAGCAGACGCGCGGGCCCGCGGCGTTAGGCGTATCCAGGTCGAACCGCACATGTCGATTACCGGGGCCGTCTCCGCAGAGTGGGTGCCGATCAAACCCAAGACGGATGCGGCGTTCCTCTACGCCCTTACCCACCGCATGATCATCGAACGGCAGCTTGAGGAGACTTGCGATATTCCTCACCTCAAACAACGTACCAATTCACCCTATCTGGTCGGGCCGAATGGATGGTTCCTGCGCGACGAGCAAAGCGGTAAACCACTGGTGTGGGATCTCACCGATGACCAAGTGAAACCCTTCGATGCCGAGATCGGTGACCCGGCCCTTATGGGTAGCTACCCGGTCTCTGGGGTCGAATACGGTGCCGACAACGAAAAGTTTTTGCATCGCAGTATCGAGGCCAGGCCTTCTTTCCAGGCTCTGCTCGAGCACATGAAACCATACTCAGCCGACTGGGCGGAAGTGGAGTGCGAGATACCAGCTGCAACGATTCGACGGATAGCCGATGAGTATGTGTCTCAGGCTTGCATTGGTGAGACTACCGAAATCGAGGGCCAAATGCTGCCTTATCGGCCAGTCTCGGTAGTCCTCGGCAAGGGCATCAATAATGGCTGGGGCGGTTACAGCTGCTGCTGGGCACGCACCATGCTCGCCTGCCTGGTTGGTGCGCTCGAGGTGCCCGGTGGCACGCTCGGTACTACAGTCAAGTTGTTTCGCCCGGCCGCGAGTCGCGTCGGCTCGGTCGTTCCGGGTGAGGATGGGTTCATGCGCTATTGTTTCAACCAGACCTCATCCAATGAATGGAAGCGCAGCCCAAGCATCAGGAACGCCTACGATACGCTGATTCCGTTACTTCCGGACTCGCCTTGGTCACCGGGGCTCGGGCCTGCCCACCTGCCTTGGTTGTTTCAAAAGGAGGCGCCAAAAAACTGGCCGCGTACAACGCCGCCCGACATGTGGATCTGCTGTCGGACCAATCCGGTAATCAGTTCATGGAATGCGCCCGAGGTCGCAAATCGTCTCGCGGAGTTTCCGTTCATTGTGGCATTTGCCTACACCATGGACGAAACCAATCATTTTGCCGATGTGCTGTTGCCAGAGTCGACTGATCTTGAGAGCACTCAGCTCATCCGCATTGGTGGCACCAAATTTTCGCAAAACTACTGGCACCATGAAGGCTGGGCGATTCGACAGAAAGCTATCGAGCCGCTCCACGATACGATGGATATCTCGGACATTGTCGCCCGGTTTGCGGTCGAAGCTGGCCTCGTCACTGAGTATGTTGCAGCGATAAATAGCGGTGCTGGGGGAACGCGGCTCGTCCGTGAAGATAAGTATGACTTCTCGTTGCCCACAGACGAGGTTCCCACCAGCGAACAAGTCTGGGAGGAAGTCTGTAAGGCTGCTAGTTGGGACCTGAGTGAAGGCAGGGAAGTGCACGACCTTGCCTGGTTCCAGGAGCACGGTTTCATGCTAAAAGATTTTAGAGAGATCGACTGGTACCTTCACCCGGCTATGGAGAACCAAGGCCTGCGCTATGAGTTCCCCTATCAGGAGCGGCTTACCCGTCACGGCCGTGAACTATCACATCGACTCGGTGAGATCGGCATCGAGTGGTGGCAAGAGCAACTTGCCGAATACGAATTTCTGCCCAGTTATAGACCCTATGCGGACATCTGGCTCAACTATGCCGCCGAGTATGGCCGCGATCCCGATGACTACCCGTTCTGGGCCGTCACCGCACGCTCCATGCAGTACGCGTGGGGTGCCAATGCCGGAATCCCAGTCATCAACGAGATCGCCAATAACATTGCCGGTCATAAAGGGGTGATCCTAAATCGGACTCGGGCGCGGGAGCTCGGCATCGGTGAAGGTGACAAGGTCGTGATCGAATCGGTCACCGGCATCACTGAGGGCAGGGCGGTATTACGAGAAGGCATCCGCCCCGATACGGCCCTGATGATTGGCCAGTTCGACCACTGGAAGACACCTTTTGCCAAGGACCTCGGGTTACCGAGCCTCAACTCGGTAACCGATCTATCACTCAAGCTCACCGACAGTACGGGTAGTGGCGCCGACCTAATGCGGGTGCAGGTTTATCGGGTCGGCGATCGGCGCGGTAACCGGGGTCAAGCGACAGGATGAGCGCAGCACCATCGATGCCATCTGCGCAGGCACCTCAGTCGCCTGCTGCGCACGGTGCGAAGCTTTCTTCCACCCCCCGCTGGGGTATGGTGATTGACCTCAACCGCTGCGTTGGTTGCCAGACCTGTACCATTGCCTGCAAGCACGCCAACGACACCCAACCGGGTGTCCAGTGGCGACGCGTCATCGATGTTGAGTTCGGAACCTTTCCCGACGTCGAGCGAGTTTTCATGGTGGTCGGGTGTCAGCATTGCGCTGAGCCGCCGTGCGTACCGGTGTGCCCGACCGGTGCTACCCGGCGGCGTGGCGATGGGCTTATTACCATGAATTACGACCAGTGCATCGGTTGTGCGTCGTGCGTCGTGGCCTGTCCTTATCAGGCGCGCACCATCGCCCACGGCCACAGTTGGTATTACGGTGTCGAAACGGCCCAGGAAAACCACAGCCGCCACCGTGAGCGTGAGGGTGTGGCCCAGAAATGCACCTTCTGCATCGACAAGATAGATGAAGCGATGGACCGAGACCTCACACCGGGTACCGACTGGGATGTCACGCCCGCCTGTGCGGCCAGTTGTATTGCTCAGGCGATCCATTTCGGCAACTTGAATGATCCGGCCAGCAATATCTCACAGCTCGTGCGAGATGAGCCCTATTTCCGCATGCACGAGGAGTTAGGTACCGATCCACAGGTCAGGTACCTTTATTCAACTCCAGCGATACCAGGCCGCGACCTCATGCCTGAGGATCTCGGCGATGGCCGGTTGGATGATCCAGAGAACGCTCTGGTGGGCAAGCGGCAGCAATTTTGGGACTGGCGCGCGGCGATGAACTGGTGTCTTGGGGGTCTTTCCTCGGGCGCGGTGGCGATGTTGTGGCTGTGGTCGTTATACATGCCGATTGTGCCCGCAAGCCACGCTGCGTTTAATTTTCTCTTCGCTATCCTGATGGTGGTGGGACTGCTTTTCGTCTTTTTCAAGATCGGGCGAAAATCGCGCTTCTGGCGGGCGATCCTTCGGCCGCAAACATCGTGGATGTCCCGCGAGCTCTGGGCAGTTTTTCTATTTGGGTCGGCCACGTTAATTAGCCTGGTCTGGCCGCACGGCTTCTTCTTCGCCTGGGCTGGCGTCGCCGCACTTTTTTTTCTCGTGTGCCAGGCCAAAATCCTCCAGACCGCTAGAGGTATTCCTAATTGGCGTTTGCCACTGGTGCCGTGGATAGTGATCGCAACGGGCCTGCTTGAAGGTACCAGCCTGCTCGGTCTCATTGCCGCAAGCCAACTCCCAGCTCTTTTCATGGGTGGAAGGGATACAGCCGTAACTATTCTACCGATTGCCGGGGTCGTCATTGTGCTTCTAAATGCGGGGCTGTGGACCGGCTACCGGATGAGCGCCCGGGCTGCGGGGATCGGTCCTCTTTCACGGGCCGTGATTGCAAAGGCAAGCCTGTTTCTGGACTTAGTGGGGCACGGTTTGCCACTGCTCATGTTCTTGTTGGCATTCTCTTTGCCGGACTCGGCTGCGGCCTTCTTGGTCATTGGCGGTGTCGCGGCCATTGTCGGTGGCATTTTCAAGAAGTTCACGTTGATCGTTCGCGCCGGCTATCAGCAAGGTTATGCGCTCGCGATGTTGCCGCAGCGCGGATCAGGCACTAAAGCTGCGCCCGGATTATCCGAGACAAAAACTCCACCCGCTCTTACCAGGGTTTATGCTGCTTCCGGTTCTTCATGAGGTGGGGACGAAAACTGGCGAAGTGTTAATGGCTACAGTTTCGATACGTTTTCAATCTGCAGTTCCATCATAATCCGTTTGCCAAAGGTCCGATCCATACACGTCTCGTCATGACCGATGCCGCAGCCAATCGTTACGATTCGCGAACTATCGAGATGATGGAGTTGGTCTATGGCAAGGGTTACCTGTCCGCTGGCGGGGATGAAGAAGTAGCGCGCATCGTCTCCGCCGTCACGATCAAGGGAAAAGGCGTACTCGATATTGGTTGTGGCCTGGGCGGGGCAGCTGTGACCCTTGTCAGAGACCACCAAGCACGACACGTACACGGACTGGATATTGACAGCAGGGTCATTGAGCGGGCAGCGGAACTGGTCGAGACGGCCGGTGTTGCCGAGCAGGTCACTTTGACCCAGTTCGGTGGCGGCGTTCTCCCCTATGCAGATAACAGTTTTGCGGTGGTCTATGTCACGGCGACCACCTGTCATCTCGAAGACCTGGCTGG
>CEQE01085000.1_pt1 | contig 14810 bp, 13 predicted proteins | sample 356201 | NCBI WGS metagenome assembly CEQE01 (sample SAMEA2619970, study PRJEB7988) | marine metagenome | biome: marine biome (ENVO:00000447); feature: mesopelagic zone (ENVO:00000213) & marine oxygen minimum zone (ENVO:01000065); material: "saline water (ENVO:00002010), including plankton...
TCATCGAGTCCCGCTATGATTGTATTTTCTATAGAGACGTCAGACAGGTTTCCCCCTGTTGGCCCATTTTTCTTTAAAACCCTCGTGGCATCCATAACAGTTAAAGTAGGACGAACTGCCTGAGCAAGATCCACAATAGAGGTGTTAATGTCCTGGTGCAATTGGTTACGTTGTCCTCCCAGCACTCCGTACCAGTTTTTCATTGCAAGGGTACATTTGCTTAATGAATGGTTTTTGACTATGGGAACATTAATCACTTTATCGGCTTCGTGATAAAATTTTGAGACAGGCCATATTTTGAGTAATTCTCCTTTCATATCAGTAAGCACAAAATCGCTTTCACCGGTGAAAAGAATTTTTCCCCCTGATTGTAGTACCGCATTTTCAATACCTGATCTGGCAAAGCACCGGTAGGGGTCATTAATTGACACATCTGTAACGAGAATTTCAGAGGCTTTTGCTTCCCTGCATAGTTTAACAACGGCGGATACCAGTTCAGGGTTGGTGTTTGCCGCCTGTTCCGGCTGACGATCCCAGCCGACATTTGGCTTTATCAGGACTTTATCTCCCGGCTGAATAAACTTTGTGATTCCTCCAAGTTTTTCCAGAGACGCCCGCAGCATCTTTCCCGTATCGGTTCCTCTCGCAACAGTCATTTTTGCATATACATTAGAAACAGGAACTCGAAAGTCTTTAAATGCATAAACTTTGCTTTTGATTTTCCTAACTGGTTCTTTACTATAGAAGAGATAGCCCCATGCGCCGGTGCTTAATGCGACTCCGCAGGTTATAGCCGATTTTTTTATAAATTGTCTCCGGTCTAATGCCGGTTCTTTTTTATTGTATTTAGAGGTCATAATTTAAATGTTAAGGAGAAAGGGAGAAATGGAGAATTTTATCTATTTCTTTTTAACTCCACACGTCTAATATCAATCTTAAAATCCGCAAAATTGACTAAAAGTCCTACATCCTTATTGAGCGCTTTTAAATATGATCTGACTTGTGCATAATACTTTTTATGCATTTCTTCCACAGTTTTAAGCTCAACGACAACTTCACCTTCAATTAATAAATCAATCTTATGAGTACCGACTTTGATACCAAGGTACTCCACATTGACAGCTTTTTCAGATTCGAAAGTGAGTTTTTTTCTTTTAAGTTCAATTATTAAAGCATTTTGATATATACTTTCTAAAAATCCTGGACCCAACTCCTTATGAACGTTTATACAGGTTTCGATAATTTTATCGGTTAATTCCTCTTTTCTCCATTTCCCCATATTCTCCCTATCCCCTTTATTCGTTTATCAGGCTGTTAAGAAACTCCTTCAATGTTTTGTCATTTAAAGAGCCATAAATACCAAAAAGGTCTTTATTTAATGGAATTAAGAACCAGTCCCCTTCAAAGGGATCTAAAACTTTATAATAATTTTGCTCTTTATATTGTAGCACTTGAGATTCAATATTATCTTTTTTAAAAAAATCAGTATACTGATTTAGAAGTTTCTTGATTTCATCATTATTACCTTCTATCAAAAACGCCGTGAACCTTTCTCCATCAATTTCATATTTCTGTTCATATACATTATTGACAAAACTCAGCCCATGATAATTTTCCTTAATGAATTTATCAGTGTTTACTCTCCTTCCATCCCGGGGAAATTTCTCAAACTGCGGCAATGAGTTTTGAAGATCACCGAATTTTTTTTCAATTTCCCCGGCAAATTTAACAAGTGGAGCATTCTCTTTGAACGCGCTAATTTTTATGTAGTACTGCCCTTTAATAAAGTTTAATGTTTTTTGAGTAAGGAAACCCCGAAAACCCACTTCGACAGGAGTCGCGTTTTCTCCGGATTCATCCATTATGATACCAAAGGCATTTTTACTTTTTCCCATATCATATATATCAACTACGAAATCAGAATTATTCTGTTCAGAAGATTCCGATGAATAATCCGCCACAGCAAGCTTTACAAATCCTAACGCTAAGAAATATTCCGCGTGACCATTAATATATTCATAAAGGTTTTCCCTGGTAAATTGGCGGATTTGACCTACCCGCTGATAGGTGTCATTTTTTTGGGGAAGATAGGAAGTAACTAATGACTTGGAGGGGGTATCGGTTTGAAAGTTTAGCAATCCCGGATCATAATTCTGCCCGTTCATATAAATAATTATAGCTATTATTGGGAGTAAAGAAAGAAGGAGATAACGATAAACCATTATTCAATTGTCAATCGTCAATTATAAATTGTCAAGTAAAGAACCCCGTGCTTCCGCACGGAGTATACAGGGTTGTTTTTTTTATGATTAGCAGGAAAAAACTATCCAGTTAATCCATATTTTCTATCAAAAATTATCTTAGCGCTTGTTTCCCTTAGTCAGGCCGTCCGAAAACGGTAGAATTTGTCATTTCGACTGAAAGGAGAAATCTTGAACTTCTATATGATCAATGGATTAAGATTTCTCGCTCCGCTCGAAATGACAGGTACATGCAGTTTTCGGTTAGCCTGGGTCTAAGGGGGCATGCTATTTCAGCATAACTAATTTTTCTGTTGTTTCATTCCAGGCTGCTAACCAATACCAGAGATACATAATTCCAAAAACAAATAACAGAGCGATCAACCAGCTATTGAAGATATCCGGGAGAAAGCCCCTTTTAAAATAAGAATACTCAAACACAATCTGTAAAATCACATGTGTCCCAGCTGCTGACAGGGCAAAAGCGAGTACAGCCAGCCATAACTTTACATGTCCTTCCCCGGCACGCCATAGAGAACCTGAAGCACAGCCACCGGCAATAACCATTCCAATAGCAAATATAAATCCGCCAATTACTGCAGGCAAACCTGCTGAAGGAGCTACATGAACAGTAAAATCTCTAATTTCAGAAAATTTTAATATCGAAAAACCGGCAACACAGACTAAAAAAGCCGCAACTGCTGCTTTTGTCATCTCTCCTTCACCGGTCATAAAAGGTTCTCTAAAGGCTCGCACAAAGCAGAATCTGGATCTCTGGTTTATGACTCCTAATATTACTGCCAAACAGAAAATAACACCTAGAACATTTAAATCCGCGTAATCGTAATAATAGGGAATAAGTAACAACCCAGCAATTATTACAAAAAGCCCTGAAAAAATTTGGAGCATGGGTGGGAGGTAAAAAGCTGTTCCAGCTTCAGCAGGCTTTTTTTCAGGTCTTCCCATATCCCATATTACATATTTAAGTCCCACAATAGTACCGATAAAGAGACCTAACATCATGTATAAGCCGCTTACTGAAAGGGCGCTGATGGAACTATAAAATCCGCCTATGGTGCATCCCCTGGCAAAATTTGCCCCAATTCCCATTAATATCCCCCCAATAATACCTTTCATTGCTTCTTTAAGAGGTGGTATTCGTATGCTGAACTCTTTTGCCAGCAACGCAGAGCCAAAGGCGCCAAGTAAAAAAGCTATATCCATTACTGAGCTGGTATGTTCCAGAGGAGATATTTGTGCAACATCCGGAAAATTTGGAATGAACTCAAGGAGATGCAGTCCCCAATTTCGTAATCCCGCAAAAACAGACCAGGGACTTTCAAAGGCAAACATCATCGTATTGACAAAGCCAATGAGCAAAGCGCCAATAAATGGAGACCACTGGCTTTTAAAAAGACTTTTCCATATTTCCAATTATGATACTTCCTGTCAGGAGAATTTAATTTCTTTAGAAGCTTTAAACGTTTCGTTTTGATTACTTTGAAAAACAACTTTCAGAGTTGCTTCCTGATCCGCTTTCACAGGGAATTCGATTCTTGGGTTCGGACTTACGGCAGAGGACATTAAAAAAGTACAAACTTTTTCTTTACCATAAAACACTTCCATTTCTCTTAGATATACTGCCGGTTCTTTTCTATAAAAATCGTCCGTATCTCCTATAGTTGCCAGACCTGTAAGAGAAGGGTATTTCGGCTGCACAGCTACATTAATAATATCCCCTTTTTTAATCTTACGGGGTAGCTTTATTCTCGGAGGTTTTATTCTTCTTGCCAATTTAACATCCCCCTCCAACAATTCTAATCATAGCATCTCCAACCCACCGACCATGTTTACTACATGCTATTACAGCATAGACGGTGGTAGTACCCGCTGCCATTCGAGCCTGGAACTTCAAATGTGGTTTTCCATTTTGTGGAGAAAATAAAAATCTCCCCTTGGTCGCGATGGGATCTACCATTACAATAATGTCGACACTTTCAATGTAATGGTCCTTTTCCATCGGATGATCGAGAGCAAATTCTATAGGCACAAATCTACCATCTTCCGCAACCATGGGAATTTTAAGTTTGGGTGTATGAGTTTTTTCCAGACCTTGTAAATTATCGATATCCTTCGCTTTTTGAATGTCATCAGGCAATGCTATAGCGGCAGCAAGTTTGGGGTCTACTTTTCCAAGCAAGGATAAAGTAAAAACCCCCATGCTGACATGCTTCACAAAGTCTCTTCTATCTAATTTCATAAAATATTAATAATAATTTAATCGATCTCTATTCGTTATTGATTCCATTTTTTAATAAGTTCCGACAACTTTTTAACCTCTTTTTCCGTAATATTCTTGGTCGGCGGCATCCCCCCTTCATATTTGCCAGGATACCTTGACTTTTCTTTAGGGACACCCTTTAAAATCATTTCGTTTATGGTTCCGACATCGTATTTTCTAAGAAAATCGTTGCTACGAAGCCGAGGAGCATCTCCTCCGCCTTTTGCTTTTCTGCCATGACACTCGGCGCAAGTATTCAGGTAAATGATCTTAATGTTTTTATTCGGAAATATTTCGGCTGCTGAGATAGATATTGGTAATAAAAATATACCGCAAAAAATAAAGATAACTATAAATTGATTCATACACTATTTACCAGACAATGGCGTTGCAAATGCATGATGGGGTTCTCCATCTACGCTCATCGTATGGATTACTTCGTTAGTCTTTGCATCGATCTGGTGCAGTCTTTTGCCAAATGTTTCCGCAACCCAGTATGATTTATTATCCGGCATCGAACCGATAGCGCACAAACCTTCAGCATCTTTTATTTCGATGCTCCCTACTTCTTTTTTGCTTTTTGCATCATAAATTGCGACTCTGCTTTCACCTCTCAGGCTAACCAAAATATTTTTTTTGTCAGGGGAAAAGGCAACTCCGTGAGGAACTTTTCCTACTTTGAACTCTCCCACCATTTTTCGTTTTTTCCAGTCGATAATATAGACTTTATTGCCTGTGCCGCCGGCCACATACATATTTCCATCCGGTCCAAAAACAAACTGGTGTGAATCACTGGGTGTCTTGACAATGTCATACTTTCCGGTTACACGGTCCAATATAATAACTTTTTTATTCTGGCTGGCGGAGATTACATGCTTTCCGTCAGGCGCTACACGAATTCCACAATTTTTAGTTGTTTCAGGAATTGGAAACCATTTACTAACGCCCTTTTTGGCAATATCATATTCCACAATATCGGCCGGAGGCATAGCATTAATGTATAAATATTTTTGATCAGGTGAAACAGTTACCCCGTGAGACCCAAGCACCGGTAATGGGACATAAGAAACAACTGTCTTTGTTTCCGGATTGATAAGAGCCATCTGTTTTGTTTTATCAAGAATTACGCGAATAAGGTAATCAGGTTCAGCCTGAACTATCTTTACAGAAAGGATCATAGAAAAAATAAAAATACACATGGATAAAATTGCCGTTTTTTTTAACATTTTTTATTCCTCCTCTAAAAAGTATTCAATAAAAGTTTACCCTCCGTAGAAGGTTCGCTATAAAATGGTTAAACCCTGATAATCATACAAAAAATATTTCGACCAGGCCTTCTAACAGGGTTTATATTAGAAATCGGTGTAACGAAAAGCCACCCCCTTCCTCTTTTAATTTTATTAAGATGATGTCGAAACAAACCTTAGATAACTAACAATATCCCAAATCTCATCATCCTTAAGTATCAAACTAAATGGCGGCATTTCAAACCAGACACCACCATTTTTGATTTTTTGAAACAAAAAACCATCTGATACATCCTCGATCTCACCACCTACAAAATTCCACGGCTGTGCTTCAAAACTTTCAGCAGAAGGTCCCTTTCCATCAGCTTTTTTTCCATGACAGATGGCGCATCTTTGCATATACCGCATTTCCCCATTTTTTTTTGAATTTGGATCTGAAGACCTGGGGTTTTTTAGCGCCTCAATGTCCACATCTTCCGCTATAACATTACCCACATTACTAATAAGAAGGACAACAGAAATAAAAATAATTATAAATAGACGTTTTTTCATAATCACTTATCTTGATCTTATCATATATTATAAGATTAGGTTCTATTCATTTAGTTGCAAACATTTCATCTTAATCTATTCTGCAAACTTGCAAAACTGCGTTTTTTAGCACAATTTTTTTAATTAGGTCGGGCGACAGCTCATTTGGTTGTGACCCTTCCACTCTGAGTTCATCAGCGTCCCATAAATCTAAACTTTTTTCTTTACCAGAAGCCTGTAATGTCCTGTGCCTGTTTTTTCCATTTCTAAAATTTCCTGTCCGTCATTTTTCAAGCTATTTGGGACATTTTTTATCGGTTCTCCATCATCAAGAAAAAGCTCAATCAAGTCACCTGTTTCCATCGTTTCAAGCTGCAGTTTTGCTTTTACGTAATTAAAGGGACATTTCACGCCTTTGAGATCGAGCAGGCGTCCATTAGATTTTTCCTTTTCCTTCTTTTGCTCTTTCATGGTCTTAAATTGAAGGGAATCGTCCATGGATTCATATAAGTCGGCAACAGTAATGGTTAGCTCTTTAATGGCTTCATGGTATTTCGCAAAGTCATCATCTCCAAGGTCTCCACTTTGGTACTCTGCTGCCATATTCAGGAGATCAATGAATTTAGCATCTACCACCTTTTCCTGATTAATAAAAATTTCTTCAAAATGGGCGAATGCCTCCAGGTCATCTCGTGCTTCCACACCCCTTGTTACTAAAAGGGCGCGGGATGAATGACTAATCGCGGAAAAAAGCTTTGCCGCGGGATTTTTATTATCACTCAGAATTTTTTCCGCATCTGCAATCGCGTTTTTTGCGTCTTTTAAATCAACTTCCATCATGTCAAATATCCCGGCGCCGCACTCCCCTTCACCTCTACCCGAAAGAGAGAACTCTTCTTCAGAACCCCAGTCAAAATAGTAATCTTTATTTTCTTCAAATGCAGGGACTGTTTGATGTTCTTTGATAATTTCCTTTAAAACGGTTTTGCCTCTGCTTGCTATATATTTATAATAATCTTCATTTCCTGCATTTGCTTTGTAGTCGAGCAGAAACTTTAAAAGAATCGTAGGAATTGCTTTTGAAGGAGCGATGTCAATTCTCTCTCCGAAGACGGTTTTTCCTTCTTCCACTCTTCCCCCTAAGGTGATCATATAATAAGGAATCATTCTTTCGCCGATTCGCCGCGCTGCTCCAAAAAGACCTATCTGCCCGATAGGATCTTGTCCGCAAGCATTCGGGCACCCGCTTATGTTTATTTTAAGATTGCTAATCGGCTGCAGGCTTTCCCTGTTATCGGTAAATTTTTTATTTAGTGCTGAAGCCAGGCCTCTTGAAAGACAAATTCCGGGTCTGCAGGTGGAAGCTCCAGCGCAAACACTGATATCTTCCACGGTTTTTACCCCGGTCCGGTTCAAATCGATTTTTTTCAATTCATTATAAAGATAATTAAGCTCGGATTTATGAACCCACCGTATAACAAAATTCTGATCCTGCGTTGACCTCATTGTGCCTTCTCTGAATTTTCTAACCACGTTCGCCAGGCGTATCATTTTTTCAGCCGGGATGTGGCCGAGTTCCATAAAGATAGTCACGTAAAAAAAATCTTTCTGCTTCTGGGGAGACAGGTTCTGGGATAGCCACATTTGATAATTTTCATCTTCTTTATTTTCACTCGAGTCTAAAGAGGCTTTAGAGTTTTCAGATGAAGCAGGGATTTCTCTAAGATCAAGTTTAATACCCCCTTCACTTTTTACTTTCTCCAATTGATCCTTATATAGCTTAATGAACTCCTCTCTCCCAAGCTTATTAAATAAAAACCTAAGCCTCGCTTTATGCTTTCTTTTTCTGTTTCCGTGCTTATCGAAAAGCCTCATGACTGCTTCAGCCACGTTTCCTGCTTCTTCAGCAGGGATAAAATTTTCTAATTTTTCCGCTACTTTTGAACTCGCGCCCATACCTCCTGCCACATAAACCCTGAATCCCTGCTCTTTTTTTCCATTTTCCGTTCTGTGCGCAGCAATAAACCCGAGGTCATTTACGGTGGCAAATGCGCAGTCATCTCCGCAACCGGAAAAAGCGATTTTGAACTTCCGGGGAAGGCCAAATGACATGGGATTTTTTATCAGGCGCTCTGTTAATGCGATATTGTAGGGTGCCACATCAAAAGATTCTTTTTCGCAAACCCCGGCGTCAAAACAGGCAGTAACATTTCTCAATGTGTTTCCACCGCCACCCCTGCATGTCAGTCCTACTTCTAAAAGCTCGGACATACATTTTGGTGTGTCTTTCAATCCAACCCAGTGGATTTGTATATCCTGCCTTGTCGTAACATGCAGAATGCCGTTTCCACGTTTCTTACTGATTTCGGAAAGTTTTTCCATTTGCACGGGAGTAATTCCACCTGCTGGAATCCTTACCCGCATCATAAAAGTATTGTCAGTACGCTGTTCATAAACACCGCGGACAACGCGTTTACCCCTGAATACCTTAAAAGGAATATCTCCTTTTAAATAGCTCTCGATCTCAGACTTGTAGATTTCAATATCTTCTTTTAAATTCTCTGGTGGATGATAAAAACTTTTAATCATTTTAGATTCCTTATAGTGCTATGTTTTACATTATTAATATTTATTTTTTTTTGTATAACCAATGAAAAATTTCTGAAAGTTGCTCTTGGCTTTTTAAAACTATAATTTTCAGTATCTGAAAATTCATGTGACAAGTCAAGCGCATCAAAAATTGAATAAAGAAGCCCTTGCTTCTGCACAGGGCATTTTAAAGGTCATTATATTCTTAGTAAACTTGACTTTGCAGGTGGATTAGTCTGTGTACTTTAATAGACACATTTAGTGAACCAAAACATTAACCCATTGATTTTAATGATACTATTTCATTGGCACAAAATCTGCAATTTAATCAGGGAAATCATGGAATTTCATTAAGAGGAGGAAGTCAGATGTTTAACAGAAAACCAGAAGATTATTTACCTGTTTTTTGCAATAACTGTAGTTTTATAAAACGCAAGATGTTTAGCGGCAAGCGTTATTGCTCAAAATCGTGCAAATATAATCCAGCTACATCATACAGTGCCTGGAAAATCTGTTTCAATCCTGTAAGGGGGTATGCGCCGCAAAAAGATAGGAAAATTCCCGCATAGTTTTATACCTTCCCTCATATATGAGCGAAGTTTTCAGGTATTTCTCAAAATTTAGGATAGCATACTTACCAATACTTCTCCCTGTGAACATTTCCCGTTTCTTTTTTTTTATCTACATTAAATCCCTTTGAAACCAGAAGTTCGGAAACTTCCTCAACCATAAGGGGATTTCCACAGAGGAAGACATCGAAATTTTCAGGATTGAGCTCCAATCCGGTTTTTTCTTCTATGACACCAGACTCTACCAGAGCTTGAATGCGTCCGGTAAGTCCGCTCCATGACAAATCAGAAGAAGGTCGTGTAATTGCCGGAATATAGAAAAAAAGCTCTGTCATTCTATCCAGGGTGGCAAGTTCATCTCTATAACCAAGATCCCAGGAGTAGCGTCCCCCTTGTAGGACAACAAATTTTCTCGGTTCTTTTAAATTTAGCTCTGTGCGGATCATACTCATATAAGGAGCAAGGCCTGTTCCGGTGGCAACAAACAAAATATTCTTGTTACGCGGTGCTTTGTCAAGAGTGAACAATCCAACAGCCTTTTTGCCGATAAAAAGGCGGTCCTCCCTTTCAAGCGCAAATAGTCTTGGAGTTAACTGACCGCTTCTTACAATAGAGATATAGAATTCAAGATAGTCCTTTTCGATACTGGCCGAAGAGATAGAGTAAGCCCTTTTAAGAAGGGTCTCCTTATCATATGTTTTATCTTCAGGATCTGACTCTTTTATACGTGGCTCATTGCTTGTAAGACCAAGCACTGTATATTGGCCCGGTTTAAAATCAAGCTTAATGTCATCCAATTTTACACGAATGATCATAAGACCTTGCGTTACCAAGATCTTTTGTATAATAGTCGCATTATATTTATCGACGCTCATTTATATATGTGAAAAGTTAATTAAAGTTTTAACTTTGTAATTCCTGTGCATTGCCAACACTATTTCCCCACCAGCAGCAAATATGCTCTCATCACTCATTAATCCTCAAAAAAAAGGGCTACAGGGGGCTTATTTCTGTAACCCTAAAGAGGATTAGATAATGAAAGTATTAACTGCTTGTTTTAATGATTGGACTCTGGAGATTTAAGAAGGATTCAAATAAATTACTTAGCCTTTATCAGCAAAATTCAGTTGTCAGGGATCAGAGAACAATCAATTAAATTTGCAGCAGAGGACACTGAGCACGCTAATGAATTTTTCTTCCTGTGCGTCACCCCACTCATTTAAGTCTAACGCTTGATAGGCCATTTAATGATTAATGCCGTAAAACATTAGAAATGTGCTTAATATTGCTATTGAAGTTATTGTGAAACTTAAATATACAGGTTTTACATGGACAGTCAGGCGACTCCCCAGCCACACCCCGGGTAAAGAACCCAAAAAAAGTAAAAACGCGACAGGAAAATTAATATTCCCATAAAACAGATAAACGGCAGAGCCAACTATTGTTAAAGGAAGGGCTATCGCGATACTGGTGCCAACCGTATTATTTGCAGATAGTTTGAAAAAACCGGTTAATATTGGTATTATAAGAATGCCGCTGCCTATGGAAGTCGACCCTATAAGAAGGCCGACAATTATACCAAAAAAAATGCCTCCGGTTTTCCTTATTAACGAAAATGTATCTTTACTGCTTTAGTGAAAATATTGTTGCCCAAACGGCACATTTTTTAAGTAGCTGGTTAATGGGTCATATTTTAATTAGAGAGAATAAATATGCTGAATATTTTAATAACAAAGGGGTAACGTAATTTTTTATTTATTAAGGTTCACAAATTATAAAAAAATAAGGAGAGGACTATAAAGATGTTCATTAAGAAAAAATCGATCCTTACTATGTTACTTATTCCTGCGTTTTTCTTTACATCAGCTATAGCTGTCTTTGGAAGTGATCTAAATTCTGCTCCGGAACCATTAAAGCTCACCACTGAAATGATAGTTGTTATGGGGGTTCTCTTTTTTGCCATCGCTCTTTTTATCTTCGAATGGGTGAGGGTCGATGTGGTTGGTATTATCATGATGGTGCTCCTCCCGATTTTAGGGTTGGTAACTCCAAATGAGGCTGTTAGCGGTTTAAGCAGTAACGCGGTAGTCTCAATAATAGCCGTAATAATCATTGGTGCTGGTCTGGATAAGACAGGGATTATGAATATTCTTACCCGAAATATTTTGAGGTTTGCGGGAAAAACAGAAATCCGGATAATTGCCCTTATTACAGGAACCGTTGCAGTTATTTCCAGTTTTATGCAAAATATAGGAGCGGCAGCACTCTTCATACCCACAGTCATAAGGGTTTCACGCCAAGTCAAAATACCTGTTTCGCGCCTGCTAATGCCTATGGGTTTCTGTGCAATTGTGGGTGGAACTATAACTCTTGTTGGAGCAAGTCCAACAATTTTGCTTAACGACCTTCTGGATCAGGCCAACCAACTAAGTGATTTTGAGAAACCTCTGGAACATTTTGGACTCTTTACGCAAACGCCTATTGGCCTTGTCCTTGTAACAATCGCGATTTTCTATTTTATCTTTTTTGGGAGATTCATCCTTCCCGATAAAAAAAGCGGAGAGTCTGAGAACGCATTGATTCCGCCAGCAATTGCTGATACCTATGGCGATGTTTGCGGTCTCCATGAATTACATATCCCGGAGAACTTTTGTGATGGGAAAACTCTTGAGGAGATAGAAACAGAGGCAAACCATCGGGTTTCTTTAGTTGCCGTTTCTCACACAAAAACACACCATAAAATTTTTGCTCCCACACGTTATGAAAATTTGTACAGAAATGATGATATTGCTGTCATTGGCTTTCCGGAAGATGTTAATAAATTCGCCTCTGATTTGGGTTTTACTTTATCCAAAGACCTTAATGTTTTTGCCGAGGACCTTTCTCCAAACAATGCTGGAATGCTTGAGGGTATTATTACACCTCGTTCTCAGCTTGTCGGAAAGACGATGCGTCAGGTTCGTTTCAGAAATACCTACGAGATAAACCCAGTTACTCTGTGCAGGAAAGGAGAAAGCATCTATAGTGATCTTTCCGATATTGAATTTCAGCCGGGTGATGCTTTACTCCTGTTTGGAAAATGGGAAAAGTTCCACATGTTGAAAGACAAACAGACATTCGTGTTTACTACTGACGTTAAAGGCGAAATAGTGAGAACGGAGAAAGCAAAGTTGGCGGTTTCATGGCTTGTTATAGCCCTGTTCCTTGTCATTGGTTTCAATCCTTTGATGGCAATGCTGGGTTATCCCGGATTAAAATTGTCGTTAGCGGTGTGTCTTCTAACAGGCGCTCTTGGAATGATTTTAACAAAGGTTATGACGGTGGACGAAGCGTATCAATCGGTGGACTGGATGACGATTTTTCTCCTGGCCGGCCTGATTCCTCTCGGCCTGGCGTTTCAAAAAACAGGAACAGCGGAATATATTGCTACCGGTATCATGAACTTGATCGGCAATGTACCGGTAATAGTATTTCTTGGAGTTGTAGGGATAATAACGTCATTTTTTACTCTGGTAGTTTCCAATGTTGGTGCTACGGTTTTGCTTGTGCCATTAACGATAAATATGGCGATTCAGACGGGAGCTGATCCCAGGATGGCTGCCCTGGTGGTGGCGCTTTCCGCTTCCAACACATTTATTATTCCCACTCATCAGGTTAATGCCCTCATAATGAGGCCAGGCGGTTACAGAACTGTTGATTACGTAAAGGCGGGCGCAGGAATTACAATTTTGTTTCTGACAGTCATGTTAACTATGCTGCACTTGTTCTATTTGTGATGTTTATGCCCCCTGTTTTGGCCATATCTTTCCAGCAGTCCCATGTCGAAGGATACCTGTTGTTCAGAGGGTTAACATGCCTTGTATTTCACCATATGATCATAAAGCGGCAAGTTGCCGCAACCAAATGGAGCTGCCGCTCCAGTGAACAAACAGAAATTTCTTTCAGAGCTAATCTCAGCTTTGCCAAAAAGAGAAGCTTTTACGGTGTAATAGTCTGTAGTGTTGCGTACCGTGGTCACTCCCTCATTTCTACTTTTCTCCTTCCGAGTATTTGTGGAGTTTAATCTCCACCTTTTCTTCAAGACCCGCATAGTAATCTTTTAAGATCTCCAATACCTCCGGGCGGCTGAAATGATTCGGAACTTCTTCATTCTCCGAAAGCATTTTTCTTAGTTTTGTGCCGCTCAGTAAAATCCTGTCGTCTTTTCCATGACAGCATGTTTTCATCGAGGCCATTCCATCGCATTTAACACAATAAAATGTCCAATCAATCTTGAGAGGTTTTAATTCAAGAGCGTCTTTTGGAATTTCATCAAAAATTTTGTGAGCATCAAAAGGACCGTAATATTCACCGACACCAGCATGATCCCGTCCCACGAGAAGATGACTGCAGCCATAGTTCTGTCTGAAAACAGCATGCAACAGCGCCTCACGGGGGCCGGCATATCGCATCTCCATGGGATAACCGGCCTGAATACAGGTGTTTTTTACAAAGTATTTATCAATCAGGACGTTCACAGCTTTTACCCTTACTTCAGCGGGAATATCGCCAGATTTGAGCTTTCCCACCAATTGATGAATCAGAACACCATCACATATTTCAATGGCTGTCTTCGCAAGATATTCATGAGACCGATGCATGGGATTTCTTAACTGTAATGCCGCCACAGTGCTCCATCCTTTTTCTTGAAATGCCTTTCTGGTTTCCGCAGGTCGCATATAAACATCTTTATATCGATCAGGGTAATAACTTTCACTAAATACTTTAACCGGTCCTGCCAGATTAATATCCCCCTGATCCATTACTTTAATCACTCCGGGATGTTCCACATCATTTGTTTTAAAGATCTGCTTGCATTCATGAGCCTTGTCAATACTGTACTTTTCCTTAACAACCATGCTCCCCATGAGTTCACTGGTTTCATCGTCTATTAAAGCGATGCCATCTCCTTCTTTGATGTTGTCTCCCTGATCTTTGGTTGTTGAAAGAGTAATAGGAATCGGCCAGAAAAGACCGTTTGCTGTTTTGAAATTATCACAAACCCCTTGCCAATCATCTTTGCCCATGAACCCGTCAAGGGGTGTAAACGCACCAATGCCCATCATAATCAAGTCGGAAGTTTCGCGAGAGACCATTTTAATTTGTGGTAGTGATTGAGCCTTTTTCTTTTCTTCCTCCAACTCAGCACCGGTTAATAATAAAAGTTTTAATTCTCCACCCCCATGCGGGGAAACTAACTTAGACATGTTCCCTCCTTAAATGTTAATTTGAAATTGCAGATTTCAGATTGAAGCTTCCCGCAGCAACAGACTGTGTCGCAATGTCATTCTGAGGCGTTAGCCGAAGAATCTCT
>CEQE01093339.1_pt1 | contig 14796 bp, 13 predicted proteins | sample 356201 | NCBI WGS metagenome assembly CEQE01 (sample SAMEA2619970, study PRJEB7988) | marine metagenome | biome: marine biome (ENVO:00000447); feature: mesopelagic zone (ENVO:00000213) & marine oxygen minimum zone (ENVO:01000065); material: "saline water (ENVO:00002010), including plankton...
GTTCACTGGTTCGGAATTCTTACTCCCATTGGCGGTCTTTCATTTATCACATCCTGGCTGCTCCTTGCACTGGCTGTATTGAAGAAATAACCACTATGGCAGCAATGAAGCAGGTGTCAGGGGACGGGGGTCGGAGATCGGGGATCATAAAGGCTGTTATCGGTTGACAGGGGTCAGGGATCAGGATTTTTAATTTGAAAATGTTTTGCGTGGAAGATTAGGGTTCTACATTGCGTAAATTGCAGAGAACTATAATTTTTTTTATATTGTTCATAATCTTTTTTTTTCTCTTCTCATTTGATTCAGCATTAAAAGCTAAGTCACCCGCTACCTCAGCCGGAGATCCTTGTAAGAGTAAAAGGGTTCCACCTCCTTTGCCGGATGTCTCATTGCATCTCATTACCCAGGGGTTGCACCAGCCAGTACACCTGACTCATGCAGGAGATAATAGCAAACGCCTCTTTATAACAGAACAGGCCGGAGTTATTCGCATACTGAAAGATGGCAGACTTCTACCTAACCCATTTCTGGACATAAGAAAACGGGTGAAATCGGGTGGAGAAACAGGCTTGCTCAGCGTAGCTTTTCACCCATCTTTTAAAAAAAATGGCAGATTCTTTGTTAATTACACATCATCAAAAGGGGAACTGCACACAGTAATATCGGAGTTCCATACTGATTCTCATCTTAGTTTTGCTGACGTAGAAAGTGAACGTGTTATTTTGACTGTAGATCAACCTTTCTCAAACCATAACGGAGGTCAGATAGCGTTTGGCCCGGACGGGCATCTCTATGCAGGTTTTGGGGATGGTGGAGGCGGTAATGATCCTTTAGAAAATGGACAAAACCTCGCAACCCTCCTTGGAACCATACTACGAATTGATGTGGATAAAAAAGAAGCGGGAAAGGAGTACGCAATACCTAATGACAATCCTTTTGTGGCTAAACTTAATGTCAGGCATGAAATCTGGGCATATGGCTTACGCAATCCCTGGAGGTTCAGTTTCGATCCCGTTGCAGGGACGATGTATGCTGCTGATGTGGGACAAAGTGCCAGGGAAGAAATAAATGTTATTGAAGCTGGTAAAAACTATGGCTGGAATATTATGGAGGGATCAATCTGCACCCCTGGGATAAGTTCCAAGTGTGATACCACTGGTCTCACCCTTCCCATAGCTGAATACACAAGAGATAAAGGTATAAGCGTTATTGGTGGTTTTGTATATAGAGGTTCTAAAATTCCGGATTTATGCGGCGCTTATCTATACGGAGACTTTGGAAGCGGAAGGATATGGGGGTTACAATACCAGAACTTAACAGTAAAGAGAAAGAAATTGTTAATCAATACCAAATTCCCCATAAGTTCTTTCGGTACAGGTGAAGATTTTGAAATTTATGTGGTTAACTTTAGTGGTAGCATTTACAAGTTGGATTTCTCTATGGGTTTATTCTGAGCCAGAGGAGGAGATTCTTCGCTTCGCTCAGAATGACAAGCGAAGGGCTCTAAATGATTCCAAAGGGGTAAGACCTTAGTGCAATTCGTGGCTAAAAGAGGACTTATTCTGTCTTTAAAATAACCTTCAAAACTCCTTTTTGAGAGGCGTATTTGAACGCTTCTATCCCTTCATCCAAAAAGTAAGTTTTGCTGATTAAAGGTCTGGTGTCTATTAGTTTTTTTTGAAGTGCTCTGATAGCAGGAGCAAAGGGACCGCATCGTGATCCAATCAAATCTATTTCATTAATTACCAGTTCGTTCAAGTCTACTGGCTCTCTCTTTGCCAAAGTAGTTTTGAGAATAATTTTCCCTTTTGGCTTTGCAAGAACCAGGGATTTTTTGAGGCCGGATTGGGAGCCGGTGCAGTCCACTACTACATCAAATTTGCCATTTATATCTTCATGTAGACTTGTATGAATCCCTATTTCACTCAAAATGGAAAGTTTTTCCTCATGGTGGCCAATCACAGTTAGATTACATCCAGTTAAAGAAAGCACCTGACCGGCAAGAATGCCTAATTTCCCATCTCCAAGGACGCAAATTTTATCGCCGGGTTTTATATTTACCTGGTGAGATATTTCAAATGCCGCGGCAATAGGTTCGATAAAGACAGCTTCTTCATCTGAAACCGAATCAGGGATTGCATGAAGATTCCTGACTGGAAGAGTAATATAATCGGCAAAAGCGCCATCTTTTTTCAGAATGCCAAGGACCGACCGGTTGGGACAGTGATTTTTCATCCGACTCAGGCAATAAGAGCAAACGCCGCATCCTATATTGATCTCCCCCGCCACTCTCTTCCCTTCCCATTTCTTTTCTTCACTTTTTTCAACAATCCCCACAAATTCATGACCTGGCACACCTTTAAAATCCATATACCCATTGATAATTTCAAGATCGGTATTACAAATACCAGCCATCCTTATCCGGATTAAAGCTTCGTTGCATTTTTGTTTCGGCACCGGATAGTCAGTACGATGGGAAAGCTTTTTATCAAAATATAATGCACGCATTTTCTAAATCCAGTCTATCCTGTTCATCCTGTCTAAAAAAATGTTTTCCTCAGCGATCTTTGCGACCTCTGCGTTAAATCATTTACATTTCTTTAAAAAATAATGAACAAATTCCATTTGATCTCTGAAATGAAGGTGTAAATAACTTGCTATTAAGTTTTGCTTTCTGTATCCTTCCGCGTTCCAGTTCTTTTGAGAAGGTTTTTTTGTTTGATACAAGGGAAGAACTTCCGGATCATCCATATCGATAACACGAGAGTAATGGAATTGATGTCCGCGTAACAGAGGCAAGTCTGAATTATTTAATTTTGCTTCATAATATCCCAGGGCCTGTTTTTTGTGTTCCATTTTTACAGTACCTTTTATCAATCCAACCATTTTACATTTGTTATTATCATGATCAATCAAAGTTTCGAAAACATATATTAACCCACCGCATTCCGCGTAAATAGGAATGTCTTCTTTGAATTTCTCTCTGATATTATCCATGATAGTTTTATTTGACAAAAGATTTTTTGCGAATATTTCCGGAAATCCTCCCCCAAAATAAATTCCATCTATATTTTCAGGCAAGGATTTATCTTCAACAGGACTGAAAAATTTCAATTGTACTCCCTGCTCTTTTAAGACATCCAGATTATCTTCGTAATAAAAACTAAATACATCATCTCTTGCAACTGCCAGCGTCAGGTCATATCTCTTATTTTCCTTTTTAGGTGAAGTTTTAAGGACTATAGAGTTTTCGGCTGATTCTTTAAGTATTAAATCGATATCTATATTTTCAGTGATTTCATCCAGGATAAGGTTACTGCTGTCTAATTCCTGAAAGGGAACAAGTCCCAAATGCCGTTCAGGGAGTTTGAAACCGAGTTTTTTTATAAAGCCAAAGCATGGCAACTTGCAGTCATTTTCTATTAATTGCTTAAGCATCTTGTAATGGCTATCGCTTCCAATGTGGTTCAGGATAACACCAAGAAATTTAATCTTTTTACCATGTATTTTAAATCCATTAATAATGGGAACAATTGAGTGGGCTAATCCTTTCGCGTTTACTACAAGGATTATTGGAATTTGCAAAATTTCCGCTATGTGCGCTGAACTCCCCTTTGGGTATTCATTACCTGATATGCCATCATAAAGACCCATAACCCCTTCTATAACACCTATGTCTGACAGTTCCATATTTTTGTTAATTAAATAACAGATAGTTTCCTTCCTCATCATCCATGAGTCTAAATTGCAGCCAGGTTTAGCTGTAATGGCTTTATGATAACTGGGGTCTATATAGTCCGGCCCAATTTTAAATGCAGCGGTTTTTAAATTCTTTTTTACAAGCGATTGGATAATACCTAAAGTAACTGTGGTTTTACCACACCCGCTGTTTGTTCCCGCTATAATAAAAAGAGGTTTTTTCATAAAAGTTTTCAAAAAGGAATTTATAGAGTACGAAAGATACTGTGCGGCCTTCGGCCGCAACTAATAAATAGAACGCAGATAACGCTGATTAAACAGATTTGCGCGGATAAATATTTGCAGATTAGAATCTTATTTTTTGTTCTTTATTGTATTAAAAAGATCAAATGCTTCTTCGACAGACGCATTTTTGTGAATTATTGCATGGAGTGCTCTCATCATCGGCACGGCATTAGGGTTTTGCCAGACATTTCTCCCGAGGTTTAGCCCTATCGCCCCTTTCTGCATTCCATCATGGACAAATTCGAGGACTTCTTTATCTGTTTCACATTTAGGTCCTCCTGCCATCACAACCGGAACTGGGCATCCGCCTGTTACTTTTTCAAAGTCATCAGCGCACCAATATGTTTTAACCACTTTTGCTCCCAATTCCGCGGCAATTCGGCAAGCCAGGGCAAGATATCTTGCCCCACGTTTTTCAAGCTCTTTACCTACAGCAGTTACAGCCATAACCGGAATTCCGTATTTTTCACATTCGTTGACAAGACTTGAAAGATTATTAAGGGTCTGTTTCTCATAATCGCTACCCACAAAAATAGATATCCCAACCGCCGTAGCATTTATACGAATAACATCGTCAATAGCAGTGGTTATGACTTCATTGGCAAGATTTTTTCCCACCATGCTTGTCCCACCTGAAACCCTTAGAATTATAGGTTTCTTTATTGCAGGCTCAATTGCGGACCGCACTACCCCTCTTGTCACGAAAAGAGCGTCACAGTATCTCAAAAGAGGTTTTATGGTTTCCCCTGGTTTCTCCAAACAAGAGGTCGGCCCCTGGAAATATCCATGATCAATCGGCAAAAAGAAACATTTTCCATCCGGCTGAATTAACCTCGACAATCGGTTTTTCATTCCCCAATCCATGCTTTACCCTCCGAATTAAATTAATAAAAAACTACTATTAACCGCAGAGTGCGCAGAGAAATTTTATATTTGAGCTCTCAGCATACTCTACGGTTAATGTAATATCTATTCCGCAGCTCTGACAATGAGGTATCCTTTGTCAATCAACCAATGATGAAATTGGTAGGTTGTGTATTTACAGTCATTTTTGCAGATAGACCTGATTCTTTCATACTCTCCAGAACCTTCTTCCTGCGCGTTCAAATCGAGCTGAATGGAGCATTTAGTATCATGACAAAATTCTCGTCTTTTGTAGTCAATATAACCGTCAATAGACATTGTATAGTTCCTCCTTTTTTTGCCAATGAAATTCATTATGCCAAGCCGCTTAGTTGCAAGGAATTAAAATACATCAATCATAGGTTCTTTTTCAAGCAGAAAAATCAATATCTTTTATCCCATCTTTGCGTAAAGCATGTTAAAATATAACCTATGAATTCTGCAGTAAGCAATTACCTGGATGAAGCTTCACAATGTGTAAAATGCGGCATATGCCAGCCAGAGTGCCCTACTTATGTAGCTACCGGTGACGAATCGATGGTGGCAAGGGGTAGGCTTGCTTTGCTTGAAGCTGTGGCAGAAGGAGACCTCAAGTTTTCCAGCGGAATTGCGGATCGCATCTCCAAATGCACAAACTGCTTAACCTGTGTAACAAACTGTCCTCGTGGCATAGACCCGGTTAAAATAATTAACGCCGCGAAGGGAGAATATTTTGAAAAGAATGGCTCGGACTTCATTTCAAAAATGGTTTTCAAATACCTTGGCAATAATGAAAGGTCTTTATATCCATTATTTAAACTAGTGGGAATGGCAGGCAATCTTTTTTATAGCCGAATTCCAGTGGATGGCTGGCTCAAGGAATTCCTGCCTTTCGTAAAAAATGGAATAAAGAAAACTTTACCTCAATTTGGAAAGCGGAACCTGAAAGATGAATTTCCTGAAATAGTCAAAGTTGAAAACCCTAAAATGCGTGTAGTCTTTTTTACCGGTTGCATGACCGATTTTGTTTTTCAGGAGACGGGCCAGAAAATAATCAGCATATTGAAGGCGAATAATATTGAAACTATTATTCCAAAAGATGTTGGATGCTGCGGTGCACCGGCCTATTATATGGGAGATCACAAAACAGCATTAAAGCTGGCCCAAGAAAACTTCAGGATATTATCAGAGTTAAATCCGGATTATATCATTATCAATTGTGCTACGTGCGGAGAAGTTTTAAAGTCCGTATATGAAATTCTCTTAAATGTTAATGGTGATTATTCCGCTTTTGCAAAAAAAGTAATCGATGTCCATAAGTTTTTAGTTGTTAATAAGTGCAAGACAGAAGACCTTCAAAATGAAGTGGCTAATGAAGACAAAGATTATTCAGCAACTATTAAACAATTTCAAAAAACAATAAGTTCCGGGAAGAAAATCAGAGTTACTTACCATGATCCCTGTCATTTAAAACGGGGACTAAATACATATTTGGAACCGAGAGAAATATTGAAGTCGCTCTCCTGGGTTGATTTTGTTGAAATGGAAAATCCGGATGCGTGCTGTGGGGGAGCCGGAGGCTTCAATTTAAAACATTATGATCTTTCTCTTGAAATAGGAAAGATAAAAGCGGACAGCATTAAGAAAACGGGCGCTGATGTTGTTGCCACTGGCTGTCCAGCATGCCAGATGCAGATTATGGATGTCTTAAACCGTGCGGGTTATAATCGTCCTGCACTTCATACTGTGGAACTATTAAATATGAAACCTTACTGAGGTTGACAGGATCACCTCAATTTGTTTTTGACTTTGCCGTACCGTATGTTACTCGAATCGTAAATATATTAAAGCAAAAGATATTTCAAGAAATATACGGATCTTGTTTCTTTGAGTGAATCAGCATTAAGTTTCTAAAGTAAATTAACAACCCCATGCTCTGCCCTAAAATAAATACAGGGTCTTTTCTATGAATTGCATAGAATAAAAGAAGAGTGCTTCCCCCGATACTGAGATACCAGAAATAAATAGGTACAACACTTTTCTTTTGTTTTTCTGAGGCTATCCACTGAACTAAAAACCTCATGGAGAAAAGAAATTGCGCAAAAAAACCTAATGTTAGCCAGAAATAATTCATTTTATCCTCCCATCAATTTGTAATTAAAAGATACTTTTCAAATGATAAATCGTATTCGCCAACTACTTTAACTATCTCAGAAATTGGCTTATTTAATCTTTTCAGCTCATGCTCTTTCAGTACACACTGAAGTTTCTTGTTAGAGTTTAACAGGTTCTGCAATTCATCAAAGGTTAATTCTTTAATGTAACTGTTAGCATAAAAATTAAAGATTCCCCGCGTAACATTATAACTTGTAGCCATAAAACCTTTCTGCGACAGTTTTGTTATTTTTTCGCTAAGTACTCTGGAAGAAAAATGTTTATTTATATGTGAACCCGCATAGCCGAATAAAAAAAATGAAAAGAGAAACATTCCAATAAAAGAAAGAGCAATATAGAATTTTACGTTTCTCTTTAAGGTGAAAACAAGGGCAAGGACAAACACAGGCACTAAAGCCACCAACAAGGGCAGGAAGAAACTAATTTCTTGGGGAAAATAAATTTTCAATACTACTGGAAAGAGAATCAGCATTAGAGCAAATAGAACACAGGAGGCAATTCCCTCAATCAGAAGATCATATTTATATTGACTCTGTTTCTGAAAAAAATCGCCAAAAAATTTCCCGATAACCAGGGCCATGGGTGGAAACAGCGGCAACAGGTAAATAAATAATTTCCCGCTAATCATCGAAATAACAACAAATCCTGAGATAAACCATATCAACAAAAGTGCGAAAGCGTCTTTCTCAGTGGAATGAAGATGAAACAGCGCTCTTGGAAGAAAGGGAATCCAGGGGTAAAAAACAAAAGGGAAAACCAGGATATAGTAATAGAACGGCTCTTTATGGATAAAGGAATTAACCGCGCGACCAAGTAGTTGTTCTACCATAATAATTTTTATATAGTCATAATGTCCACCAAGAATTAATGATAAAACCCAACCGGCCAATAATAATAACAGAAGAATAAAACCCTTGTTGAGAACAAATTCCTTTAGTTCTTGATATTCTTTTTTGTAAATTAGAAAAAAGACTGCAGGAAGAAATGTAAATACAAAACCAAGAGGCCCTTTGCTTAAGATAGTCAGAAAGCACAAAAAATAAAAAACGATATAATAATTCATATTTTTGGTATGGAAGGCATGATAAAAAGAAAAAATGGATAACGTAATGAATAGAACAAACAACATATCCATACGGGCAATTTGGCCGGAGATGATGAATAGAAAAGTTGAGGTTAAAACTATCGAAGCGAAAAATCCTGACATGCTGTCAAAAAGATATTTACCCAGGTAGTATATGCTTGCAATGCACCCTAATGCGCTGAAAAAAGTAACAAGTAAAAAAGTAAAGGGCGATATTGTGCCAAAAAGAAATGAGGAGAAAATAACCAGCCAAAAATAAAGAGGAGGCTTGTCAGGATAGTAATGCCCGTTTAAGTGAGGAATAAACCATTCATGCTCTATCATCATCTCGCGAACAATTTCCGCGTATCTGGCTTCGTCCTCTATCCAGAAATCCCGCGGAGAGAATAAACCGGGCAAGAAATAGATAATTGAAATTAAGATAAGAAATGTTGGAATTGATTTAATATTAATCTTCACGAGTAAACTGTTTTATGATTTTATAATTCAAATATCTACTTTTCATCCATCTAACAGCCAGGAGATCTCGAAAAGATTTGAAGATACGATTGTGAATGCTGTATTTTGAATATCCGTATTTTCTTGGGAAATGATTTACAGGGACCTCAATAACTTTATAGCCTTCCATTTTAATCAATGTCGGAAAAAAGCGATGCATGCCTTCAAACAACTTTATGTTATCCAGACATTCTTTTTTAAACGCCTTCAAAGAGCATCCCACATCACGAATGCTTTCATCGCTCAATTTGTTGCGAACATAATTGGCAATTATTGAGGAAATTCGCTTTACCCATGTATCCGCTCGATTAGCCCTATAACCACAGACCGCATCATACTCGTCAAATTTCTTTAATAATGATGGGATGTCCCCGGGATCATACTGCAAATCAGCATCCATTGTAATTATTACTTTCCCTTTCGCGTTTCTAAAGCCGGCATCAAAGGCAGCGGTTTGACCGCAATTCTCCTGAAATACTAAACAACGAAAAGTGGGATATTGGTCACATAATTTTTTTAAAACTTCTTTACTTCCATCAGTACTACCATCATCCACAAGGATAACTTCATAGGATTTCGTAAGAGAATTCATGGCATTTACAATACCTTCAGCGAGAGTCTTGAGATTATCTTCCTCGTTATATACTGGAAGAACGATGGAAAACTCTGGCGCTTGATGCATTAAGGGAGAAACCATTTTTAAACTCATCTCCTTTTATATTCAATGTTAAAATTAATAATATTTCTACGCAACGCTTGCGATCTCCGCGGTATAATAATTTAGATTGTGCCCCTGCTTCTGATTAATGATAGTACATTGGCCCGATACGCATTCCGTGATTTACTGCTTCCGGTAAACCCCGTAACAATGCTACAGCCAGAATAGCATGACTGAGTGAAGTCAAAAGAAGATTGGGGTAACGATAAAAAACATAAGTCCAAAAATAGCCGGAAATAAAAGTTGCTGACATTAAAAAGAGATTAGGCGCATGAATCGAACTGAATAATACAGCATTAACCAGAGCCACCCCATATCGTGATCGCAGCAGATGTTTTAGTCGTAAAGAGAAAAAGCTCAGAAAGAAAAATTGTTGAAAGGCGGCCCAAAAAAAATATTCAAAGAACTTCATGATGGCTCCTCTATTCCATCCCAAGGAACCAGCCATAAAGCCCCAGGTACCAGCAATAATTAGACAAATAATTGTGAAAAGTGCATGGTATTTTATTGATAAGCTTACATTATCAAACCGAAGACCAATTGAAGCCATGTTTTCACCATGTAAACGATGGCTGACCAATGCAAATATTACCGCACATATTGCTGTGCCTATCACCAACCAGATATTTTTAGCCGGTGCAATAAGCCATACTAGGCAGAAGGCATAGAGATATATAACAGAGATTTCAACTGCCGATATAACCGCATAGGTGCGCTTAGATTTAATCTGATGCTCCAAAAACCATCTTCTCCAAAAAACAATTTCACCTTTCCTGAGTATCTATTGATAGCAAAAAAATAAGTGAATTACAAAATTATGCGTCGGCAGGCTCAGCATGACATGTTAATAATTTTCCCGCATGACTGATGAGATTTTTTCCATAACTTAAGGCACTTTAAATTTCAGTTTGTTCGCTTTTTCCTGTTCGCCAGAAGCTTTAAGTTCTATTACTCTATCTCACTTTAGACACTTCAAAATCGACTACGGTTACACAGCGCTAAGAGACAATATCTACAACCTGGCCATAACCCCCTTATTAATTTCTTCCACCATTTCTTTACCAACCAAAATTTCAACAAGCTTCATAGCAAATTCCATAGCAGTACCTGGACTTCTGCTTGTAATTATTTGCCCATCCACTACCACCCTATCTTCTTTGTATGATTCATTCTGCAACTCATTTTTTACAGAAGGATGGCTGGTAATATTTTTCCCAGCTGTTAATCCAATAGCTGATAGTACTGTAGGAGCAGCACAAATAGCAGATGTATATTTGCCCTGTTTATACATTCGTTGAATTATTTTTTTAACACTCTCGTCTTTCTTTAAATTTGTTGTTCCCGGCATCCCTCCGGGGAGTACAATCATATCAAAGTTTTCATCATTCACAACTTTGTTTAGTTGTACATCAGGGACTATTTTGATTTTTCTTGAGCCTGTTATTTCTCCCGGTTCTATCCCGGCTGACACTACTTCAATGTTAGCCCTACGTAAAATATCAATGACAGTAATAGTTTCAATCTCCTCAAACCCTGGAGCAACAAGGACTAATACTCTTTTCATAAATAAATCCTATTAAAGCATGACTCCTGCTACAAAAATATATTCCCGATCAAGTCTGGAATGACAGGCAACTGAATAGGAATGACATTACTGAACTGGAAATAACAATTCTGCCTTTAGGGTACCGCTATTACGGCATTACGGCCGATAAAGAACAAAAAGATCGTTATTAGTAAAACATGTGTAATTTGTAGTTTATATCTTTACTTTTCAATCTATCACCTAAATAATTATCCAGTCGGGAAATTCCGTATATTTTTTTTATTGTTTTGTCCACGTCATATTCCACGCGGCGATAATAAAACCGGTTGTCATCCACAATGACATAACATGCCTTAGAATTATAGTCTCTGGACTGGCCAACACTGCCCACATTAACAATCATTTTTTTATTTTCTTCCATAGTATAAAAATTTTTAGTGTCAGAAGGTATCATAGTAAAATTTCCTTCACTGAAAATACCAGGCCTGTGTGTATGGCCTATAAAACAGACTTTTATTTTGTTTTGCGCCATATATTTAAAGGTCTCCAATGTGTCTTGATAACTCTTGATATATTCCATATTACCTGTCGCTGAACCATGTGCAAAGAGGAAAAATCCATTTTTTACCATTTTTTTCATTTTTTTCAGGTATTGCTTATTCTGGGCTGACAATTCTTGGGAGACGGAGGGATGAAATATTTGATCCCGTGTCCATAAAACAGCTTGAGCCGCTATAGGATTAAAATCTTCCAATCCTTTACCAGATAAAACTGCCTCCTCATGATTTCCAATTATGGTAAATATAAATTTTTCAGATAAACTGAGTACTTCGTTTGGATTTGGGCCATATCCTATAACGTCTCCCAAACAATAAAGTTCTTCGACTCCCTGGTTTTTTATATCCTCTAAGACAGCGGTGACAGCTTCAAGATTTGAATGAAGGTCAGATATAATCGCAAAACGTTTTGCATTCATAAAACTTCTTTCAGAAATTTACCGGTATAAGATCTTTTTGCTTTAACTATCATTTCCGGCGAACCCGAAGCAACCACTTCTCCGCCCGCATCTCCTCCTTCCGGTCCCAGGTCAATGATATAGTCGGCTGTTTTAATAACATCCAGGTTATGCTCGATAACCACAACCGTATTCCCGGAATTGGTCAGCTTATTGAGGACATTTAAAAGATTTTGTATATCCGCAAAATGAAGTCCGGTTGTCGGTTCATCCAGAATATAAAAAGTTTGTCCTGTGCTCCTTTTGCTCAATTCTTTTGCCAGCTTTACACGCTGGGCTTCGCCACCTGAAAGAGTGGTAGCCGCCTGTCCAAGTTCGATATAACCAAGACCAACTTCGCTCATAGTTAAAAGTTTGCTTTTTATGTGAGGAATATGCTCAAAAAACTGCATCGCTTCATCAACAGTCATATTTAGGATATCCGAAATATTTTTATCTTTGTAATGAACTTCTAAAGTTTCCCTGTTAAAACGCTTTCCTTTGCAAATATCACAAGTAACATAAATATCCGGCAAAAAATGCATTTCAATTTTGATTGTCCCTTCTCCGCTGCACGCCTCGCAACGCCCACCTTTCACATTGAAACTGAATCTACCCGGTTTGTATCCACGTCTGCGAGCTTCAGGAACCTGTGAAAAAATATCCCGTATTAAGGTAAAAACCCCTGTATAAGTCGCAGGGTTGGAACGCGGCGTTCTGCCAATCGGCGACTGGTCTATATCGATAACCTTATCTATAGAACCGCTTCCAATAATTTTATCGAATTTCCCAGGTTTTTCTGAGGAATTATAAATATGCCTTGCAAGCGCTTTATAAAGAATATCAATTAAAAGGGTACTTTTACCGGAACCGGAAACTCCTGTAACGCAAGTAAAACATCCCAGTGGAATATCCACATTAATTTGCTTCAGGTTGTTTTGTTCGGCTTTTAATATACGAAGATAAGAGCCGTTTCCATTTCTCCTTTTTTCAGGCACAGGAATAGAGAGTATCCCGGAAAGATATCTTCCGGTGATGGATTTTCTATTTGTCAAAATCTTTTTTGGCGTACCTTCCGCAACTATATTACCACCATGGATTCCTGCTCCGGGTCCCAGATCTATCACATGATCCGCCGAAAGAATAGTATCGCGGTCATGTTCCACTACTATAACAGTGTTCCCCATATTCTTTAGACGCAGCAAAGTATCCAGAAGTCTCCGATTATCCCTTTGATGCAAACCAATGCTCGGTTCGTCTAATATGTAAAGAACTCCCATCAGGCTGGAACCTATCTGTGTCGCCAATCTAATCCTCTGTCCCTCTCCTCCCGATAAAGTTGCGGATGGTCTATCCAACGTCAAATAATCCAGCCCCACATCAACCAGAAAACCAAGCCGCTCCTTTATCTCTTTTATGATTCGTCTGGCTATAGCAAAATCTCTCGAAGAAAGTTTTAATGAATTAAAAAATTTAAGTGCTTCACGAATAGATAATTTAGTAACATCAATAATTCTTTTCCCCGCAATTGTAATTGCCAAACCTTCTTTTCTCAGTCGGGCACCATTACACCCAGGACAGGTATGGACACTCATATACTGTTCAATCTCTTCTCTAACATAATGAGAGTCTGTTTCTTTGTACCTTCTTTCCAGTCTCGGAATAAGGCCTTCGAAAGGGCGATAATAATCATAGCGGCTATTTTCTTTTTCATAATAAAACTTAATATTCTCCTTTCCCGAACCATAAAGCAGGAGATGCTGTTCACTTTCTTTCAAGTTTTTAAAAGGGGTAGAAAGCTTAAATTTATAATGCTTCGCGATCGTATCAAGCATTTGATGAAAATAAATAGAACTTTTTTTCTCCCAGGGTTTTATAGCGCCTGCCCTGAGAGATAATTTATCATTCGGAACTACAAGATCCGGGTCAATAGTTCTTTTATTTCCCAAACCATCACATTCACGACATGCTCCATGCGGATTGTTAAAGGAAAACATTCGTGGTGTAAGCTCCGGGTAACTGATTCCGCAATCAATACAGGCAAAATGCTCACTGAACATCATCTCTTCCCCATTTACTACCTGGATAAATATAAATCCCTCAGACAGCTTTAATGCCAATTCAACGGAATCCGCCAATCTTTGTTCGAGGCCATCTTTTATAATAAGCCGGTCAATAACTACCTCAATGTCATGTTTTTTATGTTTATCTAAAATAATTTTTTCATCCAGCTCTTTAGTGGCCCCATCTACTCTTACACGAACAAAACCTTTATTTTTTAGATCAGCAAATTCTTTCCTATACTCCCCTTTTCGACCACGCACAATTGGTGATAATACTTGTATTTTCGTTCTTGAAGGTAGAGCCGCTACCTGGTCGACAATCTGTTGAACAGTTTGGGAAGATATTTCCTTGCCACAGTTATAACAATGTATTTTTCCTATTCTGGAAAAAAGAAGCCTCAGGTAATCATAAATTTCAGTTACTGTACCGACTGTAGAACGGGGGTTCTTACTGGTAGTTTTTTGTTCGATGGAAATGGCAGGGGATAACCCTTCAATATAATCGACATCAGGTTTATCCATCTGCTCCAGAAATTGACGAGCGTACGCAGAGAGTGATTCCACATATCTCCTCTGACCTTCTGCATATAGAATATCAAAGGCAAGGGAAGACTTGCCCGAACCGCTTAGACCCGTAATAACTACAAGCCTGTCCCGGGGAATAGTAATGTCCAGGTTTTTTAAATTGTGTTCTCTTGCTCCTTTTATAACTATCTTATCAAGCGCCATAATTAATTATAAAGCGGCAAGCCGCCGCAACCATAATTGAAGCTCCCCATAGCAAGCTACAGGGAAGCTTCAATGTAGAGTAACACCCCCCTTAGTCCCCCCTCGAGGGGGGATTAAGGGGGG
>CEQE01148885.1_pt1 | contig 14784 bp, 13 predicted proteins | sample 356201 | NCBI WGS metagenome assembly CEQE01 (sample SAMEA2619970, study PRJEB7988) | marine metagenome | biome: marine biome (ENVO:00000447); feature: mesopelagic zone (ENVO:00000213) & marine oxygen minimum zone (ENVO:01000065); material: "saline water (ENVO:00002010), including plankton...
AATTTTATACCGTCACTGATGATCGAGCAGTTGATGCTTTTAACTGGCTGTCCGAAAAAGAAGGTATTTTGCCGGCGCTGGAATCAGCCCACGCATTAGCATTTCTGAAAAATGGGGATCATCAGATATCCGAAGATGAAAATGTGGTAGTATGCCTTTCAGGAAGAGGCGACAAGGATGTAAATACGGTGGCTGATTATTTGGGTAAGAAAATATGAAGATCATAACCGCAAAGGGCGTAGAGAATACGCAATGGATTTAGAGTTAATATTATGAATCGAATTGAAAACATATTCCAAGACAGAAGTGAAAAGGTTATCCCCTTTATCACCGCGGGATATCCGAAGAAAGATTCAACTGTTGATTTGGTGTTTGCGGCCGAACGCGGTGGCGCTGATATGATAGAAATCGGAATGCCATTTTCCGATCCGCTCGCGGACGGACCTATAATTCAGGCGGCAAGTCAAACTGCTCTCGAAAATGGTGTTGATCATGTCTGGATTCTCTCGCAGGTTGAATTAATAAGGAAATCTTCTGACATCCCAATAGTTCTTATGGGATACTACAATCCCATACTTCAATTTGATGTTACCGCATTTTTAACTCGGGCCAGTGACGTTGGAATAGATGGGATTATTGTACCCGACCTCCCACTCGAAGAGTCCAATGGTTTCGTTGAAAAATGCAAACAATTCCAAATTTCACCGATTATGTTAGTGGCGCCAAATACTCCGAATATAAGGATCACACAGATTTCTGAACTAGCCGGAGATCTGATTTATTGTGTGTCGATTCTGGGTATAACGGGAAGCGGACTGTCCGATCAATCAACGCTTTCTGATTATCTAAAGAGGGTGAAAAAATATTCAAAAACTCCATTCATTGTTGGATTTGGCATCGCAACCCGGAAAGATGTTCGATTTATTAATTCTCTTTCAGATGGTGCGGTAGTGGGTAGTTCTTTAATCCGAAAAATTCAAAATGCAGAGAACACGATAGAAACTGTAAAAAATTATATAATAGAATTGAAGGGAACATAAATGAAGATTATTGGAATTCAAGGCGCTAAAGGAAGTTTCTGTGAAGAAGCTGCAGAGGTATTTGCAAAAAACCATGGAGTGGAAAAATATAAAATCGATTTCCTCATAAGTTCTGATGGGGTAATTACAGCTCTTGAAGATGGAAATGCTGATTATGGTGTAATCGCAATGGAAAATGCCCAGGGTGGCGTAGTAATAGAATCAGTAAATGCACTGGCACATCACAGATGTGAAATTCTGGAAATGTTTTATATACCAATCAGCCAGAATCTATTGGTGCTTCCCGGAACTCATATTGGATATATTACGGAAGTATACTCTCACCAGCAGGCACTCAGGCAGTGCAGAAATTACCTTGCTGAGCATTTCTGGACAAGACCGCTGATAGAAACAGATGATACAGCAGCGGCAGCTCAAAGGCTACGGGATGGTTTTCTGCCTGAAACCGCAGCGGTAATTGGCAGTAAAGCCTGTGCAGAATTATATGATTTATTAATTTTAGAAGAAAATATTCATGATTTGAAGGATAACCTTACATTGTTTCTAGGGATAAAAAGATTGGAGGAAAAATAATGAGTAGTATTGGATTAATTGGATTTGGAAGATTTGGGAAAATCTGGTTTGAAATGCTGTGTGATGATTTCAACATCAAGGTTTATGATCCAACTCAGCAGACAAGTGGAAATAATGTTGATTTTGCGGACATAACAACGGTAGCACAACAAAATACTGTTTTCGTTGCAGTTCCAATACGGGACTTCAAAGACGTCATTCTCGAAATATCTCCACTCATTTCAAAAAACACAACAGTCATTGATGTATGTTCTGTGAAAGTCTACCCTGTTACTGTTATGACTGAAGCGCTTCCTGATTCTGCCGGGATTATAGCAACACACCCTCTTTTCGGTCCCGATTCTATTTCATCCGGTGATAATCTGAGAATTATGATGAATGAAACAAGAGACTCTATGGGTCAGTTTGAAAATTGGAAAAACTATTTTGAATCAAAATCAATTAATGTTATTGAAATGTCACCTGAAGAACACGACCGTGCTGCAGCCAAAACTCAGGGAGTTACTCACTTTATTGGAAGAGTCTTGAGAGATGTCGGTGTTGTACAAAATGAAGTTGAAACACTTGGATTCAGGGATTTGCTCGAGGTCATTGATCAAACCTGCAATGACAGTTGGGACCTGTTTACAGATCTCGAAAATTACAATCCATACACATTTGAGATGATTAAACAGTTAGAATCATCAATTGATAAAATCAGAAGTAAAATTTTAAGGAGAGAATGAAATGCTTGTCATAATGAATACCATAGCGACGGATGACCAAATTGATCGAGTAAAAGAAAAGATTCATGAATTAGGATATAAGCCGCACGACATTCCAGGCAGAAACCGCCTTGCAATCGGTGTCACGGGAAACAAGGATGCTGAAGACAGAATTTATCTGGAAGGACTTCCGGGTGTACTACAGGTCATCCAAGTTTCAAAACCGTATAAACTTGCCAGTCGGGAGGTTCATCCTGAAAACTCAATCATTGATGTAAATGGTGCAAAATTTGGTGAAGGTCATGTTACCATCATTGCCGGACCATGTGCCGTGGAAAGTGAAGAACAGACCATTAGAATTGCTGAGAAAGTTGCAAAACTCGGTGCTCAAATACTTCGTGGTGGCGCTTACAAACCGAGAACATCTCCCTATTCATTTCAGGGGTTAGGTGAAGAAGGATTGAAAATACTTGCAAAAGCGAGAGATGAAACGGGGCTCCCTGTTGTAACGGAAGCAGTAGATACCGAAAGCGCATCACTGGTAGCCCAATATGCAGATATGATCCAGATTGGTACACGGAACATGCAAAACTTTATACTACTGAAGAAAGTAGGTGAACTTGGAAAACCAGTCCTTATGAAACGCGGGATGAGCGCAACCTTGGACGAAACATTAATGTCCGCTGAATACCTAATGGCAAGCGGATCACATTCGGTAGTCATCTGCGAGCGGGGTGTGAGAACATTCGCCAGTCACGCACGGAATACGCTTGATATCAGTGTCATACCTGCATTAAAACAGGTTAGCCATCTTCCCATCATTATTGATCCCTCACACTCCAGCGGCCGACGGTATAGTGTACTCCCCCACTCGTTGGCTGGAATTGGAGCAGGAGCAGACGGATTAATTGTGGATGTCCATGACAGACCGGAGGAAGCTCTGTGTGATGGTCCTCAGGCAATTCTACCGAATGAATTTGCTGAACTCATGAAAATTTCCGGACAGATTTGTAATGCAATGGGAAAAACAATCGGTAACACAGGTAATTCCGGATGAAAATAAAAGGGTCATTATCCTTTCCGGGAGATAAATCTATTTCCCATCGTGCTGTGCTCCTTTCATCAATTACGGATGGGGTTTGCAAAATCAAAAACCTATCAACTGGCAAGGATGTTCAATCTACTCTTTCATGTTTAAATGCCTGTGGACTAAAAAGTGTTGTTAATGAAAAGGGACTTACTATTCATCCTGGAAATCTCGTTAATCCCAAATCTTCATTAGATTGCGGAAATTCCGGTACCACTGCTCGACTGCTCACAGGGCTTTTAGCCGGACAGAAAATAGATGCAACCCTTGATGGAGATGATTCTCTATCTCAACGTCCTATGAACAGAATCATCACTCCACTTTCACTTATGGGCGTTGATTTTTCCAGTGAGAAAAATGGTTACCTCCCTTTCTCATATAAATCAGAATCGTTAAAGGGTATTACTTATGCACCACCCATTGCCAGCGCTCAGGTGAAATCTGCTGTCCTTCTTGCCGGACTCGGAGCTGACGGAAAAACAACTGTCATAGAAAATTCACAAACAAGAAATCATACAGAAATTATGCTCCGTCATTTAGGAGCAGGAATTTCGACAAAAGACCAATCTATTACAATTGATCCCTTATCACACAAATTACAATCTTTTAACATGACAATCCCCGGTGATCCCTCCACCGCTGCTTTTTTCGCAACTTCTGCAGCATTAATACCAAATTCTGATTTAGTTTTGAAAAATGTGCTCGCAAACCCAACGAGAAGTGGATTTTTCGACGCACTTGATAAAATGGCTGGAGGAATAGAGTGCATTGAAAAATGGTGGGAAAATGAGGAGGAAGTCGGCAACCTAAGAATTTTTCATCAACCGTTGATACCAATTAAAATTAGTGGAGACTCAATTCCTGGAATAATAGATGAATTGCCGATTCTCGCAGTTTTGGCAACTCAAGCTGATGGTACGACAGAAGTGAGAGACGCTGAGGAACTTCGCGTGAAGGAATCTGACAGAATTTATGCCGTATGTTCGAATCTCAAAAGGATGGGAGCAAATATTGAAGAACTGGACGATGGTTTTATTATCACCGGTCCAACTCAATTAATAGGGACTGAAATAGAAACTTTCAACGATCACAGAATTGCAATGGCTTTCACCATTGCGGGACTCATTTCGGACGGAAGGATATCATTTGACAACGAATCGTGCATGGCAATTTCCTGCCCAGAATTCACCACCATGTTTAAACAGGTTATACAATGAAATCATTTGCAGTCATTGGAAATCCCGTTGAACACAGTTTAAGTCCACTGCTTCATCATTGGGTTTTTGGACAACTCCATATTGATGCATCCTATTCAAAACTTCATGTCACTAAAAATCAAATACCCCATGTCATATCCAAATTGAGAGATGGTAAACTCGATGGAATCAATATAACATTGCCTCACAAATCAGCCATTATACCTTTTCTCGATGAATTGAATATCAGGGCAAATCAAATGATGGCAGTGAATTGTCTCACAATCAACGATGAAAAACTTATGGGGTACAATACGGACTGGTTTGGGTTCAGGATGCTGTTACAGGAAAACAATATTGACATTGATGAAAAGACCTTCTTGATATTAGGTGCCGGTGGCGTTGCAAAAAGTGTTCTTTATACATTGATCCAACTAGATGCTGGTAAAATCACAATTTCAAATAGAACCCAGGATCACGCGGAGCAACTTATATCATCAATGCAACAGATGGCAGAAAGTACCGAACTGAAAATAATACCGCTCGAAAATATTGAAAATCATTTGAAAAATAATACCATTGTCATCAATTGTACTTCTATTGGTTTAAAACCACTTGTTGATGCTTCACCCCTTTCTAAACATATCATACATGGTGAGCTAATTCTCATCGATACCATCTATGCACCACTGAAAACCCGGTTTTTAAAATTCGGAGAAGAAGCTGGTGCCGCGACGATCAACGGTCTTGATATGTTTATTCATCAGGGGTTGGCATCCCTCGATATCTGGTTCGGGAAACCCTATTCGCAGCAGGTTGACAACTCAGCACTAAAACATTACCTTGAGGACAAAATTATGAATGAAAATAAATCATGATGCAAAAATTAGAATTCCTTACAGCAGGCGAATCTCATGGTAAAGGACTACTGGGAATTCTCGATGGGATTCCATCTGGACTTGAGATTTCTGAAGATTACATCGAATTCCATCTTTCGCGACGGCAAAAGGGTCATGGAAGAGGGAAGCGAATGCAAATTGAAAAGGACCGAGCCGAAATCTATTGCGGTGTGCGGTTCGGAAAAACAATCGGCGCCCCTGTTGGATTGATTCTGCCAAACAAGGATTGGGAAAACTGGAAATTGAAAATGTCCGTTGAACCAACTGAAAATGAAATTAAAAAAGTCACCCTTCCCCGCCCCGGGCATGCGGACCTTGCAGGAATTCAGAAATACAATTTTGACGACATCCGGAATGTGTTGGAACGTGCATCCGCCCGTGAAACCGCCATGAGAGTTGCACTTGCCTCAGTTTGCCGTAAACTACTGAAAGAGATAGGAATTGAAGTAGGTAGCAGGGTCGTTCAAATCCACGATGTTAAAGACACATCTCCAATCCCTGATGGTTTGAATCCTGATAAAATGAACGAATCGGCAGACAAATCATGTGTCCGGTGTCTTGATGAAATAATCAGCGAAGAAATGGTTAAGGTCATTGATAAAGCACAATCAGCTGGCGATTCTGTAGGCGGAATATTTGAAGTCGTTGCAACGGGACTCCCTTACGGCCTGGGAAGTCACAGCCATTGGGATAAAAAAATTCATGCACGAATTGCGGAATCAATAATGTCCGTAAATGCATTCAAGGGAATTGAAATTGGAATGGGATTTGAACAGGCAGAACGTTTTGGAAGTGAAGTCCATGATGAAATTGGTTGGGATGGAAAGAAATTTATTCGCTATTCAAACAATGCAGGAGGGATTGAAGGCGGAATGTCAAATGCACAACCCATCGTTGTTCGTGCCGTAATGAAGCCAATTCCCACTCTCATAAAACCATTGAAATCTGTTGATATTAAAACAAAGGCAGCAAAAGACGCTCATAAGGAGCGTACCGATTCGTGTGCAGTCCCCGCTGCATCCATCGTGGCGGAAAGTATGCTATGTTTTGTCCTCGCTGATGCGCTACTTGAAAAATTTGGCGGCGATACAGTGGAACAACTAATAAAGCACATAGATGCCACAGGAAAGTATTAAGGAAAATATTTTGGAGAAAACACCCAAAAATATTTTCTTAATCGGCATGATGGGCAGTTGGAAATCCAGTGTCGGTAGATTACTGGCAATTGAATTGGAGATGGAACTTATTGATACGGATGATGCAATCGAAGAAATGACAGAAATGAAAATTTCAGAAATATTTTCAGAACTTTGGGAAGCAAAATTCAGAGATATGGAATCTGCGTTCTTTATCGAAAAATCAATACAGACAGGCTATGTTTTTTCAACTGGCGGCGGAATTGTACTGAGCAAAGAAAATAGAAATGCACTCCAAAACAATGGTACTTCTATTTTACTTAAAGCAAATCCGAAAATACTGGCAAACCGTCTCAAGAATACCCAAAAACGTCCGCTATTATCAAATTCGAAAGAACTGGAAACACGCCTCACCTTAATTTGGAATGAGCGGCAAACTCTGTACGAATCATCAGCTCACGTGACTGTTGATACAGATGACTTGGAATCCGTTGATGTTGTGCAAAAGATATTGGAACAGAGGGATAGATTTTGACCACCATTAATGTTGAATTAGGCGACCGATCCTATCCTATTTGGGTTGAGCGCGGGTTGGTGTCTAAAGCCGCAGAAATCATCCAAACCCATTTTCATAAACATCAGTGGCTAATATTTACACAGTCGAAAATTGCAGAATTATATGCTGATTCTCTTAAAAATAAATTTGAGTTAAATGACTGCTCTTGTCAGGTTGTCCTTTTACCGGATGGTGAACAGGCAAAATCCCTAAACGAAACAGAACGACTCTACCATCAACTACTGGAACACAACGCTGACAGGACAACCGGATTAATCGCACTTGGGGGCGGTGTGGTAGGTGACATTACCGGATTCGTCGCTGCCACTTTCATGAGAGGAATTGATTATATCCAATTTCCCACAACCCTGCTTGCCATGGTTGATTCTTCCATCGGTGGAAAAACAGGGGTGAATCTGCGAGAAGGAAAAAATCTCGTTGGTGCATTTTGCCAACCAAAAGTAGTAATCATTGATCCTGATGTACTTGCATCACTCCCGAAAAGAGAAGTGGTTTCTGCATCGGCTGAAATTCTCAAATACGGCGCTATTCTTGACAGATCATTTTTTCAAAAATTATCTGAAAACTTGGATACTCTTATTGATAGTGATTTTCTTACAGGAGCAATTATTCGATGTTGTGAACTAAAAGGTGGAATTGTATCTCAAGATGAAAAGGAAGGTGATATGCGAAGAATATTAAACTTTGGACACACCATCGGGCATGCACTGGAGTCCATTACAGATTATTCCACGCTCACACATGGTGAAGCAATTTCGTACGGCATGATGGCTGCCGGAAGAATATCGATAGAATTAGGATGTTTAGGAAATGATGATTGTGAATTTTTAGAAAAAACCATCCGAAAACTTCCTCTCCCTCCCTTACCTCAAGTTGACATGGATGAATTTTTGTCATTAATTATGCATGATAAAAAAGTTCAAAAATCTAAACTACACTTTGTGGTTTTGGAAAAAATTGGAAAAGCGTTTGTTTCTGATAAAGTTGGAGAAGAACTTATTGGAGAAATTTTGAGTTTTTTATTAAGTCAAAATACAAAATGAATATTTTAATAATAAACGGACCAAACTTAAATCTACTCGGTACTCGTGAACCCGAGATTTACGGTCGCGAAACTCTGAAAGAAATTAACGATTGGCTGACCGTACAACCGGAAGCACAGAAGCATGAATTAAAGTTTTTCCAATCCAATCATGAAGGTGAAATTATTGATAAACTTCATGAAGAACGCAATTGGGCTGATGGGATCCTGATAAATCCAGGTGCTTTTACGCACTACTCCTATGCTATCCGGGATGCCATTGAATCTGTAGGAGTGCCCGTTGTAGAGGTTCATTTGAGCGACATTCACAATCGGGAGGATTTTAGGAAAGTATCTGTTATCGAGCCGGTGTGTGTAAAACAGATTTCAGGATTGGGTAAAAAGAGTTATTTGAATGGATTGAAAACAATCCTCAAATCAAGATAATTTCTTTTCACTATTCCTTCTGTTTAGTTGGTATCTTCGGTTTCACCAACCCAATAATCGCCGGAAATAAAAACAAGTCCCCCACTAAAGCACTAAAAATTGTAACTGCAGAAAGAAATCCATAATCCCTGCTGGGATTAAAATTCGAAATTACCAAAACAAGAAAACCCAAAATTAAAATAATACTGGTAGATGTTATGGCATACCCGGTAGTGAATAGCGTTTTTTCATTTGCAATTTTATACCTGTTATTGCTCTGCCGTAATTCCTGCCGGAATCTTGAAATATAATGTATCGTATCATCCACTGCTATTCCAAATGCAATGGCAAATGTCATAGCGGTTGTGGGTCTTAGTTTAATCTGAAAAAATCCCATAATACCTGCCATAATGAGCAGTGGCATAATATTCGGTATCATAGATAACAGGGCTAATCTCAGTGACCTAAAAAGCAAAATGATTAATACAAATATCACTCCGAATGCAATCAAAAAGCTTTGAATCAGATTAATCACAAGATACTTATTGGTTCTCAGTGCCATTAGGGTTGTTCCAGTCACGTCAACATTGATGTTCTCTGGGAAATGAATTTGAACCCATGACTCAATGCTTTCAGAAATTTCCTGTGCTTTTGCAGATGGAACATCCTTAATTCTTGCGGATATTCTCGTCAACGAATAGTTATAATCCACCAGGTGTTCAAATTCTTCTTCATTTAATAGAAGATATTGCGCCACCAATTCCTGCGATTTCGGTATTTTATAAAAGTCCTGTTCTCCCCCGTGAAATGCTCTGTTCATTTCTTTTAGATAATCCACCATGGAAATGGAATTTCCAATTTCAGGAATTGTTGAAATCATAATTTGAAGTTCTTCTATTTTTTTCAAAACTTCAGGAGCTTTGATCCCATTCTGTACCCGTTCACCATTCTCCATTACTTCAATAATTATTTCCAATGGTAGGACACTCCCCATTTCTTCTTCCATAAATTTCATTTCATCATACAATGGCGTTCCGGTTACATCATCAAGGAGAGCGGCATTGGTATCAAGTTTTGTGGAATAAAAAATGCTGAATATCAATATAATTGAAAATATGGCCATTATCTTTATTGGATACTGTCTACTCATGGAAACGACAAAACCAATAAATTTCCCGGTGGTTGAAAACCTCATCCGTTTGATTTGGACTTCAGGCGGATTTTTTAACAAGACAAGTACGCATGGAATAAAAATGACAGAGCAGATAAAAGTCAAAATGACCGCAACGCCGATAATAAAACCAAACTGCTGAATGATTAGTATGTTCGTGGACATTAACGACATGAATCCAACGGCGGTGGTAATGCTTGTCAGTAAAATTGCAGCGCCTACTTTCTCCATCGTTTTCTTAATTGCTTCCACCTTATCACTGGTGTGTAAAAGTTCTTCATTGAATTTCACCAGAATATGAATGGCGTCAGATACCCCCACAATCAGAACAAGAGTTGGAACAATATACGTTACAATGTTCACCTCAAATCCTATGAGTGACATAAATCCTAATGCCAAAATATCTGCAATGTGAACAGTCAAAATCGGGATAAGAACTCCTCTAACCGTTCTAAATAAATAGAGCAATACCAAAATAATTATGAAAGTTACAGGAATAAAAAATTTAGTATAGTCTTCCAGCATATACTGAATATATCGGGTTCTTAATACAGGAATTCCCGAGTTGTGCCACTCCCAATCCGCAGAATTCTGGATAATTTCCACCTCATTCAATATCCGTTCCCTGTTATCGTGCTGGTTAAAATTGTCATCAATGGATAAAACAAAAGATGCGAGTCCTTTACTATTCTTAACGAGATTATCAACAAGATAGGGTGTATTTAATATCCTCTTTTTAAGAAGCGACAAACTGTCTTCCTCCTCAGGAATATTTTCATAAACTTCCGAAAGTACCAAATTTTCCGATTCTTCAAACAGTTCGATATTTGTCAAACACACCACATCTACAATTCCTTCAATCCGTTCAAAGTTTTCCTGCAGCTTTTCAGCAATGTGGAGATTGTCATAAGAAAAAGGATCAGAACATTTGTAAATAAGATAGATCAGGTTGTCTTCCCTCTCAAATTCCTCAATGAATCCAAAATATTCTGCCACTTTAGGATCATCTTTGGAATAAAGCTGCTCAATAGAAAAATTGAAATTCAGATTGCTCATGGGAATCAACAATAAACAAGTCATCAAAAATAATAAACTGAGTACCAGTTTCGGATGCTGCAGCTGCCAGGAGATTAATGTTCTAAGGAATGTTTTCATGTTTTTTGGGGTGAGGGTGTGGTAGAAGTTAACAAAGAACCGTAAATCAATAACAGAACAGAAACAATGAGCGCAGGATAAATGGCATCAATCCCAAACGGTGTCTCTCCTGTTATTTTTTTTACCAATTCCCAACTGATTGTTACTGTAGTCCCTCCAATAATTGAACTCATTGCGCCTTTGGAGTTTGCCCGTTTCCATAAAAATCCCGCCAGAAGCGCCGGTGTTACGGATGCGCCGTAAATAGTGTATGCTGCATAAGCCGCACTTAATATAGAATCAAAATAGGAAACCATTAAAAATGCTAAAAGTCCCAAAACCAACACACCGATTCGGCATACAGTCAAAAGCTCGCGCTGAGAGGCATTAGGTCTCAAATATTTTTGATACAAATCGTGACTTAAATTAGTCGCAGGAACAAGCAAAAATGAATCTGCTGTTGAAATGATTATTGCAATAACAGCGCTCAAAAGCAAACAGCTTATTATAACGGGTAAGTGTTTAATCCCAATCAATAAAATGATATTTGCAGATTCAGTTCCTGCCAGCCCCGGTTCAATTCCCGTCCCTAAAAACCCCAGTGTTACAATAAGTATTTCAATAATGATAACACCAACAATCCATCCGACCACAGACTTTTGTGCTTCAAATTCATTTTTTGCGGATAAAAACCGTTGATACATATTGGCATCACCCATGAGCAAAAACATAGTTGGCAGAAGGTAGCCAAATGCTTTGATCCCGCCCATGGAGCCAAAAAGATTCCATTTTTCTTGGGGAACACTCGCAACAAAAGTTTCTACACCTCCCGCCATTTTTAAAGCAAACGGAATAGCAAGTGATATTCCTACCAGCATAATGATACCATTTATTACATCGGTATAAGTTACTGAAATCATGCCTGCAATCATGGTATAACTGATGGCAAAAACAGCCGTGATGACAATTCCTGTCAGTTCCGGACTAAGCCCAAACAGAGTAAATTGATCCCCTGCAATAAGATTAATCACTATCCCTCCTCCTCTGAACTGGTAACTCACAATAGTCACATAAGCAATAACAGTGGCAATCATTGCAAATAGGCCGACTTTTGAATTATACCTCTCTTCCAAAATTTGTGGAACTGACAGTCGGCTCCCCGCTCTCACTTTTCTTGCAATAAAATAAATTACTAGAATTCCAATCCACGCACCGGCTGAACTCCAAAGTGCGGCAAATCCATTTTCATAAGCGAGCCGGCCGCCGTTGAAAATTGAACCGGACCCCGTCCACGTTGCAAGGAGCGTCCCCACTAAGATTGGAGCCGTAAGTCTTCTTCCTGCCACTACAAAATCTTCCTGAGTTTTGACATCCTTTTTACGCCAAAATCCCACAGCGATTAGAAAACTTAAATAAACAAATATTACAATAGTCTGTATCATATTTCTTGAGAAGACTCGAAAATTAACGTAATCATCAGCCAAATCCAATCCCTACCCTTGCATATCTTTTGTCCTGTCAGTAAACTTGTCAGTAAGTATAATGAATGAAAGACATATCATTAAAACAATTTTGCTTTTTATTATCCTTTTTACGGGTTGTCAATCTACTCAGGGAAAGGAAAAGCACGTGAACCGGCTGGCGAAAGAATTAAGTCCTTATCTTCTTCAGCATAAGGATAATCCTGTGGACTGGTATCCATGGGGAGAAGAAGCATTTAATGCGGCAAGAAATGAGGATAAACCGATTTTCCTCTCCATCGGATATTCGACCTGTCACTGGTGTCATGTCATGGAACATGAATCTTTCGAGGATTCGACAGTGGCATCCCTCATGAATAAATATTTTATCAACATTAAGGTTGATAGGGAAGAACGCCCGGACGTGGATAATATTTACATGTCTGTCTGCCAGATGATGACAGGAAGAGGTGGTTGGCCTCTAACCATCATGATGACACCGGAAAAGGAGCCGTTTTTTGCCGGAACCTATTTTCCGAAAGAGGGGCGTTACGGAAGACCAGGAATGAAAGAGTTAATACCCCAAGTAGGTTTAATGTGGAAAAATGAAAGACAGAAACTGCTTGCCAACAAAGATCAAATTCTTCAAGGCTTAAAAAATTCTTCAACTCCAAAGGGCACACAGTCTCTCAATGAAGAAACGCTGAAAAGTGCTTTTTCTCAATACCTTCAGCGATTCGATGGTGAATACGGCGGTTTTCAAGGAAGGAATAAATTCCCCACTGCACACAATCTTTCTTTTCTCCTTCGCTTTCATCACAGGTCAAAAGACCCAACAGCCCTTCACATTGTTGAAAAAACACTCCAGGAGATGAGAAAAGGCGGAATTTGGGATCACGTGGGATTTGGGTTCCACCGCTATTCCACAGACAATGAGTGGCTGGTCCCTCATTTCGAAAAAATGCTGTACGATCAAGCCATCAATGCAATTGCCTACCTCGAAGCTTACCAGATAACAGGAAATGAAGAATATGCCCAAACGGCAAAAGAAATTTTTACCTATGTCCTCAGGGACATGACATCACCTGAAGGTGGATTTTACTCGGCGGAAGATGCAGACAGCGAAGGTGAAGAGGGGAAATTTTATTTATGGACGGTAAATGAATTAAAATCGATTCTTGGTGAAGCAGATGCTCAACTCATGATTGACACCTACAATGTTAAAGAAGGAGGTAATTTTCAGGAGGAGGCATCCGGACATAAAACAGGCGGAAGCATATTTCACTTAAAAACTTCTTATTCTAAAATTGCGGAAAAACACGGACTCGAACTCGAAAAATTCCTGTATAGAATTGAAAGCGCACGGAAAAAGCTTTTCGATGACCGAGAAAAAAGAATCCATCCATTAAAAGATACAAAAATCCTCACAGACTGGAACGGACTCATGATTGCCGCCCTTTCAAAAGGCGGTCAGGTGCTGGAGGATGACACTTATTTAAATGCCGCAAAAAGGGCGGCTGATTTTGTCTTATCGGACCTTCGTACTGCCGATGGAAAACTGATTAAAAGGTACCGGAACGGTACTGCCTCCCTTCCTGCTCATATTGAGGATTATGCATTCATGGCATGGGGTTTGGTTGAACTCTATGAAACAGATTTTGATGTTAAATATCTAAAAGCTGCTTTGGAACTTACAAAAATCATGAATACCTATTTCTGGGATGAAATAAATGGCGGATACTATTTTACTGCAAGCGATGGTGAAGAATTGATTGTAAGGACAAAAGAAATTTACGACGGCGCCATTCCATCGGGGAATTCCGTAGCCGCTATGGTGCTTAACCGGCTCGGGAGAATGACAGGAAACACAGATTTTGAGATGAAGTCTGTGGTGATTGGAAGAGTTTTCTCAGATCAAGTTAACAGATCTCCATCAGGTTTCAGTCAGTTGCTGTCTGCAGTTAATTTTGGTCTTGGGCCTAGTTATGAAATTGTTGTGGTAGGTGACAAACACTCTAAAGACGCCAAAGCTATGTTTTCTTATCTTCATCAAAAATTTATACCCAATAAAGTACTTCTCTTTAAACCGGCTGATGTTCCAAATCCGGAGATTGAAACGCTTGCATCATTTACATCCACTCAGGAATCAATCAATAATCTTGCCACTGCGTATGTCTGTCAGAATTACGCCTGCAAAGCACCTACAACTGATGTGAATAAAATGATGGATGCAATTAAATGAAAATAATTTCACAACTTTTAGTTTTTCTTAGTGATTTTAAGTTTTTTAATATCCACAGAAAATTAGTTGCCCCTTTTTCCTTCATTTTTTACATTTTTCTGGGGTTTTTACCCTCAAA
>CEQE01045540.1_pt1 | contig 14780 bp, 7 predicted proteins | sample 356201 | NCBI WGS metagenome assembly CEQE01 (sample SAMEA2619970, study PRJEB7988) | marine metagenome | biome: marine biome (ENVO:00000447); feature: mesopelagic zone (ENVO:00000213) & marine oxygen minimum zone (ENVO:01000065); material: "saline water (ENVO:00002010), including plankton...
CGCGTGGGGCCTGACGGTCTTCGGCCAGGACAGCGAGGACCTCTACGTCTACGACACCAATCCGGACGATCCGCTCGAGTACCGCTATCTGGGTCAGTGGGAGCGGATGCGTGTGGTCGAAGAGCAGATTGCGGTGAAGGGCGAGCCGCCCGTGACCGTTCAGTTGAAGTTCACACGGCATGGTCCGGTGCAGCACGAAGACGTCGAGCACAGCAAGGCCTACGCCCTACGGGCAGCGTGGCTCGACATCGGGGCGGCGCCGTACCTGGCGAGCCTGCGCATGGACCAGGCGCGCACGTGGGAAGAGTTTCGTGACGCCTGCAGCTACAGCCGGATCCCGGCCGAGAACATGGTCTGGGCCGATCGCGGCAAGACCATCGGCTACCAGGCCGTCGGCGTCTCGCCGATTCGGCCTGGATGGAGCGGTCTCGTGCCCGTGCCCGGCGACGGCCGATACGAATGGGACGGCTACTTGCCGATCGAAGCGCTGCCGCACGTCGTCAATCCGCCCGAAGACTACTTCGCCACAGCCAACAACTACATGGTGCCCGACGGGTATCCGCACGTCGACGCGCTGCACTACACCTGGGGAGACGAGATGCGCGCGGTACGCGTGAACGAGGTGCTCAGGTCGGGCCGGCGCCACACGATCGTCGACATGATGCGGCTACAGCACGACGAACTCTCGGTGCCCGCCCGGAATCTGGTGGCTTTCCTCGATGGTGTGGCGCTCGCCAGCCCGACAACGGAAGACGCGCGGCGCCGGCTCCTGGCTTGGGATGCGGTGCTCGACCGCGACTCGGTCGAGGCGGCGGTCTATGTCGCCTGGGAGCGCCGCCTCGTGCGCAACCTCGGCGAGGTATTCCTGCCAGAGGCGATCCGGACGCTGGTCGGCGGCGTGAACATCAAGAAGGCCATCAATTGGCTGGCGGCGCCGGACGGTCGGTTTGGCGCCGACCCGATCGCGGGGCGGGACCGACTCGTCGCGGACAGCCTGGAGCAGGCGCTTGCCGATCTGGAGGCCCGGCTGGGGCCCGATCAGATCGATTGGCGCTACGGGCAGCCGGACTTCAAGCATGCGCTCATCCGGCATCCCTTGAGTCCGGCCGTGGACGAGGCGACGCGCCAGTTTCTCGACGTGGGGCCCGTCCCGCGCGGCGGGTACGGTCGGACCGTGAACAACACCGGCAACGGCGACAACCAGACCTCTGGCGCCTCGTTCCGGATCATCGCCGACACGGAGAATTGGGATCACTCGGTCGGGACAAACGCACCGGGGCAGTCCGGCAATCCCGACAGCCCGCACTATCGCGACCTGTTCGCGCTCTGGGCGGAAGGGAAGTACTTTCCAGTATTCTACTCACGAGCGAAGGTTGAGTCCGTGGCCGAGCGGACCGAGGAATTCCTTCCCGGCGGGAGCCGGTAACGGCTCGCGCGGCGGTGTCAAGTGAGGGGAATCGAGATGAGACGTTTGAGCTTCGTCGTCGTGTTGTTGGCTGCTGCGGCCGTGGCGCTGGTGCAGGCGGGCAACCAGCCGATCCGGGCGCGCAACGGCATGGTCGTGTCGCAGAACGCCATCGCGTCCCAGGTTGGTATCGACGCGCTGGAGGATGGCGGAACGGCCATTGACGCAGCGGTCGCCACGGCGTTCGCGCTGGCCGTCACGCATCCGACCGCGGGCAACATCGGCGGCGGCGGATTCCTCGTCCACCGCGAGGCGTCGGGCGACGCGATCGCCTACGACTTCCGCGAGCTCGCGCCGGCCGGCGCGTCGGCGACGATGTGGTTCGAGGATGACGAGTACTCGTTCCAGCGCCACCACATGAGCCACCTCTCGGTCGGCGTTCCCGGCACGGTCGCCGGTCTGTATCTGGCCTGGGAGGAGCACGGCACGCTGCCCTGGCGGCGCCTGGTCGATCCGGCGATCGCGCTGGCGCGTGACGGGTTTCCGGTGACCCACGCGCTCGCCGCGTCGCTCGAGCGGGCGGTCCAGCGGATGAGCCAGCATCCGGCGTCGGTTGCGCAGTTCTCCAAGGACGGCGTTCCCTACGAGGCCGGCGAAACCCTCGTGCAGCCCGATCTGGCGCGCACACTGGAGCGGATTGCCGACCAGGGTCCGGCCGGCTTCTACGCCGGGGAGACGGCTCGGTTGATCGCCGACGAGATGCGGGCGAACGGCGGCCTGATCACCGAGGCCGACCTCGCCAACTACGAGGCCAAGAAACGGGAGCCGATTCGCGGCACCTACCGCGGCTACGAGAACATCTCGATGCCGCCGCCGAGTTCAGGCGGCATCGTCCTCGTCCAGATGCTCAATGTGCTCGAGGACTACGATCTGGCGTCGTTCGGCTTCCGTTCGGCACGGACGGTGCACCTCATCACCGAGGTGATGCGGCGCGGCTATGCCGACCGGGCGCTGCACCTCGGCGATCCCGACTTCAATACTGACATGCCGATCGACCGGCTGACGTCGAAGGCCTACGCGGCCGAGCAGCGCGCGTCGATCGACATGGCGCGCGCGTCGGTGTCGAGCCCGACGAGCTTCACCTGGCCTGCGGAGAGTCCCGAGACGACGCACTTCTCGGTCGTGGATCGCGACCGGGACCCCGTGTCGCTGACGTACACGCTGGAGTTCGGCTATGGCTCGGGCATCGTCGTGCCAGGCGCCGGGTTCCTCCTGAACAACGAGATGGGCGATTTCAATGCCGGCCCGGATACGACCAACGCCGATGGGCTGATCGGCACCGAGCCGAATCTCGCGGCGCCGGGGAAGCGGATGCTCTCGAGCATGACGCCGACGATCGTGGCCAGAGACGGCCAGCTGTTCATGGTCACGGGGAGCCCCGGCGGCCGGACGATTATCAATACCGTCCTCCACACGATCCTGAACGTGGTGGACTTCGGGATGAACATTCAGGAGGCGGTCGACGCGCCTCGGTTCCACCATCAGTGGCTGCCCGATCGGATCAACTACGAGCGCCACGGGTTGTCGCCCGACACGACCGCCCTGCTCGAGTCGCGCGGCCACGCGTTGCGTGAGGTCGGTGGCCAGGGCGTCGCCGAAGCGATTCTCAACAACGCGGAGAACGGTCTGCTGGAGGCCGCGCTCGACGGCCGCGCCGCCGACGGCGGCGCCGTCGGCACTGATAGGTAGGAGGGTGGAGGCAGGCGACAGCCTGCCTCCGACATCTTAATAGCTACTCAACATGCCGCCGTCGACCTGGATGGCGGCGCCGGCGATATAGCTCGCGGCTTCCGAGGCCAGGAAGACCGCCAGGTTGGCCAGTTCCTCGGGCCGACCCAGCCGGCCCATCGGGATCGTGGCGACCGACTCCTTGCGAATCTCCTCGAGCGTCGTCCCCTGGCGCTCGGCATCCACCCGATCCAGTTCGTCGATGCGCTCGGTGTAGACCCTGCCAGGCGCGATGACGTTGACGAGAATGTTCTCGCCGGCGAGTTCCTTCGATAGCGTCTTCGCCGTGCCCAGTACGCCCATGCGCATGGCGTTCGACAGCACCAGATTCGGAATCGGCTGCCGGATCGAGGACGAGGCGATCGCAATCACGCGGCCGTAGCCGGCCTGCCGCATCGGCGGCACGGCCGCGCGGGCGACGCGCACGAAGCTCATCAAGCTCAGCTGAAAGGCCAGGGCCCACTGGCTCTCGTCAACGGCGCTGAATCCGCCGGGTGGCGGGCCGCCGGCATTGTGGATGGCGATCTCGAGGCCACCGAACTCGTCCACGGCCGCCTGCACCAGCCGCTCGGCCGTGGCGGCGTCCGTGACGTCGGCCGCGACGCTGTGCACGCGCGCACCCGTCTCCTTCCGGATCCGTTCAGCCGCGGCGTCGATGCGCGTCTGGTCTCGGCTGGCGATGACGACGTCGCAGCCTTCGTTGGCCAATCCCGCCGCGCAGGCGTAGCCGAGGCCGCGGCTCGCGGCGCACACCAGCGCGCGTTTCCCCTTGAGTCCGAGTTCCACGATCGATGACCTCCTGAGTGGGACCTACTCGCCGCCCGCGCCGTACAGGCGCCGGTAGGAGTCGTAGTTCGTCAGGACCTCACGGACGAAACGGCGTGTCTCGCTGTAAGGAATGGCGTCGACGAAGTAGTCCTCGCGCAAGCCGTCGGCGGCGCGCCACCAGACCTCGGCCAGGCCCTCACCGGCGTTGTACGACGCGGCGACCGGCGCGAGATGGCCGTCGAACATCCCCAGGAGCGTGCCGGCCAGCCGGGCGCCGATGGCGGCGTTGATCCGCGGTTCGAGCATCGCGTCCTCGTCGTCGCTCACGTCGCCCACGCCGACGCGCGGGCCGAGCGCCGCTGCCGTGTAGGGCATGATCTGAAACAACCCGAGCGCGCCGACGGCCGAGCGCGCCCGCGGGTCGAAGCGTGATTCCTGACGCATGATCGCGTAGAGCACCAGCGGGTCCAGGTCGTTCGCCGCCGCGGCGGCTTCGATGTCCGCGCGGAATGGCCGCGGGTAGACCAGTTGCCAGAAGTCATCGGGTAGCGCGTCGGCTGGCCGCCGGAGAAACTCGCCGAAGTGATTCGCGACGATCCGCGACGCTCGGCCGTAATCGCCGGAGGTGGCCAGGGCTCGGGCGGTCAGCAGCGCCAGACCCCGGTCGCGCGAACGGCGCTCGAGCAGGTTCCAGAGCATGTCGGCGGCTTCGCGGGCGAGCCCGGCCCGCGCCAACGCGGTGGCGGCGCCCAGTTCGGGTGCTCGGCGGCTGCTGTCCGAAAGGCCGAGCGTCGGGAACGTGGACCGGGTGCGGCGACGTGCGGCGCCGGCCGCGGCGAGCGTGGCGTCGGCGAGACGCTCGGAGCCGCGAACCCCGTAGTAGTGATAGGTGAAACGCGTGGTCAGCGACCGGAGCGCGTCGAGGGCCGCAGTGGTCCGTCCGAGCCGCTGCTCGGCGACGGCCAGCCAGTAGAGCGCGGCGGGTGCGAGTTCACCGGTCGGTCCCCGGCGCACCAGACTCCGGAGGTTCGTGGCGGCGCGTTCGAGCTGTCCAGCCTGCAGCGCGGCGACGCCGGCGCGCCAGAGGACGGTGCGCTGGTCGCCGGCCGATCGGGTGATCCGGAAGAGCTCGCGATAGACGTCGAGCCCCTCGTCGACGCGCCCGACGGCCACGAGATAGGCGGCCAGGAGTGTCCCCGTGTCGCGCCGGATGCTGAGCGGGGTGCCCGGCACGCGGCCCTGCCAGAGATCGCCACCGAGCGCTCGCACCTCTTTGGTGCGGCCGAGTCTCACGGCGAGGCGGAACCGGATAAGTCGGATCCTCGGCAACTGGCGGTGTGACGGGTAGCGGCTCGCAAACGCCGCGCAGGCCGCGATCGCCGCGTCGTTCGACCGCATCGCGTACAGCGTCTCGACCCGCTCGAGGTCGAGTTCGCTCGGGTCGGTCGAGTCCGAATGCACGTCCGCCCACTCGTTGAGCAGTTCGAGGGCGGTCCGGTATCGCGCGCCGCGGCGAAGGCGCTGAACGAGATCGGCGTACTGATCGGACGTGAACACCGGCAGCGCACCAGCGGTGTCCAGCCGGCGCACGGCGGCCCGGGCTTCGACGAACGCCGCCGCCGACCGGAACTGGAGCTGGGTCTCGCGATAGCGCGCGAGTGCGCGATCGACCTCTCCCGCGGCCTCCCGCATTGCCGCCAGTCCCAACCGGGCGCGATCGGCGGCCGCGCCCGTTCGCCCCAGGCCCAGGACTTCCCGGTATCTCGCCGCCGCACGATCCGATTGGCCCGCATCGCGCAGCGTGTCGGCGACCACCATCAGGCGGGGCACGTCGTCGCGGCCGGCCCGGCTTCCCACGAGCGCGGTCAAGTGCTCATCGGCCGACTGGGCCGCCCCGCGGTCGACCGCGCTGTCGACGAGCCGGCCGAGCACGAAGGCACGGAGCGCGGGCTCCGTGCCGGCCAGTGCCCCCCAGAGCGATTCGCTCTCGGCGGCCCGGCCGGCGGCGTCGTGAATCTGCGCCCGCAGGAGCTGCGCCGCCACGGGTTCGTCGGACTGGGCCGCGATCGAGCGGTCGAGCGCGACGAGCGCCGCGGCCTGGTCGCCCGCTTCCAGTTGCCGCGTTGCTTCGGGAAAGAGGGTAGGGGGCAGCCGGAGTTCGCTGGCGGATTGGCCGAGAGCTGGTGTGACCCCCACGACAGCCACGACCGCGAGGTGCCCAGCGACGACCCAACTGGCACGCTCAGCCGGGTTCATGCGCCCAGCGTACCATGAGCGGCAGCAGCGGGGCCGGAGGTATAATCGAAGGCCTCGTCGGCCCGTGCGACCGCGGCACGACTCCTCGCTTGCGCCGCACGAGCTGCCGCGCGTCCGCGCGAACGGTCGCCGACCTCAACGGCCGGCGGGCCGGGCCGATCGTTCCACTGGGAGGTTTTCATGTCCGCGTTTGCATCCAGCAGGTCCAACCCGTTCCACAGCGTTCTTCGAGTGATACTCCTCGTGGTCGGCGTCGCCTTCATCGCGTCGGCACCGCTCCACGCGCAGGCCGTCGCGCCAGACGAGGACGGGAGCGTCTCGGTCGATCCGGAGTTGTTCGAGACGCTCGAGTACCGCCAACTCGACTTCACCCGCGGCGGCCGGTCGACGGCGGTGACCGGCGTTGTCGGCAGCCCGCTCGTCTACTACCACGGTTCCACCGGAGGCGGTGTCTGGAAGACGGTCAACGCAGGGCAGTCGTGGGACCCGATTTCCGACGAGACGTTCGAGGCGGGCTCGATTGGCGCGATCGCCGTTGCCGAATCGGACTTGAACGTGGTCTACGTCGGCACCGGCTCGGCGTGCCCGCGCGGGAACATCTCGCCTGGCGTCGGCATGTATCGCTCGACCGACGCGGGCAAGACCTGGCGTCACGCGGGGCTGCCCGACGCGGGGCAGATCGGCAAGATCCGCGTCCATCCGAAGAATCACGACCTCGTCTACGTGGCCGTGCTCGGCAACCTGTTCGGTCCGAGCGACACGCGCGGTGTGTTCCGGTCGAAGGACGGCGGGGAAACGTGGGAGCACGTGCTCGCCGTCAGCGACCGCACGGGCGCCGTCGATCTCTCGATGGATCCGTCGAACCCACGCGTCCTGTACGCCGGGATGTGGGCGGTTCGCCGCTCGCCGTGGTCGATCGATAGCGGCAGCATGGACGGTGGAATCTACAAGACGACCGACGGCGGAGACACCTGGGCGCGCCTGGAGGGCGGGTTGCCCACGGGCGTCATGGTGGGCAAGACGTCGGTGTCGGTCTCGCCCGCGGATCCCGACCGCGTCTGGGCGCTCATCGAGGCCGCCGACGACGAAGGTGGCGTCTATCGGTCCGACGACGCCGGGGAGACGTGGCAGCGGGTGAACCGCGAGCGCCGCCTGCTGCAGCGGGCGTGGTACTACATCCACATCTACGCCGACCCGGTCGACGTCGACACGGTCTACGCGCTCAACACCGGGTTCTACAAGTCGACCGACGGCGGGCGCACGTACGAGCGGATTGCCGTGCCCCATGGCGACAATCACGATCTGTGGCTCAACCCGGAAGACCCGTCCGTGATGATCAATGCGAACGACGGCGGTGCGAACGTCTCGTTCACCGGCGGGCGCGCCTGGTCGACCCAGCAGAACCAGCCGACGGCGGAGATCTATCGGATCACCGTCGACGACCAGTTTCCCTACCGCGTCTACGGCGCCCAGCAGGACAACAGCACCGCGTCGGTGTTGAGTCGTGGGCCAGGCGACTTCTACTCGGTGGGGGGCGGCGAGAGCGGACACATTGCCGTGGATCCGCGGGATCCCGACATCGTCTTCGCGGGCAGCTACGGCGGCACGATCACGCGGATCAACGTGCGGACGAGAATCCGCGAGAGCATCCGCGCCTATCCCGATTCGCAGACCGGTCAGCGCGCGGCCGATATGCAGTACCGCTTTCAGTGGAATGCGCCGATCCGGATATCCCCGCACGATCCTGATGTCCTCTACCACACGTCGCAGGTCGTGCATCGCACGCGCGACGGCGGCCACAGCTGGGAGGTCATCAGCCCCGATCTCTCGCGCGCCGATCCCGCCACCCTGGATTATTCCGGCGGCGCCGGCATCACCCGTGACAACACTGGTGTCGAGGTCTACGGCACCATCTTCGCGTTTGAGGAGTCACCGCACGCGGCCGGCCTGCTCTGGGCGGGGTCGGACGATGGGCGGGTTCACCTTACCCGCGACGGCGGCGGGACGTGGATCGAGATCACGCCCGACGGCATACCCGAGTCCGGCGTCGTCAACGTGATCGACCTGTCGGCCCACGACCCGGGGCGGGCGCACATCGCGGTCTACCGGTACCGGCAAGACGACTTCGCCCCCTACATCTTCCAGACGAGCGACTACGGCGCGACGTGGACCCGGCTGACCGACGGTGGGAACGGCATCCCGGCCGATCATTTCGTCCGGGCCGTGCGCGAGGATCCCGAGCGCCGGGGCCTGCTCTACGCGGGAACCGAGTTCGGACTGTACGTGTCGTTCGATGACGGGGCGCGCTGGCAGCCGCTTCAACTGAATCTCCCCGTGACTCCGGTGACCGACCTGGCCGTGCACGAGGGCAATCTGGTGGTGGCCACCCAGGGGCGAGCGTTCTGGGTCCTCGACGATCTGGCGGTCCTTCGGCAGCTCGATTCGGGCGCGCCGACCGATCGGGCCCGCCTCTTCACCCCTGCCCCCGCGTTTCGAAGCGGTGGCGGCCCGGCAGCGTTCTTTCTCTACCTTGCCGAAGCACCCGAGGGGGAGGTGGCGATCGACGTGCTCGACGGCGCCGGCGACCTCGTGCGCGGTTTCTCGGGACGCGCCGACGCCGACGAGTCTGCCGCCGACGACGATGCCGTGACGCTGTCGCAGGGTCTGAACCGGATCGCCTGGAACGCGCGGTATGCGCCGCTCTTCGAGATCCCCGAGGGGATCGTGATGTGGGGCGGGTCGGAGGGTGCGCCCAGGGTCGTCCCGGGCACCTACCAGGTGCGGGTGACCGTCGGTGACTGGAGCGACACCCAGTCGTTCGAGGTGCGCGCCGACCCGCGCATGGAGACCACGCTCGCCGAGTATCGGGAGCAGCTCGACCTGGCCAAGGAGGTCGGGCTTCGAATCGCTGACCTGTATGCGGAACTGCTGCGGCTGCGAGAGGTCAAGTCGCAGGCGGCCGAGATCGGCGACCGGTTGGAGCGGGCCGGTCACGGTGACGATGTGGCTCGGGCCGCGACGGAGCTGAGCGAGCGCCTCACCGCGATCGAAGCCGAGCTGACCCAGCTCGAAGGGGAAGGTGGGCAGGACGCGCTGAACTTCCCGGGACGGCTGGACAACCAGTTCGTGGTGCTCTACAACGCCGTCGCGGAGACCGACCGACGCCCATCGGCTGGTGCGCGTGAGCGCTTTACCGATGTCAGTCCGGGCCTGGCGGAGCTGCTCGAGCAGATCGAGGTGACGCTCGGCGCGGAGCTGCCGCGGTTCAACGAGCTGGTGAGGAGCAAGGGCGTGCCGGCGATTATCCTCAGCCGGGATCCCTGACGAGTTGAGGCGTGAGCGTGCACCGGTGCCCGTGTGTGGCGCTGGGTGGAGGAGCTACAATAGCGGGCGGAACGACCGCGCGGGCGCCGAACATGGGAGGTTGGGCGTGCGTGGGCGGCACAGCAACAGGAGAGTTTCGTGAAGATATCACCCGGGAAATTGGCCGGCATGAAGGCCGTATCGGACGGGCGGGGTGCGATCGCCGCCGCGGCAATGGATCAGCGCGGCTCGCTGAAGAAGGCGCTCGCCAAGGAAAAGGGCGGCGACGTCAGCGACGCGATGATGGAGGAATTCAAGAGCGCTGTGACCGAGGTGTTGACGTCGCACGCCAGCGCGATCCTGCTCGACCCGCAGTGGGGGCTCCCGGCGTCGAAGAAGCGCGCCGAAGACGCCGGATTGCTGCTCGCCTACGAGGAGAGCGGGTACGACAACACCCAGCCGGGCCGCCTGCCCGGCCTGCTGCCCGGCTGGTCGGTGCGGCGGCTCAAGGAAGAAGGCGCCAACTGCATCAAGATTCTCCTGTACTACACGCCGTTCGAGGCGGACGACGTCAACCGCCAGAAGCACGCCTTCATCGAGCGGATCGGCGATGAGTGCCGGGCGAACGACATTCCCTTCTTTCTCGAGCCGGTCGGCTATGACCCGGCCGGCGGCGACGAGAAGGGGCCGGACTACGCGAAGACCAAGCCCGACGTCGTGAAGCAGAGCATGGCCGAATTCACGCAGGACCGCTACGGCGTCGACGTGATGAAGGTCGAGGTGCCGGTGAACATGAAGTGCGTCGAGGGCGCCGCGTCCTTCACGGGTACGGCCGCCTACTCACGCGCCGAAGCGCTCGATCACTTTCGGGCGGCCGCCGTGGTGGCGACCAAGCCGTTCATCTACCTGTCGGCCGGTGTCAGCAACGCCGAGTTCACCGAGGCGCTCGAATTCGCCGCCGAGTCGGGCGTCAAGTTCTCGGGCGTTCTCTGCGGCCGCGCGACCTGGAAGGAAGGGATTCCGGTCTACGCCAAGCAGGGCATCGGCGCGTTCCGTGCCTGGCTCGAGGGCGAGGGCGTCGAGAACATCGGCAACGTGAACGAGCGGATCAAGGCCGCGAGTCCGTGGTTCGCCGCCTACGGCGCGGCGTCGGCCGACACGCTCGCCTGACGGTCCGTTCTCCCTACGGCCGGGGCGTCCGTTGGACGTCCCGGCGCGCCATGCCTTTCGAGTACCGCCCGGACGTCCTGGACGCACTCGCGGCGCACGGCGTTCGCCCCACACCTTCCACTCCGCCGGCCCTGGTCAAGGACCACGTCACCACGCTCTATCTGTACGAGTTGAGATCGCTGCGGGCGTCTATGCTCCAGGGGGAGTTCCCGAAGGCTGACTACGCCAATCGCGTCGCCCAGTTGCGCGGCCGGTACCGCCTGATGTCGTTGCCCAGCGAACGGTGGGTGGAACCGACGGCACGGTGACGTCAGTCCCAGACGAACTTACGGGCCTCTCTCGCCATCCGGCGCGAATGCATCCTCTCCTCGTCCGTCGATCCCGCTCGGCACCGAATGGCCGGGCGCGACCTCGGAGTTCGGGCAACGTGTCGCCTCGAAAGGTGGTCCAGGCACCGGGATACAATCCCAGCGCATTGCCGGGAAATACAGCAAGTTCACTGCCATCGGGCTATCGAGAGTGGCGATCGGAGCCAACCACCATTGGGTCAGTCATTTAACGTGAATCTTTCAGCAGAACCCGTCTGGTCCTGTGCCGCCTGAAACCCCATGTATTGTGCCATTCAGGAACATGCGGACCGTCGAGAACCCAAAACGTCCAAAGAGTCACACCGTTTCGGTCATCGTTTCATACTGGGACAGCGCGCATCGGTTTGGAACACCTCTCTCCTCACCGTCGCAGCCGTCGGAGACGCGACATCACCGCGCTCTCGCCGCGGCCGAAGTGGTCGTGCAGCTCCAGATACTCCCGGTAGAGCGCGTCGTACTGACCCGCCGCCGTACCGTCCGGCTCGATCGTCTCCGTCGCGAGGCCGGCCATCCGCCCGACGGCGGTCTCGAGCGATCCGTGGCCGCCCCGGTCGGGACCGGCAGCCAGCGCACCCAGGATCGCCGCGCCGAGGGCCGAGGCGTTCGGCGAGGTGGCGAGCCGGATCGGACGCTGCGTGATGTCGGCGTAGATCCGGAGGAGCAGTGGACTCCGCTCGGCCAGTCCGCCGGTGGCCACCAGCTCGGTGACCGGGATCTGCTCGGCCTCGAACGCGTCGAGAATCCTCCGGGTGCCAAACCCCGTCGCCTCGATCAGGCTGCGATACAGCTCTCCCGCCGTCGTCTGCAGCGACAGCCCGACGATCAGCCCCGAGAGATCGGCGTTGGCCAGGACGGATCGGTTGCCGTTCCACCAGTCGAGGGCGACCAGACCGTTGCCGCCGGGCCCCGCCGCCGCCGCGTCGGCTTCGAGGTGGGCGAACGTCGAGGCGCTGTCGGTCGCGGGCGATCCGACCAGACCGGCGAACCAGCCGAAGATGTCGCCGACGGCTGCCTGGCCGGCTTCGTAGCCGTAAAGCCCCTCGACGATCCCATCCTGCACGATGCCCGCCACGCCCTCGACCGGCGCGTGGCGGTCGGCCAGGAGCATCTGGCAGGTCGACGTGCCCAGCACGATGACCATCCGGCCGGGCGTGACGACAGTGGCACCGAGCACTCCCGCATGTGCGTCGATGATCGGCGCCGCGACCGGTGTTCCCGCCGCCAGCCCGAGCCGCGATGCCCACGCCTCGGTCAGGCCGCCGACGCACTGGCCCGGCGGCACGACTTCACCCGGCAGCTTGTCGCGGGCGAAGTGGCGCATCCGTGGATCGAGGGCTTCGAAGAACTCCGCCGGCGGAAACCCGTGGGCGCGGCTCCAGAGTCCCTTGTATCCCGCGCCGCACGCGTTTCGGATCAGGACGCCGGTGAGTTGACCGGTGGTCCAATCGGCGGCTTCGACGATCCCGACCGCTGACTCGAAGATCTCTGGATCCTCGTCGAGGATCTGCAGCGCCTTGGCGACGAGCCACTCCGACGAGGTGCGGCCACCGTAGTCGTCGAGAAAACGCTCGCCGCGCGCCGTGGCGATCTCGTTAATCCGGTCAGCCTGGGGTTGCGCCGCGTGGTGTTTCCAGAGCTTCACCCAGGCGTGCGGGCGGTCCGCAAATCCCGGACGGAGGCAGAGGGCCTGACCCGCCGAGTCGATCGGCAGCACGGTCGACGCCGTGAAGTCGATGCCAATGCCTGCGATCGTATCGGCCGCGGTGCCGGCGTCGCGCCGGGCTTCAGTCACGGCGGCAGTCAGTGAGGTCAGGTAGTCCGAGGGATGCTGCAGGGCCCAGTCGACGCCGAGGGGGCCGCCGCCGGGCAGTTCGCGGTCGATCACGCCGTGCGGGTAGTCCGCGACCGCGGTCGCCAGTTGGCGCCCCGTCGCCGTCTCGACGATGACGGCCCGGCACGACGCCGTGCCAAAGTCGATCCCAACGGCGCACCCAGCGGCGGCGCTATGCATCGTCATCTGTCATCTGTCGCGCGTCACGAGCGGAACTCGGCGGCCTGGTGGCGATCGAGATCGTCGTCGACGTCGCCGCAGAGCGTGACCCGGAGGCCAAGTTCACGCGCCATCGCTGCCTTCATGACGAGCGCCTGGCGCGCTCGTGGCGCGTCGGGCGCGTACGCGACTTGCACATGGTTCGACTGATGCTGCGCCATCATCTGGTCGCGGGTTACGCCATACAGCACGGCATGCATGATCGGCCAGTGCGGCGTCGTCAGGCGCCAGCGGCGTTCGGTCTCCTCGTCGGGCAGCCGCACGACGCCGCCGCGGCCGATGTCCATCTGGAGTGCGCCGTCCGCCACGTACACCCGGCTCCAGACGATCTCGCCCGGCCGGCTCACGCCCTTCAGCGTCGAGCCGCCGCGTGGAAAATACATGGCCGGTTGGCGCTCGCCGACGGCACCGGCGTACCCGTCGATGAAGTGGCTGGCGGGTGCGGCGCCCGAGATCTCGAAGACCCAGACGAACTCGTCGATCCCCTGGGCGTGGACCACTTCGCCCCAGCGCACGTCGTGCAAGGTCGTCGATGGGTCGAGATCGAGGGCCGTCCAGACGCGATTGGTCAGGAGCGCATCGACGCCGGCGCACTCATCGACTTCGTTGAAATGCGGAATCGCGCGGCCCTCGAAGACCGGCCGTCCGCCGTCGCCCACGACGGGCGGGCGATCGGGGTTGTTGAGCAGCCCCTCGGCGAGATCCGACGCCACACAGACGTCCTTCAGACCCTGTTGGTACTGGATGCCGATGGCGTCGCAGCCGAACCGGTCGGCCAGGGTCGCGGCCGCGTCATACATCTTCAGGCCTTCGATCACCTGGTCCTCGGTGAGGTCCGCCGCCGGGTCGGGCCCGAAGCGGAACCGCATGCCGCGCTGCCGCAGCCAGTCGTAGTGGCCGCGCGCCGTCGCGTCGTCGACCTCGCGCATCGCGGCGTAGAGCGCCGACTGGCTCAGGCGCTCCTTGAAGAGGCCGAGGGGGTGGAGCAGGTGATCGGGAACGATCGCGTTGAACATGCCCATGCAGCCTTCGTCGAATACCCCCAGCAGCGCGCGATCGGCGCGGAGGTGCGAGCCGGCCGCCCGCCCCCGCACCTCGAACTCCTGGCACTCCAGCGGCCACCGGTGAGCGTCGAGCGGCCGTGCGTGGGAGGTGTCGTGGACGATCTGGCCGCCGTCGAGCCACTCGGCGAGTCCGCGCCGGGCGAAGTCATCCTGGAAATCGACACTCCAGATGCTGCTGTAGGCGATGCCAGCCTTGGTCAGCGACCCGTTCAGATTGAGCAGCCCGACGAGGCCGGGCCATTCGCCGCTCCAGTTGGCGAGGGTCAGGATCGGCGCGCGGTGGCGGAGCAGTCCGGCCAGGACGTGGCTCGAGTACTGCCAGACCGCGGTGGCGACGACGAGTGGCACCTGCGGGTCGATCTGTCGAAAGACCTCGAGCCCGCGCGCCTGTCCGTCGATGAACCCGTGACCCGCCTCGGCGTCCGGTGTGTGCGCGCGCTGGGTCGCGTGGCCCAGGTCTGCGAAGGCGGCCTGGACGGTGGCTTCGAGCGCCTGTTGCGCCGGCCAGCACCGGCGGTTGGCACTCGGCCTCGAATCTCCGCTGGCCACGATGAGGATCGGCGGCGTGGTGGTCATCGGCTCAGAACCCGGCGTCGAGGGCTGTGCCG
>CEQE01148110.1_pt1 | contig 14779 bp, 12 predicted proteins | sample 356201 | NCBI WGS metagenome assembly CEQE01 (sample SAMEA2619970, study PRJEB7988) | marine metagenome | biome: marine biome (ENVO:00000447); feature: mesopelagic zone (ENVO:00000213) & marine oxygen minimum zone (ENVO:01000065); material: "saline water (ENVO:00002010), including plankton...
GGCTCGATCAAAGGGCTTGCCGCGCCTGAAACAGCGAACAACGCCGCTTGTACGGGATCATTTGTGCCCTTGCTGACGCTGGGGATACCGGGCTCCGGTACGACGGCAATTTTGCTCGGCGCGTTGATTGCCCTCAACATTACGCCGGGCCCGCGCCTAATGGTCGACAATCCATCAATTTTCTGGGCGGTGATTATATCGATGTATATCGGTAATGTGGTTCTACTGATTCTCAATTTGCCGCTGATCCCGTATATCGCCAAGTTATTATTGGTGCCCCGCAACTACCTGATCCCGTTCATCTTATTTTTCACCATGATGGGCAGCTATATCGGCCAGAACAATGCGACTGAGCTGTTGATGCTCACTGGCATGGGCATCGTCGCGACGATCATGCGGTTTGCCGGCTTTCCCTTGGCACCGATGTTGATCGGCTTTATTTTGGGGCAAATGCTGGAAGATAATTTCGCTCGCGCCATGAACCTCACCGACGGCGTAAGTTTCATGTGGGAACGCCCGATGACGACCACGCTGCTTGTCCTCGCCGTGGTGCTGATCTTCCTGCCATCGATCCGCGAGCAACTGGCTAAGATACGGCGAAGAGGTGTGGCGGACGGAGATTGAGGTAATTAAGGTGCTAAAAAAGGTGCCAAAAAAGGTGTCTGGCACCTTTTTACAATGTTAACTATTTGATCCCCCTCTAATCCCGTCGCAAATTATTAGTAAATAGGATCAGCTTCCCCCAAAAAAAACTTGGTACTCACCTGATTCATACTTACTTATGTATGTAAGAGAAGTGTTTTCGGTAAAACTGACTTTGCCATTAGCTTGGTTTAATAAACGCCAATGAAATTAGATATTCCTATTTCCCGTAAATTCGTAGCGATTGCCATCGGCCTTCTGGTACTGATTTTAAGCATACAGCCGACGTTGGCCCAAGAAAAAATAAACATAAAATTTCTTTGGGTGGAAGGTTGGGAAACCGTCGGCAAATACCGTCTAGATGTGTTGAAATTAGCCCTTTCAAAACAGGACCGGCCATACTCCGTTGTATTGGCTAAACCTTCACCTAGCCAAAGACGTGCTGCTGCCACATTACGCGATTCTGATACTCCAATAGTAATGGCTATGGGTACGAGCTCTGAAAACGAACGTACTCTATTACCGGTCTATGCACCGATTTATCTTGGAATAGGTAGCGGCTATCGACTTATGTTAACTCAGAACAGCCTTAAAACCAGGCTGCGCTCGGTAAGTTCTTTGTCCGACTTAAGGAAATTTACTATTGGCCAGGGCAGTGGATGGACTGACGTAGCAATACTTCAAAATGCTGGATTGAAGGTAATTAGCATAGGAAAAGAAAAATTACTGATACGTATGACGGCGCGTGGTCGTTTTGATCTTTATTCACGAGGGCTTTTTGAAATTTTTTCTGAATACAACGAAAATAAAGATGCTTACCCTAATCTCGCTGTCGATGACCATTTATTAGTTGTCTACAAGTTTGCAATTTATTTTTTCACCGGACCAACCCAAATGAAACTTCGTAATACCCTATTTGAAGGTATGCAAAAGGCCTATGCAACCGGCGAACTTCAGGATTTGCTTGTTACTCATAAATTGACCAAGGACACTTTAAAACTGGCAAATCTGAAGAATAGAAAACGCATTGACTTGCCTCCCTACGGCATCAGCGACAAAACAATTTCTGCCCTGCAGGCATTTCAATTTGTACCCGGTAAGAAAATTGGAAAAGCGCCGTTCTGATTTGATTAATTTTCACTCAACATGCATGGGCTTTTTACCGCCGGAGCTATTTCCGGTGCTTTATTGAGCTACCCATAGACCCCGTATTCCCGAGTGAAGTCGAACATCATTTTGACGTTTTCGTATTTAGCCTCATCCGGGATGCCAATACCGCAATCCATAATAAAGCCACCGCCTTTGCCAACCACATCAATAAGCTTTTTGCAGAATTCTTTGACATCATCCGGCGTGGCTGTATTCAACATCGATGCCGGCACGGCGCCCCGGATGCAGACGGTATCGCCCAGCACTTCTTTGGCTTTAAACACATCGGTGCGTTCAAACCAATAAATACACTTGCCAGCCGGCACGTCGGCAATGGTTTCGAGCCGGGTTTCGCAATCCCCTTCCCACAGGACGCACGGAATGAGATCGTTTTCAATTAGCTCCATGATCACTTTACGCAGCGACGGCCAGAAAAACTTGTTGAACTGATCGGGAGACATGAAACCATCCAACCCCCAATGGAGCGGAATAAAAACGATCTTACCGGGAAGACGGCTAGCGGTTTTCATCATGGTTCGAGGAATATACTCGGTTAGTATATCTAAAGTTTTCATGACACGCTCTTCATTGCGGAACATGTCGAGCATGCCGCCTTTGGAGCCGCGTAAATAATCGGACACCACATCGAACGGCGCATGACCGCTCGCCACATTAGCAAGCGGATATCCCAGTTCTGCCATCTCGGTGATAAATGAAATGGCCTCCCCCATCATCTTTTGCATTTCTTCGCCGGCCTTGATCATGGTTTCGAGCGCCTTGCGGATCGCCGGGTCTGCCATGAAGGCCAGGGCATGCATAACACGGGTAAAATAAATTGACGGAAACTCGGGCAAATTAGCGAGGGGTTCCAGTTCGCCTGCTAGACGTGGCAAATATTGGCGCAAATAAAAGCCGGTCGGATCAGTGATGAAATCATCATACTCGTCGGCCTTCATATATTCCCGGTCGATATACTGGAACGTAACATCGGGACTGAGATTACCATGGCCCGGCCATTCCAATTGCTTGTAATCGAGAATCTCCATGGTGGGGGCCAGTGACAACATTAAATGACACGGCACATAAGCATCGGGCTGCAAATCCAGGATCGCCTTGCGCATGGCATCAGACAGACCTTTGTAATCGTGCATTGCCTCTTCACAGGTCATGCCGGCTTGGTTGGCGGCCCAAAATGTCGAATGTAGCATGGATGGAACCCGGTCGGGCTCACGCAGTGCCACCGTGTCATAGATACGCTTTTCGCGTTCTGCCAAAAGCACCGCACCAGACTTTTGTTGCCCGTCCATAAATCCCTCCCCTATGATGTCCGCCAGCTGGCGAATTCATCTGTCAGGTATTTTAGGCGAAGCAGGTTTTGAAGCAACAAAATTAAAACTAGAAAGTGAAGTCGATACCCTTTCCCTGACTGAAAACCAGTGAAATTGGCCGCCCGTAGAGCCGACCGGGCAATATTGACAATAATCAATGTTAGGTTGAGCGAATTCTGCTTAGGTAAACTCAAATTTTAAAAACACAGGTACCAAAACTAATAATGACTATCGAAAACTGAACAAAGGCCGCCAGGATTAACGATTGAGGCAGCCTTGCCACTGATTTGGAGTTCATGGATCAAATGTTGGGCAAAATCGATTCGCAACTTGAAGAGCTAAAGGCGCAGCAAGAAGCTCTGACTGAAACCGAAAATGATGTGGCAGACGGTAGGCTATTATCATTTTACATTCGCATCATGGCGAAAGTCACCGATTCTGAAAGATGCAGTATCTTCATTTATGATCCCAACAAAGAAAGTGTCTGGCTGAAGGCCGGCACCGGTTTTGAAGAACGCGGAATCGAAGTGCCGGTAAAAGAATCGATAGCTGGGCAGTCTATCCTCTCAGGCGAGACTATTATCGTTTCCGATATGGCAGATCGCCCCAGTGCTTCCAAAACGATTGAGAAATTAACCGGCTTTGTAACCCGCAACGTCCTGTGCGTGCCGATTAAAAGTCCGACCCAAAATAGAGCAACGGGTGCGTTTCAACTCCTGAACAAGAAAGACGATCAGGAATTTACTGAGGAAGATATTTCGCTTGCTGAAGAAATTGCTGAACATCTGCAGATCGAAACGGACCGGATTTTTCTTGATCAGGAAGTCTTTGGGTTGGTCGAGCGGCATTTTGCGCCACCGGGAAAAATTGCCTCTACTGTGCTCGCCGGCGTCATCCTAATATTTCTATTCTCGATCTTTCTGCTGGTAGCAACCGGTATCCTCGCCACGTTCGTTGACTGATTCGTCGGCACCTTGAAACAGATCGATTTTTCGACGCCATTTTTGGCTATTGATTTTACCCGTCCGCTTGCCGATTATCATCAGAAGCTTTGCAAACATCAGCGGTTAAAGTTTTAGGAGTTAAATCATGCCTATCAATCATATTATTAAAGCCAAAAAACGACCTGACGGTACGTCGCTACCATTGTCGGGCGCGGTTCAGGCAGGGGATTTATTATTTCTGTCTGGCCAATTGGCAATGAATGCCGAACGCCAGATTGAAGGCAAAAGCATTGAAGAGCAGACCACCCAGACATTGGCGAATATCGACGCCACCTTGCAAGAGGCCGGGCGCAGTAAAGCCGATATCGTCAAGGCCACAGTCTGGCTTACCTCGACCGATGATTTCATGGGCTTTAACAAAGCCTACGCGGCTTACTTTGGCGACACCCCACCACCGGCGCGCTCCACCGTATGTACGGCCTTGATGGAACCCACCGCTTTGATCGAAATCGAAATGCTGGCCTATGTCGGTGATTAAGATGCCGGGCTTTTATTGGGAGAGAGTGTAATGACGGATTTTGATATCGAAACAGTTGATGATCTACGCCAGATTTATCCAGCGCCCAAAGGCCCGCCGGTGGAGAAAACTTTGTATGCCCTAGACAAGCATTGCCGCAATTTCATCGCTCATTCACCGCTGCTGTTGCTTGGCACTGAGGGCGATGTTTCGCCGCGTGGCGACGATCCAGGATTTGTTCAAGTGGCCGATGACAACACGCTGATTATTCCGGACCGCAAGGGAAACTCGCGAGTCGATTCGTTGGAAAATATAATACGTAATCCTACCATCGGTATCCTCTTCCTGGTGCCGGGTATGGACGTAACGCTAAGAATTCGTGGTCAAGCGAGTCTCACCCAAGACCCGGAAATATTGGAACCGCTAGCTCTCAATGACAGGCCTCCTGCTACGGCGATGGTCGTTAAAGTTACAGAAGCTTTCCTGCATTGCGGTAAGGCTTTGATCCGGGCTGATGTCTGGAACCCGGATGCTCAAGTCGCCGATGATGTTTTTCCTCCAGTCGGTCAGATGTATGCAGATCATATGGGCACGGATCGGGATAAAATGGAAAATCGCTATGACGAACACATCGCAGAAGACCTTGAGGAAGAAGGCCGAATTGTTCGCCGGCCCGGGCGTTGAGATAACATGACCATGTGGGAAGGTAAAATTCTGTCATTGCACAGTTGTGCCGGCAAAGAACAGCCGCTCCATTCTCCGGACCAGCTGGTTTGCCTGGCCGGCGTCGGCATTGAGGGCGACCGTTATGCGCTCGGAACCGGCACCTATTCAGAGCGGCCGGAAGAAGGCCGGCAATTCACGTTGTTCGAGAATGAAACTTTGGCGGCCTTGGCACGGGATTGGGATATCGAATTGAAGCCTGATCAAACCCGGCGCAATGCCATTACCCAGGGTGTACCGCTTAATCATTTGGTCGGCCGGAAATTCAGGGTCGGCCCGGACGTCGTGCTGGAGGGTATGCGATTAAGCGTGCCCTGCAAATATCTCGAAGACCTCGTGGAAATTAAGAGCCTGTTCAAGGCGCTGATCAATCGTAGTGGCCTCAATTGCCGAATATTAACCGGCGGCACGGTCAGTAAAGGTGATCTGATAAAGCCGGTCTAGAGTCAAAATGCCGTATTTGGGATTACTTTACCTGCGAATTAAAACTATTTGAATGACGGCGCAATCCAGATATGATAATCGTAAACCATAAAAATATTGGGAATAAATAAACCAATAATCATATCGGGAGCATTGCTATGGCGGATGACCATTCTGTTGCAGCTGAATCTACTGATGAAGAAGCCTACAAAATAAGATTTGAGCCGGCTTCTGAACGGGTTCGGGTAGAATTTAACGGCACTTGGGTGGCTGATTCATCCAACGCGTTGATTGTCTACGAAACCCGCGTACCACCAATGTACTACTTTCCGGTCGATGATGTCGGCATGGACTATCTTGAAAAAACCGATCATCAAACCCATTGTCCGTTCAAGGGGAATGCCAGCTATTGGACCTTAACGGTGGGCGAGGAGACGGCGGAAAATGCGGTTTGGGGATATGAAGACCCCTATTCTGACGGCGAAGAATTACGCGGCTATGTTTCCTTCTACCAGAGTAAAGTAAACGCAATATACGAAGGTGACGAGGAAGTCGCCTTCCTCGATAATCAGCAAAAAAGCATGCACGCCAATACGCTCGCTGGCTGGCTGCTGGAACAAGCGTGGAAAGCGCCGTCAGCCGATCACTTAATTTCAGAATTTTGCCGTTATTTGCATGACAACGGCTACCCGATATCCCGCATGACGGTCATTATTCCAACGCTCCATCCGCAAGTATTTGCCACCGTGCTGGTTTGGCGGGAAGACGATCCCGAGGTCAAAGTGATCCTGGAACCGCACGACATATTGTTGCAGCCAAAATTTTCGGACAGCCCGTTTGCGCCGATCATCAAAGGGGCTGGCGGCGTGCGGCGGCGTCTCGAAGGTGATGATCCCAAACTGGATTATCCCGTTTGCGTCGATCTTCACGCAGAAGGGGCGACTGATTACGCTGCCATGCCGTTCACTTTTTCGGACGGCCAAATCAATGTCATGTCGATGACGTCTTTTACCGAAGGCGGCTTTTCGACGTCTCATCTTGGCCAGATTTATGAAATTCTGCCGATGCTGGGCCGGTTGTTTGAAGTCCATGCCCAGAAAAGAACGTCGGTCACGTTATTGGAAACCTATCTGGGCCGGCGCACCGGCAAGCGGGTGCTGGAGGGGCAGATAAAGCACGGCGATGGTGAACTTATTCACGCCATTATTTGGTTTTGTGATTTCAGAGACTCAACGGCCCTTTCGGAAAGTATGGAGCAGGAAATCTATTTGGTTCATCTTAACCGGTTTTTCCATTGTATGGCTGGGGCGATCATCGAAAATGGCGGCGAGGTCTTACGCTTTATTGGTGACGCGGTCTTGGCAATTTTTCCGATTGCCGGCGAAACCTCAAAATCATGGGAAAACGCAACCGGCGCCCTTGAAGCCTGCCGAAGGGCGATTAAGGCGACGGAAATTATTTCGGAACGCATAGAAGAGGTAAATACCGAGCATGGCGATCTGCCGCCGTTGAAATACGGCATTGGCCTGCACTTGGGTGATGTCACCTATGGCAATATCGGCATACCGGAGCGGCTTGAGTTTACCGTCATCGGCTCTGCGGCCAATGAGGCGGCGCGCATCGAAAGTATGACTAAAGAATTGCAGGAACCGGTACTGATCTCCTCGACCTTCGCCGATACCTTCCCTGGAAAACTGAGGTCTCTCGGCCAATTCGCCCTAAAGGGCCTTGAGGGCGAGCATGAGCTTTTTGCGCTGCCGGATGGCTAGGGGGGTTTTCCACAGTTATAAAAAAAGACCGAAAATTTCGGTGACAGTTTACACTTAAAAGTAAACTGTCACCGAAATTCTACTAAACAAGCTCCGATTTTTTACCATCGTTGCCGCCGTCACCTTTGCCAGGGCCTTTGTCCGGCCCCTTCCCTTTGCCCTTTTTGCCGTTGCTTTTCGGTAACGCGAGTTTGGGATATTCAAAATCGAGTTTGTTGCCTTTGACCATAACTTGAACGGTACCGCCTTTAGTCAGTTCACCAAACAACAGCTCTTCAGAAAGCGGCTTCTTGATATGCTCCTGAATTATCCGCGCCAACGGCCGGGCGCCAAAGCGTCTATCGTAACCTTTTTTGGCGAGCCATTCGCGGGCCTCGTCAGTCAAGGTGATGGTGACGTCGCGGTCGCTCAACTGCGCTTCAAGTTCCATGATGAATTTATCGACAACCTTGCCCATAATCTCAGGCGACAGATTGGCAAATGACACGGTCGCATCAAGACGATTACGGAATTCCGGCGAGAACATTTTCTCAATCGCCTCTTCGTCATCACCAACCCGATCGTCGCGCTCAAAACCGATGGCAGATTTGGCCATTTCCTGGGCCCCGGCATTGGTTGTCATAATCAGGACGACATTGCGGAAGTCGACGCTCTTGCCGTTATTATCGGTGAGTTTGCCGTGATCCATAATCTGCAGCAGAATATTGAATAAATCCGGATGGGCTTTTTCGATCTCATCCAGCAGCAAGACAGCATGCGGCTGTTGATCAATGGCATCGGTCAGCAGACCACCTTGATCAAAGCCGACATAGCCGGGCGGCGCACCGATCAAACGCGAGACCGTGTGGCGTTCCATATATTCAGACATGTCAAAGCGCACCAACTCGATCCCCATGGAGCGGGCGAGCTGGCGGGCAACTTCGGTTTTACCAACGCCGGTCGGGCCGGAAAAGAGATAGTTGCCGATCGGTTTTTCAGGTTCGCGCAATCCCGCCCGGGCGAGCTTGATGGCGCCGGACAATGCATCGATGGCATTGTCCTGACCAAAGACCATGGTCTTCAGATCACGCTCGAGATTGGCGAGCACTTTCTTATCATCACGCGATACGGTTTTCGGCGGAATGCGCGCCATCTTGGCGATGACGGTCTCAACATCTTTAACCGATATGGTTTTCTTGCGCTTGTTCGGCGGCAAAAGCATCCGGGAGGCACCGACTTCATCGATGACATCGATGGCTTTATCCGGCAATTTGCGGTCATGAATATAACGCGCGGAGAGCTCTACCGCTTGGCGAAGCGCCTCGGCGGTATAGCGAACGCTATGATGTTCTTCATAATAGGGCTTGAGCCCGCGCAGAATTTTGACGGTATCTTCAACTGACGGCTCATAAACATCGATTTTCTGGAAGCGGCGAACCAAGGCCCGGTCTTTTTCAAAATGGCCGCGATATTCTTTGTAAGTGGTCGAGCCAATGCACCGCAGGGTGCCACTTTGCAGGCTCGGCTTTAAGAGGTTGGAGGCATCCATTGAGCCGCCACTGGTCGCGCCCGCCCCGATCACCGTATGAATTTCATCGATGAACAAGATCGAGTGCGGCATATCTTCAAGCTCGGTGAGCACGGCTTTAATCCGCTCTTCAAAATCACCGCGGTAGCGGGTGCCCGCCAGCAAGGTGCCCATATCAAGCGAATAGATGACATTATCGATCAGCACTTCCGGCACTTCTTCATTGACGATACGCCGTGCCAAGCCCTCGGCGATGGCCGTTTTACCAACGCCTGGATCGCCGACATAAAGCGGATTGTTTTTGGTCCGCCGGCACAGCACCTGAATGGTGCGTTCAATTTCCAGTTCACGACCGATCAGCGGATCAATTTTACCATCCGCTGCTTTTTGATTGAGATTAACGCAATAGGTATCGAGCGCCTCTGAGCCTTTCTTAACGTCTTTCTCCTCGGTCATTTCTTCATCAGCGCCGTGCACTTCGCGGGTATCCGAATAACCCGGCACTTTGGCAATACCGTGCGAGATATAATTCACTGCATCAAGGCGGGTCATGTCATGCATCTGCAGGAAGTAAACCGCATGGGCTTCGCGTTCGGAGAAAATAGCGACCAGCACATTGGCGCCGGTCACTTCTTCACGGCCGGACGATTGCACGTGAATGGCGGCGCGCTGGACCACCCGCTGGAAACCGGCAGTCGGTTTGGGCTCCGATAATTTTGCTGTCACGAGGTCACCCAGATCATCATCAATAAAACTCGTCAAATCGAGCCGCAGCTTTTCAACTTCAACGCCACAGGCACGCAGCACCGATATACCATCCTGGTCATCGGTGAGCGCCAGCAATAAATGCTCAAGCGTGGCATATTCGTGATTGCGCTCTGTCGCCAAAGCAAGGGCACGATGTAGACTTTGTTCTAAATTACGAGACAACATATTTTTTCAGCATAGTTTGTTATTCCAAACTAATCCTTTTCTATTGTGCATTGTAGAGGATGTTGGTGCTGCTGCGCCAAATCCATAGTTTGATTTACTTTCGTTTCCGCGACCTCATAGGTAAATATACCACATACGCCGACGCCTTTCTGATGAACATGAAGCATAATTCGCGTCGCCTCCTCGTGGTTCTTCGAAAAGAACTGCTCAAGCACGTGAATTACGAATTCCATCGGCGTATAATCATCGTTCAGCATGAGAACTTTATACATCGAAGGCTTTTTCGTTTTTGTGCGGCTTTTTACGGCAACGCCATGCTCAAAATCATCTTTGCCGTTACCGTTTTGTCCACCACTACCGCTTTTATCGTCGTCGTCTCGTTTCATTCTCGTACTTAATTACTTAACAGTTGATTAGGTCCCACTCAGTTTTATTTGGCAGAAAATTCGCAAATTGCAATCGGCTCCTCTTTTAAGTCCTCTCAATTATATTGGCATTTTTCACTGATTATAAAAGCTTAAATTGATTAAAAAATACCTGAATTTCGCCAAAACTCCTCATAAACTTTAGTTTATCAAGACATAGTGGCGGATTAAGCCGTCACTGCCAAACTGAAGATCAAAAAGATTGGTGTATACTTTTTCATCATTTGTACCATAAATACTGAAATTAGTGGTTTTACGCGGCGGGTTAACCGGAATATCCGTGAAATCCCAAGCACTTAGCAGTTTACCAAATTGCGCTTTTTTGAAGTTTTCTGTCGGCCAGATATAAGCATTTTGGCTGAATTTTCCGTCAACGCAGGCCGAAATCACCCAATAAAAACTGATCGAAGATATATTCTCCGCCGGCGGCCGAGAATCAAAAAACTGTGCGTTTCGTAGCGTTCTTTTGAGAATCTCAACGTCAGAGGCAGCAATATTGGTGACGGAAATTTTCGGCCGCCATGGTTTCAACAAATCAGGGTTACTGAGTTCAAGGTTGAGCCAGGTCAAATCCGCTTCACTGGTTACCCTGATTTTGACCTGATAACGCCCCTCACCTGCTGGCGAAATATCATAGGTGCGAACCTGCTCGTTATAGACAGCGTTATAGACAAATCGGTAGCGCTCACTACTCGTCTTGGCGCAGCCTTGCCTGATATCATCACCTGCGATGTAGCTGAACCAAGTAAACTTTCTAATCACCGGATGATCGCCACCACCTTTATAGGCGCAAGCCGACAATATAATCAGCATCGCGCCTAAGATAGCGACGAATCTACCCCCCGAAAGAAACCGCTTGGATTGCATCATTTACCCGTTAATCATTTGTTCATCGCGACTGCTTAAACACAGTATACACGATTTTCATCTAACACCTTGATTTTGACCCATGATTCCAAATTTGCCTGCGTTAAATACAGTTTATATCGGAATGATGTCCAAATTATTGGACTTCGTAAGGGATGCCCCCTACACTTCGGCCCCAAAGGATATGTTAGTAAAAATAAATGCTCGACTTGGGACTCGTTATTGGAAGCAAATGCGGCAACACGGAATAATCTCCCTCAAACGCCAAAAATTAATCGGAACTGCCGCATGATACAGGGCAGCAGATGGTTCTGTTTTATCCTTGGCTTTCTGCTGGCTGCATTGATTTTTGCCGGCAATCCGGTGGCGGCTAAATATGCCTCTTATGTCGTCGATGCTAAAACCGGCAAAGTCTATCATGCGACAAACGAGAATACGCGGAACTACCCGGCTTCGCTGACCAAGCTCATGACCCTCTATCTGCTGTTCGAAGCGGTCGAGAAAAAGAAGTTCACCTTTTCAACGCGTCTGTCTGTTTCGAGGAAGGCGGCGAATCGACCGGCTTCCCGGCTCGGACTGAAACGCGGCCAATCGATCCGCGTCAAAGATGCGGTGATGGCGTTGATCGTAAAATCAGCCAATGATGTGGCGTCGGTCGTCGCCGAATCCATCGGCGGTACAGAGCGGCGCTTTGCTCTCATAATGACCGACAAAGCGCGCAAACTTGGCATGTCACGGACAACTTTTCGCAATGCATCCGGTTTGCCCCACCGCGGCCAGATGTCGACCGCCAAAGATATGGCGACGCTGACTCGAGCCATCATCAATCGATTTCCGCAATATTATCATTTGTTCAAGCGTCAGGTTTTCACCTTTCAAGGCCGCACCTATCGCACCCACAATAAAGTACTAAAAACCTATCCGGGCGCCGAAGGGATGAAGACCGGTTACATCCGGGCGTCGGGCTATAATCTGATTACGACAGCCAAGCGTCATAACAGGCGGATGATTGGTGTGGTGTTTGGCGGCAATACGTCGCGCTCGCGGAACCGGCACATGAAAACATTGCTCACCCGGGCATTTAATGACGCCACGCCGCCGGTTCTGGTGGCTAAGGCCAAAAAAAGAAAAGGCGCTTATCGAACGCCAAAACGCCAAGCCAAATCAGTGGCAAAAAACAATGACCGCATCTGGGGCATTCAAGTTGGCGCTTTTTATACCCGCAAACCGGCTTTTAATATTGCCCGCGATGTTTCGAATAAATACGCCAGCGTGCTCAACGGCGGCAAAGTCAAGGTGATGCCGCTACGCAAATCCCGCAATCGAATTTTATATCGCGCCCGGATCATTGGCTTGGAGCGGCGTAACGCCTATCGGACATGCCGGCTTTTAAAGAAACATCGAAAGCCTTGTTTAGAGCTTGATCTGCCTGCCACCGTCGAAGTCGCTTCACGTTAAACTGCTTAATTTTTTTTACTTTTCTAGCATAACGGTAAAGTGATTTTTATTGAATTGATTGAATACCGAGCACAGATATAATCATAAATAAAATAAGAATATTTAGATAATGGGGCCGGAGAGGAAAGCTGCTGATGACGTGGACGTACTACGTTGACCCTGATCTAAGAATTGTATTTATTTTAGAGTTCCATGGGTTCTCATTTTCAGAACTACCGGCCCTTTACCAGACAATATTCGCCGATCCGCTTTACCGGCAAGGTATGGATATTTGCTTCGACTTACGTCAGGTTAATTTTACCGACAAAGACAAATATGATTTCAAGTTTTTGAGCACCTTATCCAGCACAATTAACTCGGATGTTGATCAACGCCTGGGCGAGTGCAAACTCGCTGTAACCGTCAACACTGCTGAAGATTATAAATTGATCCACCAATGGCTGGTGACTCTGCGAATGACATCAAGTCCGGTTGAGCGTCATCTTTTTCAGGATTACTCGACCGCCCGTGAGTGGCTGGGTGTGCCTGAAGGGTATGAGATTAAATATCCCTAACCGACAGTGCAGACGATCAGATAAAAATTAAAACAAACCACGAAGAACACGAAGGTGTTCAATTATAAAACGAATCTTTGAATCCCATTTTTTAATAGAACCGAATTAAAATTTAGGATGAGCCCAAATTTAAGGCCCGTTAATTTTAGATAAGTGAGGATTTATGCTTCATGGATGGGCAATTTCTTTTCGACGGCCTTTAACTCTATTAGCAAACTATCGCCGACAATAAGATCAGCCCGGAATCCGCAATCAAGCTTGGTATTCTTATAGACGAGGGGAATACTTTTTTGCCTTTGGAAGGATATCCCAGCTTCTAAAAGCTCATAACATAAACAAGATTCATATGCGGATTCTAATAGGCCTGGACCGAGGTTTTGGTGAACTTCGATAGCCAGTCCGATTACTTTGCTACTGTATGGATCATGAATCATTTAACTTCGTGTTCTTCGTGAACTTCGTGGTTTACTTCCTAATCAAAGTCCGCGGGAGGTTCGATGCCGCTCGCGATTAGTTGTTCGCGGACGGTATTTTTAAGGCGGGACAGGCCAGCCTCATTTGATGATTCACAACGCGCCACCAGGACAGCTTGGGTGTTTGAAGCTCGGAGCAGCCACCAGCCGTCGTCGGTTTCAACGCGCACGCCATCGATGTCATGCACAGTGATGCCGCTAACACCCGCGAGCCGCTCTTTCACTTCATCAATAACTTTAAATTTGCGCTCCTCAGAACATTCGAAGCGCAGCTCAGGTGTGTTGAGCATCTGTGGCAGGCTATCCCGCATATCAGCGATGCTTTGGTCAGATTGCGATAAAATAGTCAGCAACCTGAGCGCCGAATAGATCGCATCATCAAAGCCATAATACTTGTCGGCAAAGAAAATATGCCCGCTCATCTCACCGGCCAGCGGCGCTTTCATCTCCGCCATTTTCGACTTAATCAATGAATGCCCAGCTGCCCACATGATGGGTTCACCACCAGCCTTGGCCACTTCATCGAAAAACACCTTGCTGGCTTTAACTTCGGTAATAATCGGCGCGCCCGGGTTATCTTTTAGCACTTCGCGCGCCAGCACGACCATGATCTGATCGCCCCAAAGCACGCGCCCCTCGGCATCGACAACGCCAATGCGATCACCGTCACCATCAAAGCCGATACCCAGATCACACTCCTGCCCGGCCACCAGCTCTTTCAATTGCAGGAGATTTTTCTCCACCGTCGGATCGGGATGGTGGTTCGGAAAAGTACCGTCGATTTCCGCGTTGATAAGATAATGGTCCCCAGGCAGATGTTTGACCAGCTCCTGGACGATCTCACCGGCAGCGCCATTGCCGGGGTCCCAGGCGACGCTGAGGTCTTTGCCGGCGTCGAAATCTTCCAGCATACGCTCTATATAACGCGCTGAGAGTGCGCGTTCTTCAACGCTGCCAGTACCCTCACTAAAGTTTCCGTCGGCGACGCGCTGACCGAGCGCCTGAATATCAGCTCCAAAGAACGAATGCCCATCCAGCACCATCTTAATGCCGTTATAGTCGGGCGG